>Ga0307932_1000746_pt1 | contig 13421 bp, 20 predicted proteins | sample OrgLakmetageno48_FD_201843 | JGI IMG/M metagenome (GOLD analysis project Ga0307932, IMG submission 201843) | Saline water microbial communities from Organic Lake, Antarctica - #48 | ecosystem: Environmental > Aquatic > Non-marine Saline and Alkaline > Saline | place: Antarctica: Organic Lake...
CAAAGTCAACCTAGATTGAGAGGTTGACACACTAGCTTATAATGTTTACACAGTGGAGCAATTAGGTTGCTCCACTTCTGATGCAACCACAATGTAATAATTCTGCACTCACTCACACGCACAAGAAAGCAACCCCACCTCACAAATTTAACAGAACCTCCGACCGTCAGTTAATTATAACATCTGGGGTTGTACACTTGCAACCCAGGACACAAAGTTAATAATGCAAATGAGGCGTTGACACCCGCACCCGCATACCATATAATGTTTACACACTAAAGCAAACACACAAAAGGCGCACAACATGACAATTGAACCAGGTGTTAAACTCCGCGTAATGAAGTTTGATGGTGACGACATGTACAGCTATGCCGTGTTCCGGGCTGCTGATGTTAAAGGCATGCGCAGCCCGATTTTTGCAGGCCAAGCTCGTCCTGTGCGTTGTGGCATGGGCAAGCAGCAAGCAGATGCATACAAGGCACGTATGTTAGCAGCGCGAAAATGAGGTGTTGACTACCGCACCCATATACCATATAATGTTTACACACTAAAGCAAACACACAAAAGGCGCACAACATGAATACTACTGTAGCAGCAATTACTAACACTTACCCACCACGCAACAACACACTAGCAGTAAGTGGTTGGGTTCCGATTGCAGAGTTTAACTCAGTTGAAAAAGAGTTGCGTAAAGACATGCGCACACTTGACATGCGCGTATTTTACAGAGGCCCACGCCCAACACAGTCACAGCATACACAGCGCAAGAATGCAACCCATGCGGTGGTGTACTACAACAAACCCCAAGTAGTAGTGCAAGCAGCAGCCCAAACAGTTGCAGCAGCAAAGCCCAGCAAAGCAGTTGTAAAGACCAGCAAAGCACCCAGCAAAGCAGACTTGATACGTGTTGCTATTGCCGACTGCAAGCGGCTAGCGCAGGGCAAAGACGTTGCTGTACTGTACGGCACTGCTGAGCTGGGCATGAAAGCAGCACTGGCGCGCACCTACGTAAACAACAACTGGGACAAAGTTATAGCGTAATAGCTGACATTGAGTTGTTGACACGGACGTCAGCAAAGCTTATAATGTACACACACTAGCACAACAGGAGCAGCACATGATATTCGCAGCAGCAATAGCAGCACTGATTGTAAGCGCACTGGCACTGGGCATTAACATTGCAGCCGACAACACAGTGAATGCAACCATATGGGGCTTACTAGTTATAGTCAACACTGTCTCAGTAATAATGCGCAGTAACGACGCATGAGCATAACAGATAGGATAGCGGCACTGGAGCCGGACACGTTTATGTGCGACCGCTACTGGGCAGGCTACTATGCTGCTCGAGCGGATGTACTCAAGCTAATGGCTAATGACACAGTGCGCAAGCCTACATGCACATGCACAGTCTACGGGGACGACCAGTGTGACACACACGGACCCAGCAGCCCATAAGCACACACAGCACACACAGCACACACAGCAGCTAAGTGCAACAGTAGAGCACACAATAAATAGGTTGACAAGCGTCGTTAGATCACACACGAGATTCGTTCGGGGGGTCGGGGCATACTAAGGCTAAGTTATTGTTTTAATTGAATAAAGGCAATGGTTGACCTTTGAGAAAAAAGATTTCTCGAGGTGGGGGGTCGGGGCATATAAACTTCAATGTTTTCAATGACTTAGCTAAAGGGCAAAGGAAATCAAATCAAATCAAATCAAACAAACAACACTTTTTAATAACAGTGGGTGTAAAATCACCACCTCACTTCTATAAGTACTTCTCTATAATAATCCGCGCGGTAATTTTCTTGCACCCTAAATCCAAGGTCACCTCCACGTTCTCACTCTAGAAATTTTTGCGCAGAATTTTTTTATTGCAGTACTACTGGTTTCCCTCAGTATGGATCTTCTCTTGCAGTATAGCCCGGCAAAACCTTTATCAGCATTTCGTTGGCTTCGATGTCCGTTAGATACCCACCCTGCTGTTGGTCCAATAGCGCCAGATCCACGTTGAGGTGTTCAAACACCACGGGATCATTCCAAGTACCGTATTCCCCAACGTGTACTACATACAGTGTGAGCAGAGTCGTGTACACACCCATGGGAAATCCTTTACGGCACCCGCGACGTGTTACCAACAATTTATGGAATATATCGTTGCATTGCCGTGTGCTCCAGTGTGCTTCTATTGTCGCAGCAACGTGAGTGTATTCTGGTACTAGGCTAGCTAACTGCTCTAGCACAAATCCGCAGCATGTTATCATAATAATTACCTCCCTGGTGTACGTTACTTATACAATAATGTCACTCTTTTACACTGTGTGACTACGTTTTATTCACGGTTTCACTCAAGGTGTAGATAAAGTGTGCAAGGTGTAAATAAAGTGCAACACGGTGAATACCCTCGTCGAGACACTGTGAGGCAGCTAGCGTGAATTGCAAATTTGCGCTTACCGCTGCGCGGCTTGGGGGCCTGCGCCGCTGGTTGACACGTTGTATAAAGGTGCTATAATCTGCTTATACTTTGTCAAAAGAGAAACATTATGCAAGATATGATCTACACATTTGGCGATGCCACAACCACTTGGGTCCATGTGCACATACAAAATGACATCTACGCTGATGGTACTAAATGGGCTGAATTTGATCGCCAAACTTCCAGTATCGCACAGCTAAACCATACTCTGTTAGCACGAGGCGTCCCTTGTATACTCCAATCCAATCTATGTGAGCTTAAAGTTCACTGTGAGAGCCAACGTGCACAGACCATGCTGCTGTTGAGCATACCCAGCGGCTTACATTGTGGACAACCTAGAAACGGAGCACACATAGCCACTCGCATCTGTGATCGACTATTGACAGTAGCTGGTGCATGCGGGCTAAAGTACACCAAAAGCAAACCCAGGAAGTTCGTAATATGATAGAAATTAATCGCCAGCATGACAGCTCTTGGCTGGGCAACGCTGATAGCAATTGGGTGGTGTTTACGCACCGCCTGCGCAACGCTGACGAGGAACCACCTCGTAATAACTCGCAGCGAGTTAGTCGATTGCGTCGATTGCATCGCATGATAGACGAGGTTGACCTTGCAGCTCTGGGATTAATAGATCGAGGATGGGTTGCAATACCCCATCATGATCGATTCGAAGTCAGTGTGCTGTGCAACAAAGGAGCACAACAAACTATGCTGTTATTGTCTATGGGAAATAATTTAAGTCTTAGCGGTTACTATAAAGGTGTAAAGAGTGTGATCCGCGGTGCTTGGGTTTTAGAACAACTAGAACAAAAGAACTTACTAGTTTCAACAAAGGTATCAATGGTATGAAAAAAACAAAGAAACAAGATGTTAGACCAGCTAACTGTCGTAACGTAATAAAAGATCATGGCAAGGCTTATCCCAAGAGCGGATGCGCTGCATGCGGAAATGGCGGTTTATTTGGATGCCCCTATGAACGCAACACCCGAACGCGATAGACTTCCTTGGTACCACGCGCCTGAGTACTACACTGGAAAGACTGAGCAGTGGTATAAGATCACTCCCTCGAAAGATCAAGACTATAAGATGTGGCCTATCTTCAAAGCTGTTATAGCGCAGGGATTTGTAGCTAGGTACATGGAGATGACCGGAGTAGTGTGGGTTATGCAACGTAGTGAACGAGATATGAGCATACTGTTACTATTAGTAGGCAGCAACACCATTAGTATACACACCAAGTTAATCTAACCGTTTTCTACCATTCCAATCAAGTGGTACCCTTGTACCACTTGATTGTTATAGACCCACTGTGCAGCGCGACAGGCGCAGTAAACGACGAATTAATCGTCGTCACCACCTAGGTTATTTAGAAACTGTCGCAACTTAGTACTATCTGCTTCTGCTCGTATTTTGCCTGCAGGTTTGCTTTCTGCTGGATCTTCTTGCGTAGTGGAATTGCTACTTCCCCTCTTAATTGCATTTACAATGCTGTTACCACTGTTGCCTGCACTGTTGCTTGCTGTTGCGTCTTCGTCTATATCATCACAGTCTGAGATTCGCAGTGTGTCTACATCAAAGGCTAGATCGATCTTATTACCCACGCCACTTGAACTACGTGTCTTCATCATCTGTATTTGATAGCGTCCTCTCTCACGCATTGCTCTACTTGTAAAGATACCAAATACGTTGTCTGCTGTTTGTATCTTACTCAAGCCGCCTGAGATGTGACTGTGGTCAAATTCTATCTCTTCTACTGCACCTCTGTTCAACTGTGCTGCTGTAACAAATACAGTGTTAAGTTCCATTGCTAGGTTACGCAATTCTTCGCTCACATACTTGTCCTTAATGAACAAGTTCTCTGCGCTGATCTTAGCACCGTTGGGCATCAACAAGTCCAAGTAGTCAATCAGCAGTACATCAACCTTACGGCCTGTTTTGATTTCGTACTCTTTGATGTAGGCTCGAATGTCATTAGGTGTCTTGCCCGACGGCATGTACTTGACCTGTAATGCTCCGCTCTTTTTGCCTATCATCTTAACTTTCATTTCAACATCGTCGATATTCTTAAATATCTCACGAGTTGTTATGCCCGACACCATACTGTCCACACGCATACTCACCAAGTTCTCACTTAGCTCCAGTGTGACATACAGCACGTTCAATCCAGCTAACGCCCAGTTTACACCAAGATTAGCAAGAAACAGTGATTTGCCTGCGCCTGATCCGCCAGCAAAGATATTAAGCTCACCTCTGTTGAAACCGCCGAACAACTTATTATCTAGTGCTGACCAGCCTGTGGCCACCTGTCCGTTGTTGTCTTTAATAGCGTTTAGTCGTGCTCTTGGGTCTTTGAAGTAGTCTGTACCCAGGTCCTTCTGTAGACCAATTTGCACAGCTTTTTTCACAAGATCCTCTACAGGACCATACTCGCCTTTTTCCAACAGGTCTGCGCTTTGTAGAATAGCTGCTTCTAGTGCCTTGTGTCTTGCGAAGGTCTCGAACTCTGTAAGTAGCCAATCATAGTGATTCTCCTGAAGTTGTCCCGGGTCTTTGAGTTTTGAGTCCAGTGCCGCATTTATCATATCAAACGTAGGCATAGCATTGTATTCTGTGACATAGTTGTCAAGAAACTTTGCTGCTGGTTGTAGTCGTCTGTCAAACGAACTCGGGTCGAATACAGCTTGACACCGCACAAATGTCTCGGCGTCGGTCATCATCATCTCAAGATATATTTTTTGTATTTCGTATCCGTAGTCTGTGTTTTGTCTAGTTGCCATTTATTAAGTATGTAACTCCTTGTTGGGTGTTGTTAATAATTCTAATAGAGTTATACCTCCTTAGAAAGGAACCATTTTTTTGCTCTCAGTCTATTTTTAAGTGGTGAATGCTCTGCTGCTGCAAATATACTATGCAATGTGTATAGCCTGCCGTAGCGCAACACTGCGTCGCCTGTGTCTACAATGTCGCTGTCCCAGTCGGGCATACTTAGTCCCCACCCTCGCGCTATTGCATATTCTACTAGTTTTTTCCCCGAGCTGTCTCTGTCGGGCACAACGATTACTTCCTTATTTAATCGGTTAATTAGCATGGCTTGGCCGTCACTAATTGCTGATCCCATTAGTGCGGCGCCGCCCATATATATAGCATCAATCGGCCCTTCAAATACTAAAACTGAAACTTTTTCGTAATTCTGTGCGTCTAAATTAAACACGTAATCGCCCGGCTCTTCGGCTAGATACTTAGGGCGTTTGTCGCCGTTCACACTGCGAGCAGTGTATCCGACTAACGTGCCGTCGTGGTAAAAAGGTATTATTAGTCTATCTCGATAGGCTAAATCATTGGTCCAATGAAACGGATAATCCTCTAGATATAATTCACGCGACTGCATGTATTCGACTACTGCAATAAAATGCTTGGTTATGTTGGTATTATCTTCAATGTTCACTGCATCTTTAGGTAACTTGCCCGAATCGAATTTAGGCATCAGAGGAATATGGTCCTTAGACATAACCCCTTCGTTTTCGCGTAGTATCTGTAAACTTAGTTTGTTAATAGTACCGTCTGGTACATGCATCCATCGTAACAGCGTCTTGTACTTGTAACTAAGATTTCTACCTGGCTGCCAGGAAGCTTTAAAGTGACAGTTAAAGCAATGATAAGACACTCCTCCGTCACCGTTGGCAATGAAGCCACCTCGGCCCTTTACGTCGACTGATTCACCATTATGCTGGCAACACACTGCGTTAAAAGAAATCCAGCCCTTGGGTGATGTCTTTCGCTTTCCTGGAAGATACGATAATGTTATTTCTGCTACTGCGCTCATAACTAAATTATACAGTTAAATCAATGACTTGTCAATTAGTTTCTGATGAGTATTTTAGTTACTGTAGCAGTGGGATTGCCGATTGACATAAAGCGCAAGTAGCTGAAGTTGCCCGTAACGTTTACAGGCGTTGGCTCAGTTTCGTTACCTGTAAATATGACCTGTTGTATATCAGCCCATGATGTACCTTCGGATACTTGAGGGTCAAGTGTACCCTGTACAATTATATCGCCAACAAAGAAGTCTGTGTAGATTGCTGCGGTATGTAAAGCTTCGTTGCTGTTGATGCCGGGTTGCGCATTAACAGCGCCTGTGAACCAGTACAAGCTGCCTACATTCTCTTGACGGAACTCTGACAAGCTCAAGCTGGGCTTGAGGTTTGGAAACGCTCTAGTGTCAACAAAAATCGTAGCATCGTTGTCAAAGTTACTGTGAGAATAAGTTAGTATGTTTTGTTGAGATGCGTCTTCTAAGTAGATGTTGTATTTTAGGTACTGCTGTTCGAACTTAATTAAGTCATTTTCGGTTAACGTTACAGTAAACAATCCGCGTATGCTGCTCGACTCGTCGTCTTGTATTACGCCGTCTTTTTCTATAGCTAACATGTTGTTATCATCAATAGCTACAAACTTCGGAATGTAACCTGCTGTGTCCACAGGCCGTTGGTCTGCGTTCAATAGTCTAAATTGCAAGACATTGTCTATGCCTTTATAAACTTTTATCTGTCTACTATACATCGGTCTATACTCCGTAACGAAACCCGCCAGATTAGCTACTATTATGGTTCTGTTTGATACTAAATACCTTGGCGTTAATTGCATACTATATTTATCGGGATCATATGTTAACAAGAGATATACAAGAAAACTTCCCCTTTTTGTCCGTGGTTACCTACGGCGGGAACGAATATGTCGGAATTATTATTAACCAAGATGCGTCAGTTACGTCAATTTACGTATATACTGAACTAGTATCACATCAAGAACAGGCTAAGTTTTTAAAGCTAGGCAGCGTTTGGTGGTGGGAATCTAACAGACTAATACCGATCAACATATTCTTAAAAAACGAAATGGACGTGTTTCGATACACCATCGTTACTATGAACTCTAAAGATGTTAGAGTCATGATCGGACCTTGTGTTAATTTAAGCAATCTGTCTATAAAACGTGTTAAGAGGAAAAGTGTACAACTAGTTAGAAAACCTAAGGACTAGATAGCTGTTCGCACAGCAAGTTCATGTGTACCACCACGGCCATTGCATAACTAAACGAGTGTGCTTTCTTGAAGTAGTACTCGTCGCTATTTGGTTTAACCCAAACTTCTTTCATAATGCTATCCCAGTCTTTGCCTATTAAGTGTCGTTTAGCAGGACGAATCATTGCTAATACTGCTGCCAGCTGAAACACGTTTCTTGGCTTAGTTGCTATTAAGATACTGTGCTGTCCGTTTAAATGAAATACTTGGTCTGCAAACTCAGCGTGTTCTAACAGTTCCCACATAGGTTCCTTGTTCATTAGTTGGGTTAGATGCTGTTCACTTTTTACATCTTCGTAGATGCTTACATTTAAGAAATCTATTTTAAAATAGCCACGACTGTCTGCTGTCTTGTAGTCAATTGTGGCTCGATTATCAATTGGGTTGTGAGGAATTTCAGTGACATATACACCAGTTGCGTGTTTCTTATCAGACTGTAATTTAGCTGATCGATGTTTAAGTCTACTTAGTATTTCGTCTCTGTTTGGGAAATCAATGTCTATATCCACTGAGAACTCCGATGTTGGTTATGAAAGTGCTTTGTTTATTTTCTTTGCTTTCTTTTTAGCTTGATTCCACTTAACGTTAGACACGCGGTCTTTCATTGTAATACCCAACACGTGATCTAACTCATGCAGATAGCACTTGGCACTATATCCTGTAATCTTAACAGTTTGCTTTTCTAGGTTTTCGTCCCAGTACTCTGCTAATATTTCCTTAGGACGGGTTACATCAACAAACACGTTAGGAAAGCTCAAACATCCTTCTGGATCTACAGTTGTCTCCGCAGTATGTTGTAGCACAGAGGGATTAATACACAATGTACTGTTGTTCACAGAATCACCCATAACGAATACTTTGGCGTCCATGCCCACTTGACTTGCACTAAGTCCCATGCCCTTGCTCTCCAGCATAAACTCAACTAGCTCTTTCTTGAGCTCAACAGGATCGAAGCCTGGATTGTCTAAGTCAACTTCTTTTAATTTTCTTGATAGTATCTCATCAGGATATTTAACTAACTTCATTATTGCTCCTTTATATTTAGAGTTGGCTTTTTCTTACTACATCTTTGACTAGTTTAACGTCACTCGGTTGCCGCTTAAATCGTAAAGCCCAATGCTTAGGGTCTAGTACGTGATAGATCATAGTCAACTGTTCGTCAGTTAATTTATTTAACATCTCTTTACCTGTCTTGCAGTTAAGTATGAGCCAAGGACTAACTTTGCCGTCGCGTATGTGCCATACCACTCTGTTAGGGGCTGCGTAGAGAAAGTAGTGATTCCACGAGCTGTTGTTTTCTTCTGCCCACTCTGCCATTGTGTTAACACTTCGTTCTAGCGCCGTCTCTACACCTTCTTTACGTATCAACTCAGTTGCGTACTTTTCGTACATTTCTTCTCGGCACCATTGGTCCAATTTGACACCACTAGTAACCACATGGTTAATATACTTTTCAGGGTACAGCGGCTTCACGTTGGTCACAAAGCTGCCAAACTTTACAAATGCGTTATAGTACTGGCTGTTACAAAATTCTACGTAGGTCTTGTCTTTTCTTGCGCCGGCACTTAGCTTATAGAATTGGTTAAACGCTATGTATCCTAGATGTACGTGCTTCTCACCTTTCTGTAATGCCCTGCGCTTTTTTTCACACACATGAGACATTAATGTCCTTTCTCTTACGAATCCTGTGTTACAGTACTCGCACCTGAACGGTTTTTCAGAGCTTGACGCCTTCGATGCCATGTTCTTCAGCCAGTTGTTTGAGTTCTTTTTTTGTAGATAGTCTAGCAAGCAGTTCGGCCTCGTCGTTTTTTAGATGCGGATGTATTTGTTGAATTAGTTTAATAGCTTTATTTGTGCCAGTATCTTTCTTTTTAAAACCGATCCAAGGATGAAAATGTATCTTGCCAGTGCCACCACTTTGACACAATAGTTGCCACTGTAGCTTAGGGTGCTTAGTGCTTAGCGACAACCAATTCTTATTATAGAATTCATTGGTCTTAAAGATTGCTAGCTCCTGTGTTTCTCTATTACCGTTAATGCTACTAACATACCTATTTAGTATCCAGAAGCTGACTTGCTTTTTCTCGTCGTCTTCTAGTTCATCCCATACTTCTTTAGCGCCCATGTCAATAGCAGCCAGTATATCCTTAATTGGAAGTTTATTCGCCATCGGTAGGCCTTACTGGGCGTTCTGTTCTGTTGCCGTCTTCGTCAAACCACATAGTTTTTAGTTGAACTCGTTTCTCTGATACAGATAGTGTTCTGTCTACGTAAAATACCTGGGCAGCGTTTTCATAATTGCTGCGGTGCGCTTGTCGGTACTGTTCGAGGATGCCGTTAGGATTCTCGTTTCTGGTTCTTGGATCTTTAGCAGGGTTGTAAGGTTCTTGCTTGAATATTTCTGATAGATCCTGAATAGTAGTCACTGCATCAAAGTTTACGTCTGCGTATGTTTTTGTCATATTATTCTCCTAGTAGTCCCTTATAGTATATAATAGTAGGTTACCAATAGCTTGTCAAGCTGTTTCTGTAGGGTCACGTTTTTCTTGATCATTAGAATAATTTCTCGTAGTCTATGACTTCACATTGTCTGCTAATGTCTTTTACAAAGTAAGCACACAGTGGATTTTCTCCTTCTGTGATTGGAACTGAAAGCAGCTGGCCATTTTTCATTTTAGGAAAGTACCATTTTACATCTGTGTAGAAGTTTGTAATTTTGATCTCTGCAAAGTCAAAGCTAAAGCTGGTCCTTGGGTTAAACAAGAACGCTTCGAATCCTCTATCATTTAAGCTAGTTAATGGCAGCACTTCTAGGTCTGCATTAATCTCTGCACATCCAACAGCAATGCTCCAGTCAACTGGCATAGTAATTTCTTTTCCGCCGATTTCTAATACCATCGCCGGTGCACTAAACGATTCTAAAAATATCAACGGAATAAAAAAGAAGTCTGGATTCTTAGGATCCGAGTTATCCAATACACTGAATCGAAGGTCATCTTCAATTTGTTCTGGCAGCTCGTCCAGGTTAAAACTTTTGTTCTCTAGTGTGAGAATCCTCATAAATTACTTGTTTTCCTTTGGTTGAATAGCTTTAAACTTCTTACTCATCATATCTTGTTCCCAATCTATCTTCTCGATTGTATAAGGATATTGGGCTTCAGAATAGAACTTTTTACGTGCTGCTAAGTGACGCTTGGCGTATTTACAAGTTGACGTTAGATCCCATATTTGAACAAAATCCTTGTCCTTTGCTTTACGCACGCCTCGTCCGATCGACTGTATGACTCTAACAAAGCTCTTGCCAGGCTCAAACAACACCAAGTTAAATATTCGAGGAATATTAATACCTACCGCTGCAACTCCATAAGTAGCAATAATTGTCATGTTAGTTGCTTCTTGGATTTCATCATATGAGTCCTGCCGTTCAGTAACTTTAACACTGCCGCTAATGAAAACGCTATCAGGTATTAGTAGTTGCAGTTCCTTTCCTGCACTGATTCTATCAACTAATATTAGTGTATTGCCTGTTTGGCTAACTTTGTTCATTACTCGGGCAATGTAAGCAAGTCTACTAGGATCAGTAACTAGATATTTTAGCTCGCCTTGATAGTCGCGGAATACCTGCGTATCCATTAGCTGCATTACGTTTACATGACAGTTAGACAGTACTCCACGGTCCTGCAATTCTTTGGCACTAATCTTCCCAATTACAGGGCCAAGACTTGCGTGAATACTTTCAAACTCAAAGGCTTCTTTAGGCACAGTACCTGTTAGTCCCCAACGAATAGGTGCGTTTCGAAGATTCTGTGTGAGCAGTTTTTTCAAGACCTCGGCCTTGGCTTGATGTACTTCGTCTATGATTACTGTGCTTACTCCGTCTAGAAACTCTGCCAGACTTAGTACACTAGTGCCTGCTTTATTTTTCTTGTCCAAAATGTTAAGAGACTGCCATGTGCAAATAGTGTGAGTCTTTCCCAGTTCTTTCCTGTCACCAAAGTATACACCTACGTCAAGCCCGCAATTAATGTAGTCTTTCTCTGTTTGTCCTACAAGACTTTTGTTAGGCACAACCACAATGCTGCGGCCGTACTTCTCAGTAACCTTAGACAACGTTGCAGTAATAATAGTCTTACCAGCGCCTGTCGCAACTTCTTGTAGTCCTTGTGGATTATCTAAAAAGTTGTTGATTACTTCTACTTGGTAGTCACGCATCATAATACGCTCTCCTTCAGCAGGGTGACCTGGTGGCCAGACAGTTTCACCCCAAAAGTCTTCAGCAATCTTATCAAACTGTAGGTCAACCGTCTGCCGACGATCCTCAATTTCCGCTATCTCAACTTTGTTCTTTTGCAGTATCGCTACTACCCTGTCGAGATGGTTCACATATCCTGTGCCGCCGATGCCAAAGAATGCAACCTTGCCGTCCCAACGGCCCAGTTTGTACTGTGGCATGTGCTTGGCGTAGGGCACTTCAAACTTTAGTGCTGATGATATTTGTCGACGAACATCAACCTCTAATCCTTCTAATTTAATATTAACTTCGTCTTCTATTATTAATTTGCATTTAGCCATAATATGATGAATACTTCCTTATCAAACTATAATCCTCTTCTCTAAAAACTATCAAATCACTTGAGTTTTCAACATAAGTGTTAAGCAGCCTATTTAGCTTGCTCGAAAAAGATACGGTTGCAGTCGGCGCCCAAACATTACCAACTAGCAGTTTAGGCAACTTGTCTGAGCTAACGTACACTATTTTGGTATTTTTGTCAACCCAATTGTTTACTTTTCGATCTTTAACTAGGTCATTAAATTTGCTGCCTCCGTCGAGCCTAAAAAGTACACTTTGTTGTTCATCCGGAAGGACATCTCTATAGTAGTCTAACATCTCGCGCAATTGTTTCTCTGCGTTTGTCTTTTCTAAGACTACTAATAAAGGAAATCTATCAAGATTCCGTAATGCTTCTAGTAGATCGTCCAGCGATGTTTGAGTAGGTTTATTGTGATACTCTTTAGTGGACCTGTACGCAATTGATTCACAAAGAGTAATTGGGTTTTTCTTAGGAGTGTCTACGATACCGTATCGGCGACAGCGATCAACGTAACGCAATTCTGTAGATTGGCTAAACCCACCTAATTCCTCTTGCGCTAATATTAGTGCTTTGGGGTGAATGTTGCTCATTGTAGCGTTTGCGATGCTACTCACGTATTTGCTTCTATCAGCAGCAATGATTTGTATTTTTTCGTTTACCTCTATAAGTTCTTGATCGATCACAAAGTCCTTATTTTTGAACTGAGATACGAGCGCAGCTACCGATTGTTCGTTGAATTGAAAATAATATTCGTGGCTGCCTTTCTCGTGCCAGTTTGAGTTCTCTTTCGTCACTTGTGCAATTGACGCAACTAAAGATTTTCTGAACGGGAATCGTATCTTGATATACGGACCTTGTGTTTCAAAGTATCTATCATTAGGTAGATCTTCGTATACCAGCTTGATATATTTGCTTCTGTCAATATGTCGTAGTTGTGAGCGCAGTTCTTTAACTGCTTGATCAAAGTCAGCATAACCGTTGTCTACAAACTGATTCCGGTAATCTTTAAGTTTCTCCAGTATAAGGATGTGTTGTCTATCGGTTAACGCAGTCCCTCGAACAGTTTGCCGAGCTATTGATAACATGATATTGGAGTCAGAACTGTCAATAGAAAAGTCACCATAACTATTTGATAGTCCGGTGATTGTTTCTAAGCAATCCTCAATTGTCAGCAAGTTTATTTTTTCCATTATTAATATTAACAGGTTATAAGCGGGTTGTCAATCTTTTTATGGGCATTCCTGAAGATATTTCTCCAAGGGTAAAT
>Ga0307932_1000747_pt1 | contig 13414 bp, 23 predicted proteins | sample OrgLakmetageno48_FD_201843 | JGI IMG/M metagenome (GOLD analysis project Ga0307932, IMG submission 201843) | Saline water microbial communities from Organic Lake, Antarctica - #48 | ecosystem: Environmental > Aquatic > Non-marine Saline and Alkaline > Saline | place: Antarctica: Organic Lake...
TTTATAGAAAAGACTTTGAGGCTTTTAGATATGAAAAATAAAATTGGATTTACACGTTGAATTTGAATGAACATGTATAGAACATATACCACCCGAAGGATTGTTAATGTCGATTATAAGACTTCTCAATAATTATCTAAATTTCATATATTTAAGTCAAGTTCATGTTTAGTATATTCAAATGTTTTCTTATATGGATTTTCTTTGATAAGTTTCCAATCTTCGTTTATTTTTTCAAACCTTATAATATTATTATCATCATTAAACCAATACTCCGATTTAGTAATATGTCGAATATCAAATAAAGTTACTCGTAAACATATTATATGACATAAATAACTTATTAATATAAATTCTTCTTCTATTCTTTTCTAACTTTACTCATTATAAGCAATTATTTTTTTGGTGATCAATTATTTTATAAACATACCACCCATCTTCATTAAAATCCACTTCGACTATTGGTGGAGACTGGCCTGGAAAATGATGCAAATAATTAATTGATTTGTGACGAATTAAAATCGCCGCATGGGTCGGTGTGTTATTAACAATTCTAGTTGCAATAGACACAAAGCTTGAAGGTAAAACCTGACTGTCGAATTTTATCAGTTCATCTATCAATCCCATCCTAAATAATATTTGATTTACTTCCAGAACGCAGAATTTCAGACAACTTGACAAACATTTCGTTTATTTTTCCGTTGCTGGAATTTGCTGCTTTAAGTGTCATTAAAATAGTTCTCAAAACACCACGATCTGCCTGACTATGGTTAAACATTCTCAAATACTTAAGTACTTCCGTATCTTCTTTAGTACTGGATTCAAGTATTTCAACAATTTTTTCATAAATCAAATCAAACTTATCAAACGAATCATCATTTGTAATTCGATCATAAAATTGAGAATAGTATTCTTGTTCCGTTGAAGTGTAATAGTGGTCTAAAAAAGTGTATTGATCATTGTGTAACGCGTGTTTTGATTCAAGCACACATAAATAAACATCTTCGTAAAGAAGTTCATTCACTCGTTTCGCCTGTTCCTTGTTACATCCTATTACTTTAGGCATCTCCCAATCCAAATTATCCATATGCAGATTCGCTGTGTTTTTCCCTCCTGCATTATACAAATGTCCTTCTATAAATAATACGTTTTCAACCCATTTATAACGCGGTCTTCTTTTGTAACTAAAATTCTTCGACTTAAAGATTGTGTAGTTCCCATAAACGGAGGAGGAGGAGGAAATGCCCTCCATTCTTTTAGATCTTAGTCCAGTCTTTTGATTACTTTTTGTTCTACCCTCTTTTATTGGAGAACTACCATTATAATTTGGTTTCTTTTTTCTTTTCTTCTCACTAATAATTTTAAGAACAAGAACACTTATACCAATACCTATAATAACAAATATAATAACTCCACATATAATTAAGAGAACTTCCTGAGAAAGTCCACCTGAACTTGACTTGGTTAAATATTCAGATGATTTTTCTAACTTGAAATTAATTGTTTTGACTTCTTGTTTATTCACAAAAATATCTGTTTCATTAACTTGACTATAAGAAGTCATACCTACTAAACACATCATTAGTGTCATCATCATCATTAATTTTAACTTTTTCATTATTTATTTATTTATTTATCCTCGTTCACGAACATTGTTTTTCTGTTTCCTTTTTTATAAAACTTATTACCTATTTCACTATCACCTATATAAATCCGTTATTTCTTTAATCGGTAACGATTTTTCGATATTTTTATTATCTTCTGATTTTCTTATCTTCATTTATTGAATTAAATATTTTAAAACTGAATCCCAATTTGGGAATTTATCTTGAGTAAAATGAATATGTTCACCATCAAACCTATCTTGACCATGTATATCAACATCATCTATTAAATAATCTCCTTTTACCATAGATTTATCACATGCGATTATCATATTTTCTAATACATCTTCACCTAAATGTTCTTTTATCCATTCAGCTTTTTCGCTATAACAATTTATGTTTTTAATAGATGGTCGGGTAAGAATATAACATCTATACTTACCACAGTTTTTTATCTTATTGAAAGCCTCAACTGCTCCCTCCATTGGTTCTAACCTTGAAAAGAAACCAAATTGACTTTGTGGATATTCTAACTCAGGATATTTTTCTTTGATTATATTCCATCTAGACATATAATCACATAAAACACCATCCATATCAAATAGAACATCTTTCATATTTACTCTTTTTTATTTAATATACTAAATTTATGTTATAATAACAAAAAAACTCTCCATAAATAGAGAGTTTTTAAAATAAAATAATAAGGGTCAATCTTATGAGAATAAACTTTTTAACCAATTCCAAAATCTTTGTAAAATATTTGGTTTACTTTCTTTAGATTTTTGTTTAGAAGCCATTTTATCTGTGATAGTTTTCACTTCTTTATTTAAAGGTTTATCTTCTACTTTTGTTAAAGGTTTACTAGTAGTAACATCCCTCAACATTTCAACCTTTTTAGCTTTCGGTTTAGTAGATTTAGACTTATTCGTTGACTTCTTAGCCGTTGTCTTTTTAGATGTAGTCTTTTTCTTTGGAGTCGTTTTCGGTTTAGAAGTTGACTTCTTAACTGTCGATTTCTTAGCCGTTGTCTTTTTAGCCGTTGATTTAGACTTAGACTTAGTATTTGATTTCTTAGATGTAGTTTTCTTTTTAGGAGTAGCCTTTTTAGGGGTTGATTTCTTTTTAGTTGTAGTCTTTTTCTTTGGAGTCGATTTCTTTTTAGGAGTTGACTTAGATTTAGACTTAGATTTAGACTTGTCAGAATCCTTAACCCTTGCTTTTCTTTTCTTTGGCTTTTCGTTTTCTGCCATGATAATTAATTTTATTTTTTATGACATTAATAGTATAACATCATTATTTATATTTGGTATATATAATAAAGTTTACTTTCCTTTGAGGTTTTTTCCTTTATTCTTATAATATTTCTTGATATCTTCGTAAGTAACAGAACCTGGATTTGAAGCTATCTTTTCCTTTGGATCTTCCTCATCATCTTTAAGTTTTATATCACCAACTCCCTCCATTTCATCTTTATATTCAGTTTCTATTTTTTCAATGAATGACGATAAATAAGAATTTATACCTAATGATCTCAAAAGAGCGGGAGAATGTTCAAATACGAAATCCTTTTCCTTATAAAAGAAAATAATTAAATCTTCTTTAAGGTAGTGATCAACAAAAAAGTTTAACCTTCCTATTTTACCAAGTCTATGTAATACACTTCGATATTCATCCATATAAAATTTGATGAATTTTTCTTCTTCATCTAACCTAAATTGTCGCCTACCATTCTTTTTAACAGACAAGCTCTTACCTAGAACAGTCTTATAATAATTTGACTTTTTTATTTCGTTGTTTATATGTTGATTTGAAACAATATTATACATAAGCTTTTTTATTTAACTTATATATTATTAAGGTCATTCCCTATATGGTTTAATTGTTTTATTTTCAATGATCAATCGGTTAATATTGGTCATAAGTTCAGAAACATAACTATCCCACTCAGAAAGGTTTATACTTGGTCGAATACTTTCCATTAACTTACCACCACTATGATCTAAACCAAACCAATGACCTAACTCGTGATAAATTATTAATTTTAAGTCAACATATGATTTGACCTTATCTCTATTAATTAAAATATAACTAGTATCTCCAATTGATATAACTCCTAATTCATCATCACTTAATTCAGAAGAAATATAAATATGATCTAATTTTTTTATGTAATTTTCAACAAGACTTTTATCTAAACCTCTATCTGATGCATCTTTAACAAATTCTTCGACAGCTTTTTTAATTCTTGAATCATTTATGAATAACTTATCATCATCCATAGAAACATGGTAATTATTATTACTACTACGAACCCTATTAGACATACTCGCAGAATATCCAATAACTAACATAAATAAGATAATAAGTGTTTGTTTAATGTTCATAATGTATATATTAAGTGATCATAGAGATTATTATTTACTATATAATACTCAAACAATTTAGTTTAAATAAAATATAACTACTATGGTAAATACTATATGGATATCATTCTTATCAGCAATTGCTGTTTTCTTTACTTTATATTCTATATTCAGTAAAAAAGAAGAAAGTAATGAAGATGATGGTAACATTTATGACAACTTTAAATCGAAATCAAGGTCTATATCTAGAATAAGATCTAGGAGACCTCCTAAAAAAGTTGAAGTTAAAGTTAAAGAAAAGACTAAGAATGTTAAACCGAAATCAAAACCGAAATCAAAACCGAAACCTAAGAAGAAAGAAATTAAAAAGGTTTCTAAACCAAAGGTCACCAAACCAAAGGTTAAAGAAGTCCCCCATAAAGTTTCTAAGTCTAAACCTAAAATATCTGAAAAGGTTTCTAAATCAAAACCTAAACCTAAACCATCTCCTAAACCAAAACCTGTTAAGGAGGTTAAACCTAAATCTAAACCAAAACCTAAAACAAAACCTAAAGTCAAAAATGATAAAAAGGGGTTGGAATTCAAAGGACAATTTGATGACAAGGAAGTGGAATTTCTCAAAAAGTATGCTATTAAAAACAGAGGATTTGTTACTCAAAAGTTAAACGGTAAAGTAGCTACTAAAAGGTGGTTGAAAACTAAAAGATCATATGATATGTTAATGGATGAAATCAGTAACAAAAAAGATAAGAATGGTAGCTATAAAACTTATGTTATATGGGATAATAAAGTCGATAAATATTTACTCAAAAGTAAAATTAAGTAAATAATTTAATATATACTATATGATTATTAAGAAATACTTACAATACATCAAAGAAGATAAAGAAGAAGATGGTGAAGATGTTGGTTATACCAGCTCAGATACACCTGAGTCATATATAAAATCTAAACTTTCTATCATAAAAACAGACATCGAAGGGATGTTTGGTGATGAACCAAAAGATACAGGTGAATCAAGTGCTGATGATCCAGATCTGGAAAGAAAGATAAAGGATAGTGATGAAACAATCACATTCGAAGACTTAGGATTAAAATTAGAGTCATCTGAAATGAGTTATTTAACTAAGACTCACCAAAATTTGACTGTTAAGTTTTCTGATGAAATTTATTACTATACTATAATATTTAGAATAGATTTAAAACAAGTAACTGATAAAGAAGATACTGAAAAAGAACTAGACTTAAATGACATTAAAAAATGTTTTGTTAAGTTTAAAAAATATAAAATTGAAGGTTTTGAATTAATTGGTGAGATCACCGATAATGTTGAGATTGATGAAATCAATGAAGATTATTTATTGAATCTGAAATTAGAATTAGATGAGAAATTCGGTGGAGATGATACTGAAGATTTATCTATTGAATATGATGATGATTAAAATAAAAAAATATAAAAGTTATGGAAAAGAATAACAATAACAATAACGAAATTAAAAAATTCGGAAAGTTTAATGAAAACAAGAGAGTTAATGATCGATAGAATAAATGAAGTAGATGCAAATAAAGTATATGATGTAAATACTGATGATTTGACAGATAAGGAATTGATATCATTTTTTGAAAAACTACTAAAAGGTTTATATCAACAATAAATATAATATTTAAAATACCACTACAATGACAAGTTCCATCTTGTTATTAATTTTTCACCACCTATTTTTAGGTGGTGTTTTTATTTATATCCATTCTTTTTTACATTTAGAACATTCATAAACTAATTTATCATATTTCATGTCCAATACATTTTTCATATAATGACCACAACACGGACTTTTGACTTTAAAAATATTTCTTATTCTTGATAACATTACTTACTTATTTCTTTTATGAACTATACTTATTAACCCCATTACACATTTTAACTTAGCCTTATCAAAAGAACCATTAAAATCAAATCCTATACTAGATTTACCATCACCTAATATTTTTCTAGTTTTACCATCATCCCATATTCGATAAGTATAAGATTCTTCCTTATCCCCAATGTTGACCTCACCAAGTAAGTTATGTTCCTTTCTAAACCAATCAAAAACTTGTTGATATAAAGGAGCTCCTATTAAAGGAATTAGATGTTTTTTATTATGTTTAGGAACAAAAGATCCAAAAATAGGATCTCCAGTAGTAAATGGTGGAGAAACTTGATATAACTTATGATTACTAGAATCATAATAAGCTAAACTAGGTTCTTCAAAACCGATATCTTCTAACCGTGAAGCTATTTCATATGGTACAAATAAATCTTTCATATTTTCTTTTTAATTATTATACTTCAAAGTTAGGTGATTTCGATAAAGATTCTATTGTTGAATATTCTTCATCTGATAAAGTTTTAGGAATAATAACATTTAACTTAACTATTAGATCACCTCGTCTATCACCACCATTTAAATATGGTAGTCCTTTACCTCTTAATCGAAGAGTTTTTCCATTTTGAGTTCCTTTATCAATGTTAAACTTAACTGTTGATTCTAATGTCTTTATGTTTATATCACCACCCATTATAGCTTTAACAACAGAAATGTCTTTATCTAATAGTAAATCAAATCCTCTTCTTTCAAAGTTAGGATCTTCCTCTACATTTATAATGATAACAAGTTTCCCAGTGATTCCACCTTTAACTTCATTTCCTTTCTGAGCCATTTCAAGAGCCATTCCATCCTCTATTCCTTTAGGGATATCTACTTCAATAACTTCTTCTTTAATCTCAACTTTCATACCACCACAGCTACTACACTTGTTGGTATTAATAGATCCTGTACCATCACAATTATCACAGACATTCTCCATTATTTGAACACCTATAACAGTTTGTATTCTTCTTTGGGTTTTACCCTTACCCTTGCATTTCATACACTCTCTAGGGTTACTACCACCTTCACCGTTACATGATTTACATAGAACTTCTCTTTTTATTTGTATCTTTTTATGGACACCATTTAAAACATCTTTAAGTGTAAGTGTTATATTGACTCTTAAATCAGAACCTCTTTTTCTTCCTCTACTTCGTCTTGATCTATTATCACTAGTAAATGGGTTACCCGCACCAAACATATCAGTAAAAATATCGAATGGATCACCACCAAATCCTTGACCTTGACCTTGACCTTGACCATGAGCACCACCAAAAGGGTTTGATCTCCCTTTGGGATCTCCATAATTATCATAATTACTTTTCTTTTGAGGATCAGATAAAACATCATATGCTTCACCTACTTTCTTAAACATCTCTTCTGATTTTTCATCACCTGGGTTTTTATCAGGGTGATACTTTAATGCTTTTTTCCTATACGCTTTTTTTATCTCAGATTCACTTGAATCTTTACTAACACCGAGTATATTATAGTAATTCATTTTGTATATTATTTATTTTTAATATTTTTATTCTTACCTAAAATATCATCTAATCGCGAATCTCTCAAAATATATTTAATCGATGATTTAAAATCATCCCATTCAAAGAAAACATCAAATGAATTACGATCATCACACTCAGAAGTAACCAATATTTCAAATGAACATATAGTTGTTGAATACCTTGTTTGTGATAAAAACCCACAAATAATAAGATCCCCACCTACCTTTTTATAAAGTTGGTGTTCATCTTTTTTAAAACCCTTTTCTACAAGGTAATCTTGAAAAGTATCGTAACTAATATCCATTTTATTTATTTTTATTCTTACCTAAAATATCATCTAATCTACACTCTCTTAAAATAGATTTAAGTTTTGATTTAAAATCATCAATAGTACCCAAATAATATTTTTCTTCATTATTTATTGAAATATAATAAAGTCTTTTTGTTGAAGTGGAATAATAAGTATCATACGAAATTATATATCCACATTTAATTATATCTCCACCAACTTCCTTAGAAAGAGCATCAGATGTGACAGAACTATAAAACTCAACAAAAGGGGATTTATCATTAATAAAAGATGATTTATCTCTATGAAATTCTCTTTTTGATAAAAAAACACGAAAATATGTTCTTTCATCAATAATATTCTTGTGCATATGTGCTAAGGAAAAGTTGTTGACATAATCTATTTATTTTCCAACTATAACCTTTGGGTATTTAACAATAGTGTTATCAATAGTATAACCATTTTTAACAACCTCAACTACCTTGTCTTTATAATCATCACCCATATCAACAACATTTATAGCTTCATGTAAATCAGAATCAAAGTTATCTCCACTCTCACAACTAACCTTATTGAGACCTAAACCTTTTAATTTAGAAAATATTTTATCATAAATAAGAATAGATCCCTGTGACCAATCTTTCAAAGAATTTTCATCCTTAGCTTCATCTAGCTTTTGTTTTGATATTTCAACATCATCTAAGACATCTATTAAACCATCTATTATTTGATACTTTGTATTGGTTTTTAAAGATTCTAATTGTTTAGAGTTCCTTTTCTTATAGTTCTCAAACTCAGCATATAACCTTAAATACTTATCTTTAAAGTCTATTTTTTCCTTGACAGATGATTTAACATCTTCATTACTATGAGTTTTTCCCTTTTCTAAGTCATCCAAACCTTTGTTTATAGAATCTTCCTCTTTGTTATTTTCCATGATCAATTATTTTATTTTCCATATTTTTCAACAGAAGCATCATAAAAAGGACTATTTAATAAATCCCAACCACGATAATCTTCTGAGTTAATTTTATTTTGAACCAAATATTTTAACATTTGATATTCTATTTCTAAGCAATATACCCCCGATTCAGAATCAATATATGAATATACTTCATTCAACTCATCATCAGAAATCAATTCAAGAAAAGATTTAGTTTCTACTCTTAAATCTTTTCTAATATTTGATATAATCTTATTTATTTTTTCTTCCCTCATAATAATTATATTATCGGTTTAAATTATTGTTTCAATTAGTGGTGATATTTTAACATTTTTTTAACATGGTTAATCTCAACTAAATCATGTGTACCAAAATTGTCTGTGTTTTCTGTTATTTTCAATTTATCTAATGCTTCAAGTAAGTACTCAATATAAGCTAAAACATCTTCTAATGATTGCTTATACATTGGTCCTGGTGTCCATTCTTTAGGGAATTTCTTTCTGAAATTTTCGATCATTCCAAAAAGTAATTTCTTTTTGATATAGTATTTTTTCTCAAGAGTAAATGCTCTATTTGAAATGAAATACTGTATGTGTTGATTTAATCTATGTGAAAGATTATTAGTTTCTACGCATTTCAAAAGTCCTATGACTAATGCATCATTTTCATTTATTTCAAAATCTTCGTTATTTTTAATAAGTTCTTTCTTATCAACATCTTTACTTAGGACATAGTATTCAAAGTCATCCCATAAACATCTTTCTATTATATCAGAAGGGGAAATAGTAATTTTCATATTAGTGTATATTTTTTTATTTATATGGTATATTCACACCATTGTTTTAAGGGAATTGATTAATCAGATAACTTTTCGAAATTCAAATTGTGTTTAGTTGGTTTCCCATCTTTCATTGCAACAAAAGTCATGTTAGCTGAACAGATCTGCTCTATTTTACCTTTAACACTCTCTCTTTTAACTTTAACTCGTATTTGGATAGAACTCCTACCAAAACTCTTTATACTAGCTTCCATAGTAACTATATCACCAATATATGCAGACTTCTCAAAATTTATTTTATCAATAGAAGCTGTTACTATTGTATCACAATCAACTTCATATGTAGCTCTTCGAGATACTTTTGCTCCAGCATAATCTATTTCATATAATAATTTACCACCAAAAAGAATATCGGTTTTACCATTGTCGGGATTCCTATTGAAATTGCAATCTTTAGGCATAACTGTAAAGGAATGTACAGCATTTAATTTATCAATCATTTAATATAATTATTTTCTTCTCCTATTATATCATTATGATTGGATATTGTTTCTTATTCGAACCGTTATAGTGACCCATATTTACTATGATCGGTATCAGCAATACCGCAAATGCCCAGAGAAATGAAGGGTAAACATTTTGTAGTCATTGAATCTATTTTCGACCTCTTTCCTATAACGTTCGAGTTCTCTCTGATCATCCCTAAAACTACCCATTTCTTTTTTACGTGATTTTAGATGTCTCGTTAAATTTTTCATAATAGATAGAATTCCATCATAAATCATATCCCTTTCTTCCTCACTATCAAATTGTAAAATTGTTGAACATCCTGAACTATTCAATTTAATGTTTACTTTTTTATTAATAGTACTAACTTGATCACTATTATTATTAATATTATCATTACTACCAAACCCCTCAGTTTCTATGTTATTATCTGAATAATTAGTTAACCTAACTTCAAATATAGTATTACCATAAATTTCCGAAAAACCTATATTTTCATCAATGTTTCCATTTATGAGTGCCTTAATAAATAACAATTTACCCTCTTTAATAAGGCTTAATTGAATATTTTTATTCTGTTTATGTTCAAAAGGATCTTTATCCCTATAATAGCTAGCATGGTAGCTGTTGTATTCCCTATCATAAACTTCTGTTTTTATTGCGTCCCAGTATCTACCATATTTATCATACATATTTATCGTTTTTTTATTTTTGTAATTAAAATATGATATTATTCTTATAAGTCAAAATAAACTTAAACTTTAATAATAATTATTAATATATCCTTATATGAAAGAATTAAAAGACACATATGATATCTGTTGATAATATGAAAGATATACAACAAAATTTACCAGGGTTTAAAAAAGAATCTTCAAAGTTTATACACTTAAAAGTGGGAAAACAAAATCCAAAATTATCTTAAAAGGAGGTCAAGATAAACAAATTTTCCAAATGAAAGATGGTAAATTTGTTTTAGAAGTGATAAATAATGAAATGGAATGTGAATTCTTTTATTCAAATAGTATAAAAGAATTGATATAAGTCTTATGAAATACATGGGAAGTAAAAATAGAATCTCTAAATATATATATTACCAATAATATCAAAAGAGTTAGATAACTATACTTATTACATCGAACCTTTTGTCGGTGGATGTAATCTTATAGATAAAGTCGATGGAATACGAATAGGTGGTGATAATAACTCTTTTCTGATAAGTATGTGGAAAGGACTTCAAAGAAATGAGGAAAGACCCTATACGATAACTAAAAGACCTCTATAAGAAGGCTCGTAATGAATACAACCATATCAAAAAAGAACAAGAGATCGAAAGAGAATTCTCTGACTTTATGATCGGTTGGATCGGTTGGATGGGTTCATATAATGGTAGGTTTTTCGATGGTGGATATAGTGGTCATTCAGTTGGTAAAACAAAAAGAGATTATATATCTGAACAAATACGAAATACTGAATCACAGATCGATAATATTAAAAGTGTAGATTTTAGATATTCTTCATACGAAAATTTAATCCTACCTGAGAATTCTGTAATCTACTGTGATATACCATATAAAAACACAAAGAAATATTCAACATCTAAAGATTTCAATTATGATAAATTTTGGGATTGGTGTAGAGTTACCTCATCATCAGATAAAAAAATATTTATTTCAGAATATGAAGCACCCACAGATTTTGAATGTGTATGGGAAAAGGAATTAACTAATAGTATGAACACCACAAAGACATATAAACCTACTGAAAAATTATTTACGATATGATTAAATAACATTCTTCTTAATTTCTTAGGTTTTAGCTCATCAGATGTAACTATCTACACAAAAAGGGTGAGTAAAACAACTTGAAAATGAATAATATTACAAGGAGAGAAATCTCCTTTTTTTATACTTTAAAGTATTGGTGAATATACGAGCGACTCTATTGATACTGACATTGATTCAGAAACAAGTTCCTTATCAACAAGAACACTCTGATCTCTATTAGTAACAGTTGCTCCTTTATATTCTAAATAATTTCCCTTAATTCCTATCTTATCACACTTATGAATTACAAGTGGTTTTACTGATACGGTATGTAAAGAAAGTTCATATGATTCTCTATCAGCGAATTTCTTAACAGTAAATGGATTGTAATATAAAACTCCATCGGGATCTTTTAACTCTCCACCTATTTCATAACTATTACATTCTATCCACGCATGTACGGGAACATCTTTACTACTTTTAAATTCACCACCAACAGTATCTTGTCTACCATTCTCATTGATAATTAGGAAACAATCTTCAAGAAGTAAATTTTCAATATCTTTATCATCTTCGATTTCTTCCCAATTACCATCTATCATTTCTTCTATACGGTAATATTCTTTAGATTTCTTATAAACTCTATAACAATTGTTAGTTACAAATTCTTCTTTAATATATTGATCAAATTTTTTAAGTGTCATAATAGATTTTTTTTATTTTTAGATTCCTTGAATAATTTTACTATGTTTTTATTATATATTAAAATTAATACTTAAAATACTGTCTTACTGATCAACCTATCTAATTTATTATCTATATATTCTGAATACTTATTATTTTTACTGATAGTTTCTCAAAACTTTCTTCTAAACTCATAATTTAATCTTTTTTATATTTTCTAACACCTTGTATATAAGGTAAGAATCATTAACATCGTCAATAGGCTTCTTAATAGTTTTGGAATCAAAAACGTCTGACTCTATTTCCCTTAAAAATTTAACCCATTTACACTTAAAATCGTTCTCAGTAAGTGATTTATACATATCATGTTTTTTAAATGACCCTCCACTTCTACCATCTTTGTTTCTCCACATTTCTTTACTTCCCTCTTTAATCATTGGATAAGTAAGTTTAGCCGATTCTAATTTTAAAGTAGATGGAGCAAGAACTTTAACACTAACATTATCACCCAGAGATACTAATTTGTTTCTAAGGAGTGTTCCATAAGTTACCAAATCAATCAGTGGACCTGCAGAAGATGAATATGAATAACCTTCAATACCAATTAGTGTTTCTTGTGATAGATCAGCATATTTTTTTATATCATCTATAACCATTGATGATAAAATATCATATTGTTTCAATTTACTTATTTCCGAATCTGAATAATCTTCTATTTTATCATATTCTATCCATCTATATTTAATTAAATCTTCACACATTTTATACCATTTATTCAACCCACTTTTATTTGTTGCATACTTTTCTTTAGTATAATTAAATAAGTGATCACCATTAATTGTCATGGCTGTTGAAACTAAACTTGGATCTATCCCTATAATGTTCATTAATTGTGTTTTGTTTTTATACACTATATATAACAAACAAATACACACATCTAAACAAAAGATGGTTTTATTTATATATAAGGTAAATACGTAAATGTTATGAGCAAAGATAATGATAACAATGACGGGGATTTTCTACCAAACTTTGGAGGTTTAGACCCTAAGAAATACG
>Ga0307932_1000754_pt1 | contig 13348 bp, 20 predicted proteins | sample OrgLakmetageno48_FD_201843 | JGI IMG/M metagenome (GOLD analysis project Ga0307932, IMG submission 201843) | Saline water microbial communities from Organic Lake, Antarctica - #48 | ecosystem: Environmental > Aquatic > Non-marine Saline and Alkaline > Saline | place: Antarctica: Organic Lake...
CGTCACTTCATCGCATCGTCACTTCATCGCATCGTCACTTCATCGCATCGTCACTTCATCGCATCGTCACTTCATCGCATCGTCACTTCATCGCATCGTCACTTCATCGCATCGTCACTTCATCGCATCGTCACTTCATCGCAAGATTCGCTTTCGCTCATCTCTTCTATCGCTTCACACATCTTTGTTCCTTTGGATGCATCATAAAAGTGTTTTATGGGTTTTCCTAAAAACCCTCATCTAAAGACCTGCCTCCATCTTTATTATAACTTACACAGCATAACTCCGCACTTAAATAGAAGCGGAGTTTGCCTTTCAAACTACCGAACCCTTCGACCATGCTCAGGACAGTGCAAGCGGGTCTCGTATTCGGTGGCTATTACTTGATTTGCCAACCTATCTAAAATGGTGGGGATGCCGAAAGGTCGCATCTTACCGTTGCCCTTGTTTATAAGTACTTGGCGTAAAGGTTTGGGAAAATAACTTTCGATGGTCATTCTATTCCACAATGGGTTCAGATAATTCCGCATATTGTTACTTACCGTTTCAATGATTATACAATATTCTCGGACTACCTATGTTCGCTTTTATTTTCTTAAAAGCATTATTTACTTGCAACTTTGTTATCGGTTGCGACTTGTGTTCTTCATTAATAATCATACTTAAACTCTTTTTAAATTGTTATGCAATAAATGAAATTGTTTTACTGAAGCTTTTAACTAATCCTACTTTTCAGTAGGACTCTCTTAGGTACGCTTGCTACTTCAGCTTCATCCACCACAAAACAAAACATTGTCTTTCACTCAATTGCTGCCGTAACTACATAGATGCACTTTTGCTAATCTTTGGGAGTTACAATGATGTGGTTGCTTACCCGTGCATTTATGCCTCGTATACATTTTTTGTTTGTCAGAACCGAGTTTTGTAGTTTTGCTTCCTTCAGATGTAACCTCGCGGCTAACACCCTTATGACTTATTAGTGCTTTCAGACATTACTCCAGCGCACAAGGGACTTGCACCCTCTAGATTAATAACTTACTTTACAGTAAGGAAAAGATGCCCATACTGGGCACAAACACCGTATAAATTTAATTGCTTGCTTCTAGCCTATCCAGGAAAAATCCTGGCAGACTTCCTATCTGTGATTTATTTATTAAATTCACTGCTTAAAACCGCAACTAAACTTACAAAACAACGTTACCAGCAACCCTAAAAAAAAACATAACAATGTTTGGACTATTTAAGAGAAAATTATCTCCCAAAAATCGAGCCTACATAATTGCAAAAAACACGAGCGATTACACAGTAAGTTTGGACGAAACAGTTAATAGTTTTATTCAGCAGAATCCTAAATTTACTGATAAAAGAAATAATATAATTGATGAACTGCAATGGATTATTGCAACAGGTGGATTAATTTCCATAAGAATTATTTCTGACCATAAGAAAACAAAGGCGACTTATGAACAATTGATTGAGTTTTATCATGCATTACATCTCTCAAATAATAATAATTCTACTTTCAATTCCGATTATTTAGAAAAGCTTAAAACTAAATTTGATAATTATTTGGTTCGCTTTAACAGGGGGATTGTTTTTCGTGACCAGAACGCAAATTCATACAACGAGGCTCTTATTGATGTTGCAAACGAATCAATGAAATATTTTACTGGTGAAATACGACACTCTCAGATTAAAGACTTGGATGACATAGATAAATTGCAGGAAAGAACAGAGCCAAGTGAACTAGAATTATTTGTGAAAGACATTCTTAATCAATTCATTAAGATATTCATGAAAGAATTTGAACAAACAAAATTTATTTAATCATGGCAATTTTACACCACGGGGACTTAAAATCAGACTACGTACAGATGAAGCATTTACATATATTGGAAGACTTCATCCAAAATTTTCAGCATTTCAAGTTTTAAAGACAGTTGATGGAATCGAATTAATTCCAAGCACTTTTGGATTTATAACTGGATTATACTTATTTCACAATGACTATTTGCTAAAAGACATTGCTTTGTATGTTGGTATTGCAACATTAGTTGGTGGTTTGATTACTACTTTTGGTTTGTATGTAATTCCTTTTTTAGTTCGATTTATTACTGGACTCAGTTATCTTAATAGTTTTGGAATTTTTACGATTGCAATTATAGTAGTAGGTTTGTTGACTGTGGGTTGGAAAGGAACATTGTTTTATTTTATCGGAAAATACACTGCATCGTTGAGTACATATTTTATTGACCTTTGGCAAACAAAAATGGCATACAAAAAAATAAGTGTAGCATTGACAGCAAGCGAACGAAATTTTTATAACTCTTACAGACTCCATGCATTTCGAATAGGAATAACGAAAAATTTGGAATTAGAAGACGGAGAAATTGAAAGCGGAAAATGGCGACTTCCATTAATGGAACTTGAACTAAAATGGCCAAAAGTTACTGCAAGATTTACGAACATATAAAAGTTACAAAATATAGAAAAGATAAAAAAGGCGTGCTAGTAAAAATGTATATAGTTTATGGCGGATTAAGTGCAAAATATGAACATCTTAACATTAAATAAACATCGATGTAAGTTGAAAGATTTGTGTTTCAAAACCACCACAAGACAATATATTAACCGTTAACAAATATTAAAAACCAATCTCTATGAAAAAATTAAACATCTTATTTATTATTTTAATTTCTATATTTATTTCTTGTAGCGACAGCGGAGATGAACAAGACATAAATGAAAATCAAACAATTGCAGAAATAACAACAAAAAATGTAACTGAAATCACGTTTGAGAAAGCAATTAGCGGAGGGATTATTTCGACCAATGGAAATTCTGAAATAACAGAAAAAGGAATTCTTATAAACGCAAATGAAATTCCAGAAGTTGGGAACTCAGCAAGAATTGTTATCAGTACCCAAAACAATAATTTTGATGTCAATTTATCGAATTTAGAGACGAATACAAGTTATAATATTAGAGCCTACGCCATTAATGAAATAGGAATTGCTTATGGACAAAATTTAAACTTTACGACAACTGAGCTTTTAGTTCAAGGAAATGGAGTAACTGACATAGATAACAATCAATATCCATCTATAATTTATGATGGCTACGAATGGAGTACAAAAAATTTAGAAGTAGAAAAGTATAGAAATGGAGATGTTATTCCTCAAGTGCAAGACCAAACACAATGGGCAAATCTTACTACTGGTGCTTGGTGCTACTACGAAAATAACCCTGCAAATGGAACTACTTACGGAAAACTGTATAATTATCACGCAGTAAATGACACAAGAGGTCTTGCACCACAAGGTTGGCACGTTGCTACTGGTGGAAATTATTATAGACTTACAAATTTTCTAATAGACAATGGTTTTAATTGTTATGAAACCGATACAAATAGTTTAGGTAAAGCGATAGCCTCTAGAACATTATGGAGTTCTACTGGAGTTTCACCAAATGCCTGTTCACCACTTTCTAGGAATTTATCAGACAACAACCAATCTGGTTTTAATGGATTGCCAAGTGGCTCAAGAGACAGCTCAGGAATATTTAACGGTATTACTGGAGCAGCACGATGGTGGACAGGAGGTTCGCCTGCTTCAAACCAATATATAGGTTTTGTAGACTTAATTGGACATATTAGACTAGGATTTAGAGCTACTGGTTCAGCTCAACAGGTCTCTGGAATGGCTGTAAGAATTGTAAAAGACTAATCTGATGGAAAACATTTTGGAAAGTCCATACTTTTTAAAAATTGTTTTGACTATTCTCGCTGTAGTAATCAAACTTGCTATTGATGCGGTTACGAAGGGAAAAGAAGATGCAAAAGGACTTATAAAATTGTCTACTTTTTTCATATTCTATCTTTTACTAGTAACAATTATAGTTTGGATAAATCTTGATAATCACATTGGATATAACAAACTTACTTTTAATATAGGTTTAATTGTCTTCAGTTATTTACAAACAAGGGTCACAGAAACAAATAGAATATTGGCGAATTTGGCAAATGTACAATTTGATGAATTTAAAAAACTAAAACAAATAAATGAAGTACAAGTCAAAAGGTAAAGGCGGTAAACGAAAACCAAAATTACTTCGCTTATCAACAGCTTTTCTTATACTAAACGTTACAACAAATATTAAGAATGAAAAAAATGAAATTAACCTACGTATTTTTAATTGCTATTATGATTTTCTCATCTTGCTCCAATGATGATAACTCTGATGACAATTCTCCATCTATTTTCGGAAAGTGGAAACTTACGGCCAAAAATTTTGGAGGACAGTCTCAAGATTTATCCAATTGTGAAAAAGAACAAACTATAGAATTCTTTGCGGATGGGACTGCTGAAAATTATTATGTGGACAGTGATCCTTGTGACTTTAGTACAATTACTTTTGATTATACTAAAAATAATAATCAACTTATTTTTAGTATTGATGGAGAAGGAATAAATGGCGGAACTTATGTGTTAACTTCTACAATTGAGGTTTTGAATGATACAACGCTTCGTTACAAATTTATATCTGACAATGAAGATGGAACATATCCTGCGAGTGAACAAGGCACAGAAACCTATAGTCGAATAGAATAATAACTTTTTACAACAAAGTACTGTGGTAAAAAACAAGTAAAAAGGTATTAATTTCTCACTAAAGTACTTCGATAGGTAGCATTGTAAATCAAACCTGATTTAGCAATTGTAAAGGCTTGTTTCAAAAGCTTATTACATACCGCTATTAGTGCTAGTTTTTTGCTATTTCCTTTAGCTACAATCCGCTCACATTTCCCTAAATATTTGTTGTATTTACAGGCATTAAAACTGCTTATAAATAATAAATTATAAAGTTTTTGATTGCCTATTTGACTTAATCGAGGTCGTCCTTTTACACTGCTACTACTTTGACTAATGGCTGTTGGTAGACCTGCACAGCTCCATAGTTCTGCTTCACTTGTAAAACAATCAAAACCAACAGTAAACCAACCATGAGACGAAGGGTGAACTAACGGAATTTTTTCAAACCCGTCGGACTTGCATTCCAAGGTGATTGCAAAGCAATTGGAGGCCGTTGATTTGCCTATTAGCAGCTATAAAACAGCATTTTAATATGTATTGGAAATTTTTCTTTAAGCATTTATAATAGTGTGTTCACTAATGTTGTGATTTGAGAGGAAGATTAATTACCTCAGAGATTTCACAGTTTATTTTAGAATATTATTAATGTTAAAACTTTTAAGACGGTAAAAAATCACTAAATTCATGCTATAAATAAAATACAAATAACACAACTTGTTGTGTTATTCCCATGTTGTGTGTAATGCAAAAAAAATCCTACTAATAAGGAAATCCGTAACAGAAATTTAATTAATAGCATTTTATTTGCTAACCGCTGAGAACGAAAATTGAATTAAACCAAATTTTTATGAAAACAAAATTAACGCTGATTACATTATTATTTTTGAGTTTTAATATTTATGCTCAAGAATTTAGCTCAAAACCATTTACAGTTGCGCAAAATTGGATGGAAAAAAGCCTTTCCCAATCTGATATTAAAAAAGCTGTCCCATCTGATTATGAATTAGTTTCAGAAGACACTAAAATGCTAATATTTGAAAAAACTCTTTCTTCCAGAATTTATGACATCAAAGTACTTTATGATAACGGAAAAATATCGAGCGTAATTTTCTCTATGCACTCTGACAAAGTTTGGAACTTTATGGGCGAAATTGACGAATTAAAATATAAGAATATGGATAACGGATTTAAACGCGGAGCAATCGAATCGGAATCTTATAATAATTCAAGCAAACCTTTTATTATAGTTTGGGTAACTAATGACAATAAAAGAACGGCAACTGGATTTGTAAATAGAAAATAAATTGTGCGGAAAGCACTACACACAACACCGTATAAAAATAATAGGGCAATTAGTGCTTAACCCAATAATAAAGGCACTTTTGCGAGGTCGCCAAATTTTTATATTTGGCTTATTGAAAAAAAAATAATAAGAAAAATTTAAAAATTCGGCTTGTGTTCAACCGAATGGTAGTCGCTGTTTTTCCGCCCTACTATTCTTATACAAATCCGTTACTCAAAATTAGAGCTACATAATAAAAATATAAAATTAAGCTTTATGATTTTACAAGCTGGTCATCCTTATGTTGAACCTGACGATTATGGTTCTACAAGTTATTTTAATATTGATAAAAATAATTTAACTGAATTTTACATAACATCTTTAATTCTTTTTGTGATAATTGCTTTTACAATTTACCTTAAATATGATAAAAAGAAAGACTGGAAAATAATTAATTACATATTTTTATTAGCAGTTGTTTATATATTATTTATTGGTGAATTCAAAATTTTAGATACTATAGGAATCCTTATAGCTTATACCATATTTTCAGTATTTTTAGAATTTTTTTTAAGAGTAATTTATGTTATAGTTGAAAGTATTTTAAATTTGATTTTCAAAAACTTTGAATTGAAAAAAATCATAAAATCATCATCGTTTTCATTAAAAATGATTTCACAAAGAAAATTTAAAGAAAACAATAAACGAGGAACAGAAGGTTAATCAATTGTAAGTATAATGAACATCATAAAGAAAACTTTAAAACCTTTTTCAGCTAAAGTTACATTAGGGCTTGAATTAGGATACACTGAGAGGTTAATAGAAAAAACAAAAATCATACAACATATTCAAAAGATTCAGAATGATTTAATTAAGAGTAAGAATATTTTTCTAAGTGTTTCAATATCTGACACCAATATTGTTATGGGTGGTCAAATTGAACCTCATATTATATTGAATTTCATAAATTACCCTAAATTCCCTGTAAAAATTAAAATTTTAAAGAAAGAAATTGAGGATTTAACAAAGCAATTAATGGTTGAATTTAAACAAAATAGAACTATTATTGAATATTTAGACGAGACTTTAATGTTAGAACAAAGTGAAGATATTGACCCTAGAATTAAATAAAAACAACTGTCAACAAAGAACTGAGGTAAGAAACAACTCTTTTCTACTTTAATTTTGAGACACTATTATTTTAGACTTAGAGATTTACATTTGTGATTCTTTGAGTATTTTGTTGTTTATCCTTTAAGCGTTTATGAAAAAATGTATTCCTAAAATAGAAACCTTCAACTTCATAACCAACGGAAAGCCGTTGGAGGCCATTAATTACCTATAAAAAGCATTTTAATATGTATTTGGTGGTTATTCTTCTTTAAGTATTTATAAGAGAGTATATTCCTAAAATATAAGTTTCCAACTTCATAACCAAAGGTAGTAGACTTGTTTTCTACAGCACAGCCAACGGGCTTTAAAAATAACCGTTGGTCAATTCAATCTAGTTTTAGCGATTAATACAAAGGCCATTGGATAATATATATGAAAGTGTTAGTTTAGATTAAAATTAAAAACATCCAATTAAAAAAATATATAGCCTATGCTGAATATTTGGATATGGTTTAGATTGATGTTAGTAAATATTTAAAAAACATTCAAAATGAAATTGCATCCTATTTTTTCCAAAGACTTTTACTTGTGGTGGCTTGTAATGGCAGTTTGTTCATTCATAATTTACAGCATTTTCGGTCTACCAGAAATGCAAAATTTTGAAAAACATGGATTGATATTCTGGACAATTGGAACACTATTTACCAGCTTGATTTTTGGTTCAATTATTTATTTGGTTTATAGATTGTTTGTTGGGAAATGGAATAATAAAGCCTTTATGGTAATAATATCAATTATGTTTATTTTTACTGTAATACTGCTGCTGGTAAAATAATCACAAGATTGAAAATAAAAATACTAATAACTATAACTAAGTATTTTATAAATCAAACTTAAAAAAGCTATAAGTAATTGATTTGTCACTGCCGACTTAAGAACATTCATTCGGTATATTCTATCTGTGATTTATTTGCTAAATTAGTTTCTTAACCACACAAATAATCCCGTACATAACGTTAGCTGTAATTCCTCTTTTTATGGAAAAATAAATAATTACTTTAGACTAACATTTGTTTAGCCCATAAAAAGCAAAATACGAAAACTGAAAACCAAAACATTAACAATTGATTTTTAGAAAATTATAAAAAACGATAGTCGGATTTAAAAAATCAATCAAAAATCAACAAAATTAAATGGACGTTTTAATAGTCTTTATTGGGGTATTCTTTGCTGGGTCTGGAATATATGCAATTATAGAAAGCCTTTCAAAGTTAGGAATTGATAAATCCGATTCTTCATTTGAAACTGGATGGTTTAAAATGAATGCACCAGGAGGATTCGTTTATGGAATATTAGCCCTTGGTATAATATTAGTACTAATTAAATATAACGGATACGAAGACCAATCTCATAAATTTAAAAATCAAAGGACATAAACCTGTTTCAGTATTTGATGGAAAGATTTTATTAAATTACAAATCCAGAGATTTAGAATTTTCTGGAATTAAAGGAGTGTTGAAAATAAAAGGTGGAAAATTTACAGATAGTGAAATCGAAATTTCAAAAGGAATGAAATTCTATTTAATGACAAATGACTCAATTATTTGGGGAATTAATGTCTTGGAATCAAGTTATGATGTAGAATTAGAAATTTATAGAAAATAATTACAATAAATCAAGATAATGAATGGAATCAGATTATAAAAAGAACACAGATCGTCTCGTTTTTAACACTGCACTATCAGCAAATGAGGTCTTTGATTATTATGCTACACCTTATGAAGATGAATTTAATGAAATTTTTGAATTCTATTTTGAGACTTTGAGAATAGAAAATGAGCATTTTAATTTCTCTCCATATTTCTTATTTTTCAGAAATAATGTAAGTATAAATGCAATTGCTGGAAAAGATAATGGTTACTATTTTATTGGATTAAATTCGGGGTTAATAATAATAAATCTAATTGTACACATTAAAAATATGCAATTTAACATAAAAAAAAATTCAATACCTCAAAATTTCATTAATCAACTAAATACAGGCTTAAATAATCTATTATATCAATATGCATTACATTTCACATTATATCACGAATTAGGACATTTAATCCAATTCTCTTGTGATGCATTAGATGAATGTGATATTTCAAATAATAATCAAGAAGTTATGGATTCTGCTTTTTCATTGAACAAACACTATTTGGAATTGGACGCAGATACTTATAGTTCTCTTTACTTAGCAAATCACACATTGGATTATGCTCAAAGAACTTTTGAAAATATTTCAAGCCAAAAATATATTTTAATGACCAAAATTTGTTTAACCTCAATTATTTTATATATCCAAAGTTTTTTTAATATTAATCAACCATTTTATTTAAGAAGTAATTCCCATCCTCATCCAGTGATTAGGATCATTAATGCAAGTTTAGCAGTGATAAACTATATAAATGATTTTTTAGTTTCAAAAGGTTTTGCCCCTATAGTAGATGCGTTTGAAATTATTTTTGACTCAATCAAAATTAGTAGCCAAATGCCAATAAACAGATTTAACCCCAACACTTACCAACAAATTGCTAATGGAAATAGAATTGAAATTTTGAAATATATTGAAGAAATAACAACAGAGGATAATAAATGTAGTGCAGTAAATAGGAGAAACTCAACATTATAACTACACCTAACAAACGATATAGCATATGCCTCTACTTATTCACTTTAAAGTAACCTGAAAAACAGATATTTTAGTAGATATTTAAAAATCCAAGGGCACATGCCATATTTGAGTATTGTGCATTATTTGAAAAAAATACCGAACTATGAAACAAAATCTCACTATCATTCTACTTTTAGTATTTACTAGCCTTTCATTTGGACAAGATTTCGAAGATTTAGATAGTTATACAGTTGATGAATTTTATAAAAAATTAGAACTTGAAAGAGGAACACTCGACAAGGATGGAGATGAAATCGAATATGTTTACGTAAAAACAGAATTAGATAATGGCGACTATAAAATTGATCTGACTGATGGAGATGGAGACTTATACAAAGTAAAGGATACAAACATATTTATAAAATTTAATGGTTATTTCGGATACGCAGGTTACTCAACAGAATGCATTTTAAAAGTGGAATCTTTCTCGTCAACAGTTTACAAATTAGAATAATATAAATATGAAAAAATACTTTTTACTATTGCTATTGCTTCCAAATTTAATGGTAGCTCAAAACGCTAAAGAAATTGCAAAAAAATGTATGACTTCGACAGTTTCACTTGTTATGGAAGATAATTTCAAACAACCATTATCTTTAGGTTCTGGCTTTATTGTAGATAAAGGAAAAGTGATTACGAATTTACACGTTATTGAAGGTGCAAAATATGGCTATGTAACGATAAGCGGAGAATCAAAAAAACATAAAATTGAAGGATATTTCGCAGTCGATAAGACTAATGATTTAGCATTATTATCAGTTCCAACTATATTGAGTACTACGATTGAGATTAATGAAAATAACCCAGAAATTGGAGAAAAAATTTATGCTATAGGTAACCCAAAAGGTTTGTCGGGAACAATATCTGAAGGAATTATAAGCGGGATTAGAACTTTTGACAAAGAAGAACTTATTCAAATTACAGCACCTATTTCACCTGGAAGTAGCGGCGGACCTGTAATAAATAATAATGGCGAATTAATTGGAGTTTCGGTAGGAACTTTAGATGCTGGACAAAATTTGAATTTCGCAATCCCAACAAAATATGTTTCAAAGTTAATTGAACAGCCAAAAACCCAAATCACAAAATTAGATATTAAGTCTGTTGCGAAAAAAAGTAATCCAAGTAATCTTGGGAAAGGAATCAAAGAAGGACTTGAAATTATAAATATAGAATGGAATACATTAAACCGATTAAAGGAAAGAAAATTAAAAGGCTTTTCAATTAAAAACAATCTTCCATACGAAATCACTAAAATAAAGTTGCTATTTATTTTACGAAATGCTCAAGGTCAGCCAATTGATGCATTTGAATACAGTCCTTACATTAGGTATAAACATTATATAAAACCATTTCTTGCAAAATATATTGAAGCAGGTTTTAGAAGTTCAATCGGAAAAGAAAGAGTTAGAATTCAAAAAAAAGGAGAAAAACTTGAGATAAGAATATTAGATTTTTCAATAAAAGAATGAGAAAAAAGGTATTGAGAAAAATTTGAAAATTCGGCTTGTGCTTCATCCGAAAAAAATTACATAGCTTACACTCTACGAGCCATATACAAAGACTTTGGCAAACATTTAAAACAAGCAAAATGCTATGGATATTATTTGGACTATAATTAAAATAATTCTATTTACTGGAGTACTAACAATTATTGGAAAGCAAACTTATAATTTTATTTTTTTATTGGAAAAAAAGCCCATTTTGTGGATACTAATAATGCTATTACTAGGATTTTTATTCTTTATGATTGGTTCAAAAATTCAGGATTCTTTCAATGTAGTATGGTGGTCATCTGCACTAACTTTTTTCGCACTTTTACCGCCCAAAAAAAATAAGGATTTAGAAAATGAAATAAATTTAGGAGGAAATGACATCTATTCTGAAATAGGCTTAAAAAATGGCCAAATAAAATATCGAATAGGTCTAGCTACATATGTAATAGGTAGTATTTTAGGCTGGGTTGTTTACTACGGTCAAATTGTAACTTCATAATGAACATTTAATTGACATCACTCTTTGACTAACATTTGAAATAACAAAATGGGAATATTTGACATTTTACAAAAACATGGCTCTGTCGAATAAGTAGTGCGTTGGACTTACAAAAACTATCATCGTATAATAAAGGAAAAAAGGGACTTGCAAAAGAACGAGATTTTAGAATATATATGTTTGATGTACGTTATCAAAGTCACCTCGTTTAATCCAAAGACTCAAAAATCCGATTAAATGGAATAAAGGATAATCTTGAATTTGAAAATCTAATGGACTTGTGTGCTGTGATTTACTGTGTGGAAATGAACCTCGCACCTCAAGACGGAAAGTTATTTCAAGACACATTTAAAAATGCCAATATTGTGTTGGAAAAACTAAATCGGAAAAACAAAACTCAATACGAATAGAAAACGATTTGCCATTCGAGTAGGTAAAGGGGAATTTCATCCCTAAACCTCTCTCAGAACCCTACGTGAACTTCTAAATTCACAGGGCTCATGTTATAAAGTCGATAAAGTCTAAATAAATTTAAACCAGTTTGCACCCCTATTCCCATTCCCAATTATAGAACAAATTTGGATGAGACTTTGTAATAAACTTAAGCCATTTTACAGCTTTTATTTTGCTTCTTTTGAAGTGTTTATACTTGTTCAATATCCACCTGATTATACGTTTATGTAGGTAATTAAACACAGGAATCCTGTGTTTCTAAAATAAAGCCTAGATAAAAGTCATGCCCGCTTTATGACGGTTGTCGTGTAGACAGTAATTAGTCTCCCTTTACACTTATGTCTGATTCCTAGATATAAGTTAAGTTTTGACAACAACTAGTCTTTTAATCACTTCATCGCAAGGTTCGCTTTCGCTCATCTCTTCCATCCTGACCTGACTATTTTAAATAGCCTTTTCTTCTATCGCTTCACACATCTTTGTTGCCTTGGATGCGTCATAGAAGTGGTTTGATGAGTTTTCCTAAAAACCCTCATCGGAGGAACTACCTCCATCTTTATTATAGCTTATACAGCACACATCGAGTGGATGGCTCCGCCATTAATTGACGGAGTGCACCCCTTACCACCGTACATACAGGTCTCGTATACGGCGGTTCGCAATCCATCTTTCCAATCGCTCTTTACACCAATTAAAACTATTCTGTACTTTTTCATAAGGCTACAGATTTTCTTGGGAATCGGTCACCCAATTAGCGAAAATCAATGCTCCCATTTTAATTTCCAGAAGGACTGCGTTCAGTCCTTCCCCACTTATGAGACCTATGCAGTTTTATGCACCTCGTTTCCCATGGGTACTATGACCTCGGCTGACTTCTCTATTGTACCAACTCGTGGTTATAGAGATCCCTAGGTAATTGCATCTTCTTTCACTCGATTCCTGCCGTATCTACATTAATGCACTTTTGGTACTCTTTGGGCGTTGCAATGATACTTCGACCTTACTCAGCAGAGCTGTGGTTACTTACCCGTGCAATTATGCCTCGTATACGGTTTCTGTTCGTCAGAACCGTCCCGTATAGCTATCGGGATTGTAGCGGTATTTGCTCATTAATCAATCACAAATAATCTTCAGTCCCAACCTCACGGTTGGCAACCTTGCAGCTTACTAATGGTTCAAGGCGTTACCCCTGCCCAT
>Ga0307932_1000755_pt1 | contig 13339 bp, 10 predicted proteins | sample OrgLakmetageno48_FD_201843 | JGI IMG/M metagenome (GOLD analysis project Ga0307932, IMG submission 201843) | Saline water microbial communities from Organic Lake, Antarctica - #48 | ecosystem: Environmental > Aquatic > Non-marine Saline and Alkaline > Saline | place: Antarctica: Organic Lake...
CTGCGCAGTGAGTATTGTCTTGCTTTCAAAATCGCTAGTTCCAAACGTTCCGCTTTTGCTAAATCTCCTTTCATGTTCTCAGTTTAACTTTTAACTGAGTGTCCTAATAGATTGTGGAATGGATCCCGATTATATATAGGAGGTACAAATGCAGTTTACTGTTCATCAGCCTCCAGCACAGCCGGAGGAACTCAGGCAGCTCATCGACAAACTCAAGTTCAGAAGTAGATTTCTGAATCAAGTTCAGTGGCGATTTAAAAGTAGTGCTGCTGACATCAAGTTAATAACCCGGGCTTACGACTGGAATGCTGACCTGTTTCGTGGTAAGAGGCGCATGTCAGGTGGTTCATTTATGAATGGTCATCTGGTTCCGGTAGCTATCTTGGGTATGGAATATCATCAAATACAGGATGCGGAGCAGATCGTTGCATATCTAAGTCATGATGCAGTTGAAGATTACCGTGAATTCATCTTCCGCTACACCATAGAGAATACCTTTGGTATGAAAGCCGGTCGTATTGTGTGGGGTGCAACCAAACCAAGACGCACAACGCTGCGCAAGCGATCTGTAGAATACCTACAGTCAGTTGTGGCTAGGGTTGAGACCGGCGGTGTAGAGTGCGTTTTTATGAAATGTAACGCTGACCGACTCCAAAACATGTTGACTTTATTTGGTACTCCTGAGAAAAAAAGATGGAAAATCTGGGAAACCGAGCAATTTTATATACCCTTGTTGCGTAAATATAATCTACCAGACGGAGAGCTCAGACTTGCTGTTAAGCAACAGAGAGAACGTTTGCACATTAATGATTTTCAATAAAGCTATCGCACAAAACGATAGCTTTTTTTATTACTCACTACAAGGTATAGTTACAAACGTGAAATTTGAAATCTCTACCGACAAGACACCAGCCGGTGATCAGCCAAAAGCTATTAAAACCCTCGTGAAAGGGATCAAGTCTGGTCTGTCACACCAGACCCTATTAGGGGTGACTGGTTCTGGTAAGACGTTTACCGGCGCCAATGTGATTCAACAGATTCAAAAACCAACCCTAGTGATCGCGCACAACAAGACTCTGGCCGCCCAGCTCGCTCAAGAGTACCGGGACTTCTTCCCAGATAACGCCGTGCACTATTTTGTATCGTATTATGACTACTACCAGCCAGAAGCCTACATGCCAACTAGTGACACGTATATTGAGAAAGAGTCACAAATCAATGAGGAGATTGATCGACTACGCCACGCCAGCACGCAAGCGCTTCTGACTCGAGAAGACGTCATCATTGTCGCGTCCGTATCGTGTATTTATGGTCTTGGCTCACCACAGCAGTATCTTAAAAAGCACCTCAAGTTCGAGCGTGGCTTTGAGACCACTAGGACTGAAATGTTGCGCACGCTAGTTGATATGTATTTTGAGCGTACCAACGCTGACCTGACTCCAGCGCACTTTCGAGCAGTAGGAAATACCATTGAGATTATGCCGACCAACGAACGAGCGATCTATCGACTTGGGTTTACTGCTAATAAGATCTCTTCAATTACCAAAATTGATGGCGTGACAAGAGAAATTATTTCCGAACCAGAAGTATTTTTCCTATTTCCCGCTAAACACTTTGTTACCCCAGAGGATGAGCGTAAAGTGGCAATTGAAGACATTAAACTAGAGCTCGATGAACAGTTAAAGGTGTTCAAGAAGCAACCAGATAAACTGCTTGAGGCCGAGCGTCTTAAGCGTCGGACTGACCAAGACTTAGCTATGATGCGCGAAATTGGCTTTTGTAGTGGAATAGAGAACTATTCACGTCACTTTGACCGTCGTAAGCCAGGTGAGGCGCCCTTTACGTTACTGTCCTACTTTCCACACAAACCAGACGGAACACCAGATTTTCTAACTATAATCGATGAATCTCACGTTACTATCCCGCAGCTAAATGGTATGTATGCAGGAGACCGATCGAGAAAGAATATGCTGGTCGAGCACGGATTCAGGTTACCATCAGCCATGGATAACCGTCCGCTGCAGTACCATGAGTTCGAAGAACGGATAGGGCAAGTAATCTACACCACAGCTACTCCAGGTAAGTTTGAGCTAGCTAAAGGGGTAGAGCTTGGTGTACCACCAGTCGAACAAATTATTCGACCTACTGGACTGATCGATCCCGAAATAGAGGTGCGTGGCATTGATCAAACTGCTACGTATCCTGGACAAGTACAAGATTTTATCGCTGAAGCCCAAAAAATCATTAACGGTGGGGCACGAGTACTAACCACAACCCTGACTAAAAAAATGGCCGAAGACCTGGCTGATTTCCTAGAAGAGAAGGGGATGAAGACCAAATATATTCATAGTGACGTTGACACAATCGAACGAATTGAAATCCTGACTGATTTTCGAAGAGGGAAGTTTGACTGTTTGGTAGGGGTTAACTTGTTGCGAGAAGGTTTAGATCTACCAGAGGTAGAGCTGGTGGCTATTCTAGATGCCGATAAAGCTGGGTTCTTGCGCAGTGAAACAGCGCTAATCCAAACAATTGGGCGAGCCGCTCGGAACGTTAAAGGACGGGTTATTTTGTATGCCGACGAGATGACTGATGCCCTAGAGTACGCAATTTCAGAAACCAATCGACGACGCGAAATACAGATTGCCTACAATACCAAACACGGCATTACTCCTCAAAGTATTACTAAGGAAATCAAATCTATCGCTGACCAAATGCGGAGTAATCATGATGAAACTGTAGAGACTTTACTTCAGGTTGATATGGAGTTATTTAAAAAGAACCCTAAAAAGGTATTGAAAGAAAAACGTCGCCAAATGGAGGATGCTGTTGCGGCATTAGATTTTGAAACTGCTGCTATAATACGAGACGAAATGGCGTATTTTGAGGAGTCACAGAAAAAGAAGTAAATGTGAGTTGCTTCGAGACACAGGATCTTTAGGTGCTACAATTTTATTATGTCAATTCTAACTGAAAAACACGTCCTGGTAGTAGGGGAAGAAACAAAGCAAATCTCGAAAATTGAAGCAGCCTTAATTACTTACGGGGCTACAATCACAAGTGCAACCTGTGAGGAGACTGATGCAAATAAGATAAAGTCAGAACATATCGACTTAATTTTACTTAACCATCTACATGATGGTGCACATTGCCGTGATATGCTTGATTCATTAAGAAATGTTCATTCACTTAAGACGATCCCGGTCTTTGCTTTGGTAGAAAATGATCAACAACACATTGGCGATGCACTTATGCTTGGGGCTGCAGACTACATTATTCCAGGAGAGGATGTGCATCAAGTTATTGAGAAAATAAAAGTTGTATTTGGCGACACCTCAACGCAAGGTAATTCGACAGCAATCGACTTAACTCCCACAAACGTATCAGCTGATGGGGAGGGAATTCGCGTGTTTGCCGTAGAGGATGACTCGCTGCTTCGCAATCTACTTGCAATAAAGTTCGAAAAATCTAATGTTCCATTTGAAATTTCTGGTGACGGACTGGATTTGAACAATAAGTTAAAAGCCTTTCGCCCACAAATAGTTATTCTCGATCTGATGCTACCTGGTAAAGATGGGTTTCAGTTGCTTGAGGAAATGCGTGCTGATGCAGCTACCGCTGAAATACCAGTCATCATTTTCTCTAACAAAGATAGTGCAGATGATAGAGCTCGTGCTGCTGAGTTAGGTGCAAAGGGTTTTTATGTCAAAGCCTTAACTGATTTGTCCGATCTAATGGAAACTATTGAGGAACACGCGCAACGGTAGGCTGTGTACAATAAAGTAAGTATTTGTAGCCTCATTTTGTATACTGGTAGTAATGCCAAAGACTTCTAGTAAGTCAGTTTCTAAAACTGATCCCAAAAAAAAGCTGTCCGCGAAACCAAAGCGAGCAACAACTACTACTAAGAAGCCTGCAATAGTAAAAAAGCGTTCTACCACAGCGGTAACCACTACAAAAAAGAAAAAGGTAAGTGAGAATAAACAAGGTGCCGCAAAAAAGAAAATTGCAACAAAGCGTCCCTCTTCACGAACAAAACCAGCAAAAGTAGCAAAAAAACCAACAAAAGCAGTAGCTCCAGCTTCTAAGGTAGTGAAAAAGGTAGCTGTAAAGAAGACAACAAAAAAGTTAACAGCTACTAGACCAGTAAAGGGTGCAGCTGCAAATCAGACTACCACCAAGAAGCCAGACATAGTACTGCCAACTAGGATGAGTATCAGGGCCCGTGAAAAAGCTCTGGTGTTGGCTGAGGCATTCGAAAAAGACTTCTATGTGGCTGGTTTGACACTGGCAAAAGTCGGCGGTTTTTGCTTTATATTACTTGGATCTCTGGCGACTTACTCTCAGTTATCTCTGGAGCCTATGTTTAGTAACGACTGCTCAACTGGCTCGTGCAATGCTGCGTTGGTTGGTGATGCAGTCGACTTTGCTGCAACAACCGACCAAAAGCGTAATTACGTCGAACTCCTAGCAGATGTTCCTGATATTATCGAAGTTAAAGTAGGGATCCCGATACAGTTTTCAACCGCAAATAAAGTCAGGGCTTATGTACGGTATCTGTCTGCAACTGGTGCAAGTGAAACTAGGGTAGCTTTAGAACCAATTGGTAATAATAAGTACGAGGCATACATTGATCCAGAAATACTAGATCCCAATCAGTACGAACTCATGGTTTCAGTCCTGCATACCAACAACTCTAGTCCAACAGTGTACTCACTTGGCTTTTTTGCAATTTTAGAAGATGAAGAAGATACAGAAGAAGACACTGAGCAAGAGACCGTAGATCAAAAAGAAGTTGAAATTAACGTTACTGCGGACGATAAATTACCTGGTAGGACTGAAACGCCAATTGATAGTTCGGCTCAAAGTGTAGGCACATCAACAGCTGAACTGAGTATTAAGCCAGCAGCCACTACCGAAACGCAGACTAAGGACATATCCCAAACAGTCTCTAAAATAGATGAGCCAGTTATAGCGAAAGATGTTTTACCAGTTGAGATAGAAACCAAGCAGCCTGAAAATATAGAAGTAGAACCAGTAAAGCTAGAACCTTCTGTGCGTATTTCTGCTGACAAAGAGCTACGTGGCATCGCAGAAGTAGTTGTCGAGAACGCCAAACGAGGTGAAATTGTAACTTTTTATATTCGACCGGTGCAGACACTAAATACTCAGTCAGTTGGACAGCTAATTCCTGGGGTGCGTGCTTTTAGGTTTAATACCAAGAGCTTTCCTAATGGTCAGTATCAGTTGTATGCTGAGCGAAAACAGAATCAGGCTGTGGATTCTAGTAATGCGATTGCGTTCACTATTAATAATGTAACTGCTCCCGTATCATCAGTAGTAACACCAGCCGCAACTGGCACTGAGCGTCAATTATTTAACGTCACAAATGATTTGCAAGCATCTGCTCAGCAACTAACTGATGGTGCTGGTACCACTACCAACCCTGTCATCAATATACAAGACCGAGCTCGTATAGTCCTGGGTGCAAACCCAAAGTTGCTACAGGACCTGTTTCAACGTTACGCTGTAGCAGAGCAGTCAGGAGACCAGACACTAATTACTGAAGCTAAACAAGCAATTCAAAGCCACCGCGAGCAAGTGCTGTATACAGCACTAAACGATGAGAGCAATCGGTTGCTAGCCAAAGAACTAGAAACAAGTCTAGGTCAAGAGTTGGATGCACTCATGCAAAAAGTGCGAACCTTTGAGATGATTAGAAAAGATCGAACAGATTTAGATTCTGCCATTGACGCAGACGGTGACGGCATTTCCGACTTTGACGAGGTTAACCTATACAAAACCAACCCCGCTCTGGCAGATTCAGATAATGATGGATTTACAGATGGGGCGGAGATTATCAGCGGCTTTGACCCAAATGATGCCGCAGTCGAAGCAGCGATAACGTACCAATCACCAAAAGAATCTGTCGGGGTAGTGACCACGAAAAAGCTACGGGTAGCGGAGGTTGTGCCTGAGGTTGAACTTTCAGCTAATAACGTACGTACCGTGGTTAGGGGTGTAGGACTTCCTAACAGTTTTGTGACTTTGTTTTTGTACAGCACACCTACAATTGTAACTGTTCAAACAGAAGCAGATGGGTCATTTGAATATACCTTCAGCAAAGAATTAGAGGATGGACAACACGAAGTGTTTGTTGCCATAACCGACAATACTGGTTCAATAGTTGCACAGAGTGAAGCGTTTACATTTATAAAGCAGGCCCAAGCGTTCACCCCGGTAGATGCTGAGTCACAAAGTGGAACTATTGCCGCTCCAGATCTTGTGACACAAACCTCACCGTACCGGACTGCATTAGGTATGTCAGTACTTGCTCTAGGAATATTACTACTATTGCTCGGAGTAGGTTTACGTAGCAATAAACCAGATGTTGTAATCTTAGAAGACAGACTAGTATGATCTCTAAGTTCTTGTATGTCATGGAGCAGGGTTGGAAGCGTGTGAAGCAGAACAGTAAGTTAGGCTTTTTGGTGATCGTTCTCTTTGTGTTCCCAGTGCTCTTTGTGGTGGTTCTTGAACAGTTCTACTCGGTCGCACAGTCTAATATTGAAACTCTTGAACAGGCTCAGGTTAACACCTTGCACGACACAGTGGCTGCACACTTGATGCATAGTGGTGTTGGCACGCTTTCTGACCTACTGATTACTCTCCAAAATCAAAACAGTACTCTGGCAACATTTAGAGTCTACCTTGGTGGATCAGCAGAATCCTACGAAGTTATTGCGTCTGGTGATGTCATCGATTTAAACAGTACCACTAGTGCTAGCACGGTGTTGCAGCTTGGTAGGGTTACCCCAAGTCAAAGCTTTACGGTCCCGTTGCAAAGTAGTACAGGTCGCATAGATCAGTCTGTCCGGTATCTAGAGATACAAGACCAACCATATTATATTTTTTCTGAACACTCCCGCAGTCAGGTAGATAGTGTCTTAGATAAACGTAAACAAGATGCGTATTTACTATTGTCGCTCATTTTTATATTCTTCATTGGTTTGGCATACTGGATCAGTCGTCAAGCAGACTGGCAAAAACAATACCAGAAGCTACACGCAGACCTGCAAGAACGTGACCTATTTTCACATATGATTGCACATGAATTTCGCACTCCACTGACCGCGATTAAGGGATACTCATCATTTTTGCAAGACTCACAGACCCTTACAGATGAAGAAAGGCGCTACGCAGACACAATCCGTGAGTCAGCCGAGCGATTGGTGTTGCTCGTCAACGACTTTCTAGAGATTGCAAGAATTCAATCAGGTAAGATGAAAATCGAAGCCACGTCTATCGATATTAGGAATACACTAGAAATCGTCACCAACTCATTAAGGAAAGAGGCTGAAAATAAAAATTTGCAGCTAGTCTACACACAGGCACTTAAGCCGCAAATACTTACTACTGACCCAAATCGCTTACTGCAGATCCTGACCAATATCGTCAGTAATTCAATCAAGTACACCGAGACTGGAACAGTCGAGATTAGTTGCGAAGTTGAAAGAAATGGAACTGTAGTCCAGGTGAAGGATACTGGTATGGGTATCAGTGCTGATGACCAACAAAAGTTATTTACCCCATTTGCGCGAGTTGGCGGGGTGGAACAAACTGCTACTACTGGTACTGGGCTGGGTATGTGGATCACCAAGGAGATGATTGAGCTACTGCACGGATCAATCAGTGTTGAATCTATTAAGGGAGTCGGTACACACGTGGTACTCGAATTTAGGGACGTACCACAAGACCACTAGCATTAGCGTAGCATCGCACGTATACTAGTATCTTTATGGCACAATCACCAAAGAAGTCTAAAACTAGCTGGAATGACGACCTAGCGGCTGATCAGAAAATTGTAGTTCGTGGCGCACGGACACACAATCTCAAAAATATTGATGTAGAGATGCCGCGTGGAAAGATGGTGGCTATCACAGGACCATCAGGTTCGGGCAAGTCTTCATTAGCATTTGACACTATCTTTGCTGAAGGTCAACGACGATATGTTGAGTCACTCTCACCCTATGCACGACAGTTTTTAAATAAAATGCAGAAACCCGACGTGGATGAAATCGCTGGTCTATCTCCAGCTATTTCAATCGACCAAAAATCTGCCAGCCGTAATCCACGCTCAACTGTAGCTACCATTACAGAGATCTACGACTATTTACGAATTGTGTACGCGCGTATTGGGCAACCGTACTGTCTTGACGTAGATGTACCGATCCAGAAGCTTTCTCAGGATGAGATCCTCTCGATGGTACTGCAGTCGATTGAGCAAAAAGAAGTGAAAACCGCTCAGAAAAACGAAAAGGTGATGGGTATCGAAGTTAGCAAAGGGCGGGTATCAATCTTTTCTCCGGTAGTCGTTGGACGTAAGGGTGAATACTACCAACTACTGTATGACTTGCTCGGTAAAGGCTACGAAACGGTTAAGATTGATGGTGAAATCAAGCAGCTACGAGACAAGATTACTTTAACTAAAACCAAGCGACACGATATTGACGTATTAGTTGACGAGATTTATGTCAGTGAATTTACTGATGATCCTAAGGGTTCTAAAGAGCGCCTTTCTGAAGCGGTAGAGCTAGCCTTGGCCGAGTCTAGTGGCCTGGTCAAAATCGAAAGTCCTGATGGGAGTGATCGCACACTGTCCGCCAAATTTATTTGTCCAATTGATGGGTCATCATTTCCAGAAGTTGAACCACGACTATTCTCATTTAACTCACCCTACGGAGCGTGTCCTGAGTGTAATGGGCTAGGTGTGGTTGGTATTTTTCAAAGTGATGAGTGTCAGGTCTGTCATGGTGCCCGACTGCGTCCAGAAGCAATGCGCGTGTACCTAGGTGGTGATGGCAAAAAAGACCTAGGGACCAACATCGTTGGTTTTACGGGTATGACCGTCAAGGATGCGGTGGCGTTTATCGGCAACCTTAAACTTACTAAACAACAAGAAGCCATCGCCTGGCCCGCCTTGCGTGAAGTCATTGACCGACTAGATTTTATGATGGACGTGGGTATCGAATACCTGACCCTCGATCGACGTGCCAATACGCTTTCCGGTGGTGAGGCACAGCGGATCAGACTAGCTTCGCAGCTTGGCTCAGGCCTAGTTGGGGCGTTGTATGTGCTCGATGAGCCTACCATCGGCCTACACCAACGCGATAACGATAAACTCATTAAGACATTGCACGAACTGCGTGATTTGGGTAATACCATTTTGGTCGTAGAACACGACGAAGACACCATTTACGCCGCAGATTATTTGATAGAAATTGGACCAGGTGCTGGGGTGCGTGGTGGGGAAGTTGTAGTGGCTGATTACTTACAGCCGCTACTAGACGCCAAAACCAACACCAATAACTCTGTTACTTTAGCCTATTTGCGGGGCGAAAAGAAAATCGAGTTACCAGAGCGTCGGACCGCCGAGAAGGGTAAAATCCAAATCAAAGGTGGTAAGGCCTTCAACATCAAAAACCTCAATATAGATATTCCGCTAGGTAAGTTGATTTGTGTTACTGGTGTATCTGGGTCAGGGAAGTCTACGTTTATGTACGAAATCCTCCATCGGAACCTCAAGGCCCGTCTGGATAAAAAATTCCGAACCGCCAAGGTATACAATGCCAAAGAGATCACCGGCACCGAATACTTAGGCCGAACAGTCCTGATCGACCAGTCACCAATCGGCCGGACGCCACGCAGTAACCCAGCTACCTACACTGGCGCCTTTACCCATATCCGAGACTTGTTTGCCGCCAGTAGTGAAGCTCGTGCCCGTGGTTGGAAACCAGGCCGCTTTAGCTTTAATGTCAAAGGCGGGCGCTGCGAAACCTGCCAAGGTAACGGAGTGATCGCGGTTGAAATGCACTTCTTGCCCACAGTGTACGTGACGTGTGATGTCTGTGACGGCAAGCGGTTCACCAAAGAAACTCTGGAGGTTCGCTACAAAGGAAAGAACATCTACGAGGTCTTACATATGACTGTCGAGGATGCCTTTACCTTCTACAAAGACATTCCGGCCATCGCCGAACGTATGCAAGCCTTGTTGGATGTGGGGCTTGGCTATCTCGAGCTGGGGCAAGCAGCTACGACCCTCTCGGGTGGGGAAGCGCAGCGAGTCAAGATTGCCTCCGAACTGTACCGTCCACACACCATGAAGACTATCTACCTACTAGACGAGCCAACCATCGGACTCCATTACGAGGATGTTAAAAAACTCATCGAAATCCTGCAGCACTTAGTAAACCGTGGTAATACGGTGATGGTTATCGAGCACAACCTAGATCTGGTCAAAAGTGCAGACTACGTGATTGATATTGGCCCCGAGGGTGGAACTGGTGGTGGTAACGTCGTGGCCAAAGGCACTCCCGAACAAATCGCCGAAGTAGAAAAATCACACACCGGTAGATATCTCAAGAAAATTTTGTAAACGTGTAGTAGTATCTGTTTAGAGGTAACCGAAAGGATGTTCAAATGCATACAAAACAGCTAGAGCTCGCACAAGCTGCTGCTCTGCGTCACCCGGTTGAAGCGGTTAAGGTTCTTGGGGTGACAACGGACACAATACCCCAAGAACTCAGTGTGATTTTTACAAGGGCCTACAAGGACGTAAATGTAGGATTTGGCGAAAATGACATCTGTAAAACAGCTATCTGCAATGCTGTAGAAATGTGGCGAAGTGCTCGGCGCATACCAGAGTGGTTGGCTGCAGCGTGCGTCAAAGCGAGTAACAACGGGTGACATAAGCACCCCTCATTGGAGGGGTGCTTTTTATAAAGTTTTGCTATAGTACCAAAGATGAATAAAGCGGACCTACAAAAGAAAAAGCTGCCAGACACCCCGGGTGTCTATTTTTTCTTGGGGCCAAAGAAGAAGATTTTGTATATCGGCAAAGCAACCTCACTGCGTAGTCGTGTCCGCAGCTACTTTACCGCTGACATAAAAGAAAAACGCTCAGAACTAATCGAAAAAATGGTAGTCGAGGCCAAAACCATCGAATGGACAGAAACCGACAGTGTACTAGAGGCGTTGATTCTGGAAACAAACTTAATCCGGACCCACAAGCCACTCTATAATTCACGCAGTAAGGACGATAAGTCATACAATCACTTGGTAATCACTGATGAAGAGTTTCCTCGTGTATTGGTTGTACGTGGCAAGGATTTGACTGAGAAGTTCGCAGACGGCGACATTAAATACCATTTTGGTCCCTTTACTAGTGGATCACTGTTTCGTGAAGCTCTCAAGATTGTCCGCAAGCTATTTAAATTTTACGATACCAAGAATCCGGTTGGCACCGCCACCACCAGGTTAGACAAAGGCAAGATCGATTTCAACCGGCAAATTGGCTTGTATCCAGATGTCCAATCAAAAGCCGAGTATGCCCGGACGCTACGACACATCAAACTATTCTTCCAAGGCAAGAAGCATCAAATTATCAGTGAGCTAGAAAATGAAATGATGCAGCTAGCAAAGCACGAAGAATTTGAAGCGGCTCAGGTGCTCAAGAATCGAATCTTTGCGCTGCAGCACATTCATGATATTGCCTTAATTAAGGCAGACTCACGCATCTACCGGGACGATAAGCGAATTAGAATTGAAGCGTACGACATTGCGCACATGGGTGGCAAGGACATGGTCGGTGTCATGACAGTGCTCGAAAGTAACGAACCAGCCAAAAGTGAATACCGTAAATTTAAAATTCAAACCCTCGATAACGCCAACGATCCAGCCGCTCTTAAGGAAGTGTTGACTAGACGTCTCAAACATCCAGAATGGCCGTTGCCGCAGCTAATTGTAGTTGATGGTAGTACAGCGCAAAAAAACGCCCTAGAGCTAATACTGCGCCAACACGGCATGCTGATACCGGTAGTCGGGGTAGTGAAGGATGAACGTCACAAGCCAATCAGGCTGATTGGCCAAAAAAAGATCATCGACGACCACAAGCAAGCCATTTTGCTTGCCAATGCTGAATCCCACCGCTTTGCGATTGCCTATCACCGCGAGAAAAAGCGCAAACGAGCCCTGAAGTAACCAAGTCTGGTCGGTTGCTGTTAAAATAGGTAATGACAACAATCATCCAGTGCCGCAAACAAGAATTCACCTACACACCCTGCAGTAATACCAGATTAACGCTAGTGCTATAATGATGCGTATGAAACGGATAGCGGTATTACGCGGTGGACCCAGTGAAGAATATGACGTATCTATGCTGACTGGCAAGGCGGTGCTTGAAGCGTTGGCTGCTTCCGAATATCGGCCCAAAGACATCATGATATCCAAGACTGGCCAGTGGTTCGACCAAGGGCGCAAGCGCACTCCAGACCAAGCGCTAGAAGGTGTCGATGTGGTGTTTATCGCTTTGCACGGTACCTTTGGTGAAGACGGCCAGGTGCAACGTATCCTCGAGCGTAAACGTATCCCCTTTACCGGTAGTCCTTCTCTGGCCTCAGGCATTGCCTTCAACAAAGAGCTCACCAAGCAAACCATGCGCCAACACAAGATTCACATGGCCAAACATCGCCGAGTAAACAGAGACGAAAAAGACACCCTGCAAGACGAAGTGGCGCAAATTATCGCCGATCTTGGTACCGAGCTATTTATCAAACCGCTGTCTAACGGCTCATCGTTTGGCGCCCGCCGCGTACTAGAGACCGCCGAGCTATACGACAACCTGGTCGAACTGCTAGATTTATACGATAGCCTCTTAGTAGAAGAATACATTGGCGGCACCGAGGCAACTGTTGGAGTTTTGTCTGACTTTCGCGGTGAGCGATTGTATGCCTTACCAACAATTGAAATCGTACCCCCTACAACCGACAGCTTCTACACCTCTGCCAACAAATACGATGGGACCTCTGACCATATTTGTCCCGGTAGGTTCTCGCCAGCTGTAAAGAGCGAAATGTCCCGGATTGCTCAATTAGCACATATTGAGGTCGGCTGTGACCAGTATTCACGAAGCGATTTTTTAGTTCGTGGTAACGATGTGTACTTTTTAGAAATCAATACCTTGCCAGGCTTCACTAGTGAATCCAACTACCCGATTGCCGCCAATGCCATTGGTCTCGATTTCAAACAGCTTGTTCAACATTTGATCAACACAGCTCGCGTGTAAAACTGCTTGATTTTTATTAGCGGTGCGGTAGTATAGTTGCACTCTGATTTAGACAAGGTTACATAACCGCTTCGGACTTAATCGAGTATAAGACAATAGTAATAAGTGGGAGCTGAGTATTGCACTCAACAAAATTTATCTCCCAGATAAATTTTGGGCTCGTAGCTCATCTGGTAGAGCGCCTCATTTGCACTGAGGAGGTAGCGGGTTCAAGTC
>Ga0307932_1000759_pt1 | contig 13288 bp, 5 predicted proteins | sample OrgLakmetageno48_FD_201843 | JGI IMG/M metagenome (GOLD analysis project Ga0307932, IMG submission 201843) | Saline water microbial communities from Organic Lake, Antarctica - #48 | ecosystem: Environmental > Aquatic > Non-marine Saline and Alkaline > Saline | place: Antarctica: Organic Lake...
GGAGAGTAAAGAGCCGAGACGCTTTTACGAACTAACATCCTCGTCCAACATACCTGACGCACGGTAAAGTTCTTGTAAAAGTCCCGAACGGGACCTCGTCTCTTTTCTCTCCGCTCTGCGACGAGGTTTGCATCGCCTTAAAACTACGATGTAAATTCCCTTCACAAAACGGTTGAGAACAAAATGCTAGTCTTTGAGCCAGATTAATAACGACGAAATTCGTTCACCTATCTGACCTTAATGCCCAAAATTAAATAGGACATTATAAATCAAAAGACATTACATACTGCAATGCCTTTCTGATTCCAACCACTAACGTTTTGTAGAGGTCTATCCTTGGTTCGCACTTTAAAGACTTTATTATAAAAAGTAAAGCCCCTGTGAAATGCATATGAACCCCGCAGGTACTTCGGTATAGTACCCAAGCAAGGCGAGAGTTTATGTAGGCTGGTTACCTATAGAATATGGGAGCGTTCCCTGTCCACTTATTTTAATAAGACTTGGACACACTCGACGCTCCTAATTCGATTTTTTCTTTAAAAGAATAAATCACACGAAGCGTTTAAGGCTTCTAAACAAAAACAAATAAATTTAAAAATTCTGAAACTGAGCGTTTCAGAATTTTTTTTAACTTGCTTTTATTTCGTTTTATTTTAATTGGTTTTCGCAATTATAAACTGATAGATACGCCTTTAAACGTGTTTTTTTTAGCATACATTTTTAAGTCATAAACAATTATTGTGTTCAAAAAAACTTGCGTTCTAACCCGTAAAATTAATCATGGTAAATGAACCTATTAAAGTTTTACTTATGAAAGCTCCATTATTACTTGCCGCATTAACCCTTCCCCTCTCTAGTTTCGCCTTTAGCGATATTACTATTAGAGACGAAATGTATGACTCGACAACTTATTTAGAGGCCGTTGAAGTTTTTACAGGGTATGAAGATGGCACCTTTGGACGTGATAAAACTATCAATAGAGCTGAAGCGTTGAAAACAATTTTAACGGCCGCTGAAACAGAGATGCCAGAAACAACGACTGAACGTTTTTCTGATGTGCCCGCTGATATTTGGTTTGCGCCCTATGTTAATTACTCTGCCGGTGAAGGTATTGTAAGTGGAGATGACACCACTGGTTTATTTTCGCCAGGACGAAACGTAAACAAAGCCGAATTTTTGAAAATGTTGATGCTTTCTTTTGAAGTTGATCCGGCTCAGTATCCGGTGATTACCGACGTTATTATTAACGATGTACCAGAAGGAATTTGGTTTGAACCTTACTTTAAATTTGCGGTTAAATTTAATATTTTAGAATTAGATGATGAAGGCAACGTAAACCCAGGCTTAGAACTGAGTCGCGGACAAGCTTCTGAAATTTTATTCTCGATGGTTAGGCAAGGTAAAGGCTTAAAACCACAAGTGCTGTTAAACCTTTCTGAGTTACACTTACTCAAAGCCGTTGAGTTTATGGAACAAGATGCTGTAAGCACCGCCCAGATTTTAGTCGATGTGGCCGGCCAATTTTCAACCTACGGTTTAGAAATGTTACCCGAAAATAAAATCGTACAATCAGCTGACAAAGTTATCGAAGCTATGAAATTACTTACTACTACCTACGCCATGGGCGCTGATGGTAATCTACAGGGGGTTATTGATACCTCAAAAGAAGCTTGGGCTACGGCTGACGAAAGCTTGCAACTTAATCCACAAAACAAAGTGTTAACCGACAAAATTAAAGACATTGCCGCGAGTATTGCTGACAAAGCAAGAGCTCAGCAATAACAGACCCCTTAACCTTACTATCCTCTCTCTGTAAAAAAAATAAAAAGAAAAGCCCTCATCAAATGATGAGGGCTTTTTGCCTTAAGGTTAAAATCTATTTAAGACTATTTAACTTTAACGTTGAACTTAACTGGTCCTAGGTATACAGGATTCGCGTTAGTTCGGGTCGTTCCTTTAGAAGCAAACCGGAAAGTCATCGTAATGTATTCACCTGGAGTGAAAGTCCCACCAGCGAACGTTACATCCGCATCATCTACCCAAGTATCGGCAATAGTACTCACCAGTCCGGTACCGCCTGTTAGAGCAACATTCGAACCATTTGTATCTAAAAGTGAAATGATATCTAAACGATTATCAGCGGCAGTGGTAAGATCTGTTTTGTAGTCAATTTCAATTTCTGGGTTTGTGTCAGAGAAACCAACAAAGTTTTCTGGAACCATCCACTGAAGCACTAGATCGTAATCATTAAGCGCGCCGGTTCTTCGAGTCGACCAAGCGTAGTAATTACGGTCGGTACCTGTGTCGTGGTCTGAGTACATTGTTCCACTATTATCAGAACCATCAGCTCGAAGTGTAAAGTTAGAGAATTCAGGAGCCAAAGTGTAGAAACTTTCTCTTTCGGCTACATCATCTTGCGTAATCGTACCATCTTCAATTTGATCGGTTGTTACGGCGTCGTCTGCAATTTGATCTGTATCAACCGCGTCATCGGCAATAAGATCGTTGGTAATAGCGTCATTCGCAATATCTGCCGTGGCAATCGTTCCGTCTAGAATTTCTGTTGACGTTACAGCCCCCGTTGCGATTTGAGCCGCGGTTACTGCATCATCAGCAATTTGATCCGTATCAACCGCGTCATCGGCAATAAGATCGTTGGTAATAGCGTCATTCGCAATATCTGCCGTGGCAATCGCTCCATCCAGAATTTCATCTGATGTTACGGCTCCCGTAGCAATTTGAGCGGCAGTTACCGCATCATCAGCAATTTGATCCGTGGTAACGGCGTCATCGGCAATTTGCGCTGTATCTACTTCAAAGCCCGTTAAATCAATATCGGCTGTAGTAATAGAACCATCGGCAATTTCGTCGGTTCCAACCGCTCCCGTGGCAATTTCGCCAGCGGTAATGGTATTGGCCGCAATATCTGCCGCCGCAATCGTTCCGTCCAAAATTTCGTCAGTCGTTACAGCGCCCGTAGCAATTTCACCAGCGGTAATCGTATTGGCTGCAATATCTGCCGCCGCAATCGTTCCGTCCAAAATTTCGTCAGTCGTTACAGCGCCCGTAGCAATTTCTGTAGCTGTTACGGCATCAGCCGCAATAGTCGCTACACCAGCCGCGTCAATGGTAATATCTCCACTCGCTGGTAAATTAACCCACTCTGTTCCATCGTAAATGGCGAAGTCTCCAGCGGCTAAACCTGTGAAATCTGTATCACTTAGTCCGGCAAAGTTACCCGCAGCAGCGGCAGCCCACTCTGGAGCATCAGCCGTCGCGTTTTGTTGTAGTACTTGACCAGCCGTTCCAGCCGCGAGCACTACCCAATCGGTTCCATCGTAGTACATAAGATCACCTTCTGCTTGACCCGTTAGTGCAATTTTTGCACCGTCTACTGCATTATCAGCGAGGTCAGCCGTTGCAATCGTACCATCGGTAATTTCTGAACTTTCAATCGTTGTTCCAAGGTCTACTGATAAAGTATCGCCTGTTAAAGTGATTCCTGTTCCTGCCGCTAGATTCGTATCATCACTGATATCAACCGTCGTTAGGAATCCGGCATCGTTTGTGAAGTCATTAAGCGTTACGTCTGTAAGATCTAATTTATCGGCGGTAACGGCATCATCTAAGATGGCCGCTGTATCAACCGCATCATCGGCAAGTTCTGCCGCGGTAATAGCGTCGTCAGCAATTTGACCGGCCGTTAATGTATCGGCTAGAAGATCAGCAGCTGTAATCGTACCATCATCAATTTGAGCACTCGTTACAGCATCATCCGCGATAGCGGCTGTATCAACCGCATCATCCGCTAGCTCTGAAGCCGTAATAGCGTCTGCCGCAATATCTGCTGCGGTAATGGTATCAGCGGCAATTTCTGCCGTTGTAACCGCGTCGCCTTGAATGGCAGCGGTATCAACTGAAGCATCTGCCAGCTCTGAAGCCGTTACACTGTTAGGGGCTAAATCATCAGCGGTTACACTGTTGTCGGTAATTACACCGGCCAGTCCCCCATTCACCGCTCCGTCAGCTAATTTCGCTGCCGTTACGTTCGCATTTAAGATGGCGGCTGTATCAACGGCATTATCGGCTAGCTCTGAAGCTGTTACCGCGTCGTCCGCAATTTCGGCACTCCCTACCGCGTCAGCGGCAATTTGGAAATTACCACCTGTCATGGTTAAGTCTCCTGATACCGCGGTATCAGTCGCTACGCCACCTACTCCGACAAACAAGTTGTCTGTGGTTAGAGTACTCGTCGCAAAGTTACTTCTATCTTCCCATTGTGGGTCTCCCGCACCGTCAGTCGTCAACACACTATTAGCGTCTCCGACTCCAGCGGTTCCAATTTCGGCAATAGTAACGGCGTTAGCCGCAATATCGTCTGTACCAATCGTATTATCTAAAATTTCATCGGTTGTTACCGCTCCAGTAGCAATATCTGCCGCGACAATTGTATCGGCTTCAATTTCAGCACTGTCGATACTGGTTCCTAAATCAACCGAAATAGTATCACCTGTTAGCGTTGCCCCAGTTCCAGCAGCTAAATTGGTATCATCACTGATATCAACCGTCGTCAAGAACCCAGCATCATTAGTAAAGTCATTAAGTGTAATGTCTGTTAGGTTAAGATCCGCACCCGTTAGACTTCCGTCTAACACTTCACTCGTCCCCACTCCACCAGCAGCAATATCAGCCGCGGTAATAGAGTCGTCTGTAATAACACCAGCCGTTCCTCCGTTAATTGAACCATCCGCAAGGTCTCCTGCAAGAATCGTCCCATCTAAAATTTCGGTGGTTGTTACCGCTCCCGTCGCAATTTGATCAGCCGTAACCGCATCATCCGCGATTTGAGCCGTATCGACTTCAAAGCCGGCTAAATTTAGATCAGCTGTAGTAATAGAGCCATCGGTAATTTCATCTGTCCCTACGGCACCCGTCGCAATTTCTGCAGCGGTTACACTACCAGCGCCAAATTGTAAGTCGCCTGTTTCATCGATAGTAGCATCGCCACTAACGGCTACGTTAATCCATTCTGAGTTTGTCGCATCGTAAACCGTAATGTTTCCGTCGGCCAGACCCACAAAGTTTGTATCTGATTGACCAGAGAAACTACTCACCGAGTTTGCCCATTCTGGTGCTGTTGCCCCAGTATTAGTTTGTAGAACTTGACCAGAAGTCCCAATTCCAAGACGTACCCAATCGGTTCCATCGTAGAATAAAGTGTCTCCCGCTGTTGTTCCAATTCCTAGTTTAGAACCATCAACCGCATTATCTGCGATAGCATCAGTATCAACCGCGTTATCAGCTAATTCTGAGGCCGTAATAGCATCCGCTGCAATTTGCGCTGAATCTACTTCGAAACCTGCTAAATTAATATCGGCTGTAGTAATCGTTCCGTCCGTAATTTCTGACGTATCAATCGCTGTTCCTAGGGTCGCTGTTAGCGTGTCGTCTGTTAAAACCACACCATCTCCAACGGCTAGATTTGTATCATCACTAATATCAACCGTAGTTAAGAAACCCGCATCATTGGTAAAGTCATTAAGCGTAATGTCTGTTAAATTAAGATCAGCACCCGTCAAACTTCCATCTAATACTTCGCTTGTCCCTACTCCTCCGGCCGCAATTTGACCAGCCGTAATAGTATCAGTCGCAATATCGGCTGCGGCAATCGTTCCGTCTAAAATTTCATCAGAAGTCACCGCTCCCGTGGCAATTTCTGCTGCTGTAACTGTGTTAGCGGCAATTTCTGAAGCGCCCACAGAATCAACGCCTAAATCGTCAGCGGTAATACTACCATCAACAATTCTAGCCGAATTAACCGAGTCGCTGTTTAAATCAGCGAGAGATACCGTGCCGTCTAAGATTTTAGCCGAAGTTACCGCACTATCGGCGAGTTCTGCAGTATCAACCGCATTGGCGGCAATTTCGGCAGAATCAACCGAATTATTAGCGAGTGAAAGTGCCCCTGTGTTTGAAATAGTGGCATCACCACTAATAGTAACACCGGTAGCTACACCAGAACCATTTCCTACCAGCATTTGACCAGAAGTCAGCGCTGAAGAAACAAAATCTGATTTGTCTTCCCATTGAGGATTACCAGAAGCATCAGTTCCTAGTAACTTGTTAGCATCGGCCACACCGGCCGTACCAATTTGATCGGTTGTAATAGCGTTGTCTGCTACGTCAACGGTAGCAATAGTACCATCCAAAATTTCAGTGGTAGTAATTGAACCGGCCGTAATATCTTCAACTGAATTGAACGCGTACGTTCCAGACCCAACTGAGGTTTCATTACAAATCATAACCGAAGCGGTTAGAGTATCGTAATACGTGTAACCAACGTTAGTAGCATTACAAAGTACGGGCGCGCCGGCATTAGAACCAATTTTGAATTCTTGGATTTCGTTTCCTTCGAAATTCAAATCATCGGTTAAAATAAAGTAACCCAGTGAATCATTATATCTAAGTTCTTCTCCTAGGTTGGCCCCGAAGATTAAACTTAAATCGATGTTATCACCCAAGTTTACCGTACCATCTACATCGAGTGTATAGGTATCGGACTCAGCCCCATCATCCTCGGTAGTAAAAATAAGTCGTGCTTCTGCCGAGGGAGACAGAATTGTCAGGCCTAAAGTGAAGGTTAGAAACCCACTTAGGAAAGACTTCACACGCTGTTGTGACAGCCAGTTTAACATGTTGATCATTTTTTTTATTAGAGATAGATCAGAGCATTGTAACAGATTTAGAGCTTAAAAACAACCATAAAAACTGACTTATCCCTTTCATAGACCCAAATACTACAAAATATAATAAACCCAGAAAAAGGCAAATTCTTAAGAAACACTAAGGAATGATAACACTAATCTTTATGTCTTTGGTTGAACCAGAACGGTTAGTTATTTGTGTTTGAGTGTCGCTAAACTCTTGAATATCATAGTTTTGTGTCTGAATTTGCCAGAAAGTAGGCGAACTGTAAGTAAGACTTATTTGGTCTACACTCGGAGTTGTAGCATTGTTCGTCGTGTATAGATCAAAAGCAAAGTCTAAGGTTTGCGAAGCGTCGCTATTAATACCACCAGCCGCGAACCAGTTGGCGCCGGTAAGAGATTCTAGAATGGCTTCATTCATACCTTCGGTTTGCAAGTTTGCTAAGCTAGAATTCGTCCAAGCCGAGCCGTTCCAATACTTCCAGGTGACACCAGCATCAAAAGAAACTAAGTAATTTACCGTCGTGTTGGCTGGTTGAGTCTGAGTAATGTCAAAATTTGTGAGTCCCGTCCAACTACTTGTATTAAGACGGTTTGTATTAGTCGTGACATAATAAGGGGTGGTTGGATACGTGGCCAGTGCTTCAAACAAACGAACTTCATTCACTACATAAAAACTCGCGTTATTCGCCGTAGTACATAAAAAGCGCCAATATTGGAACACGCTTGGCGTAAAATTGTATGTTGATTCTTGTGGATCAGCCACGGTGTTCCCTGTATAAACCGTCGTGTAACCACTACCATCCGTATTGGAACCTTGGATTTCAAAAGTGCTGCAGTTGTAGGTTCCCGTCGCATTGTACCACCTGACTTGCGCTTGATTAATAGGTGGAGCACTAGACCCTAAATCGACTTGAACCCAACCTCCATTTGAATTCCCGGTCGTGGTATACCAAAAACTTCCATCATTTCCATCCACCGCATTGGTAGCTGGTTGCGTAGCAGAACTAGCCGTTACTGGTTGAGATAAGGCTAAATTAACATTATCGGTTCCACTAAAAGTGGCGTGCAGGCGCGCGCTCTCACTTAAAAAGTCCGTTCCAATCGCGGCATTTTCTTGAATAAAAACCCCTTCATCCGCCACCACCAAGCGCTTCAAAATTGCCCCCATCATTACTGATTTCCCAACGATCATTCGCAGCGCTATAACGCAGGATACCATCGGCGTCACTGCCTTGGTTAGCCACAATGTCTACATCCGCTCCCACGTTATTGTTATCGGCGTCAAAGGTCATAACGCCCCCTTCTTGTTCCAAGTTACCACTGACTCGCAAAGTATCGTTTAGATTAAAACGGAGGTTTGTGGTATCCCATTGCAAAAATTTGTTTGATAAACTGCCAAAACGCAAAGTCGTAAATTCCCCGACATCCCCTTCATTCAAAATAAAAATCTCAGCGCCACTACCATCAATGGTTTGCGATTGAGCGATGCCTCCTGTCGTTAAGATCAGTCCGGTGAAACATAAATTAATCGTTTTAAACCAGCTCATTAAGTACTAATAATGACTATATTATCGAGCGCCCCATCACCATCAAAATTTGCCCCAGAGGTATAGAAGAAACGAATCGCTTCGACCGGGAAGGGGCTCAAATCTACAAATTGATTCAAATAAGCGTCTCCATTCGCAAATTGCTGTTGCCCCGACAAGGTAAAGCGGGTCGTCCAGACGCCTCCAAATAAGGTTTGAATTTCTAGGTCGCCTATGGTCGATCCAAAGCGGTGATAATCAAAACTGATTGATTGCGCTACGGCAAAATCAGTGGTCTCTAGGCCAAACTCAACATCAGGGAAATCAGGCGCACTCGTTTCGGTGTAAATATAAGTCGTACCGGCTGAAGCTCCATTAGGCCCCGTGCCCGCTGAGCCGGTTGCGCCCGCATTACGCTCCCAATAAGCCGCTAAACCAGAAGTGACCCAACTCCCAAAATTGGTTTCAAAACTTTCGGTATACGTACCCGCCACCCCCGTGCCGGTAATTGACAGCACTTCAAAACCGTCCACCCCATTGCTCGGCCACACCGTATTATCGGTACCGCTGTTATCCACCACAATGTCGTAGGTCGTTTGCACCGCATCGGTGGTAACATTCACGTCAATTTGCCCCGGCCCCACCACGGTGGTGCTGTTAATGGTACCCGAAAAACCGGGAAAACTGACGGTACTACTTGGTAAAAACCCACTACCCGTAATAGAAATGGTTTGGGTGGTACTGGGTTGAATAATAGAGCTAAAGCCAACGTCAACAAAGGGTGCTCCACCCCCACCGCCAGGCGCGGCGGCTACTACGGTTTCAAGTTGCATCAGCGATAATGACGAAGCCCCACTTATCATTGTAGCGGCGGTACCAATACTTTCCCGATCCACTAAGACTTCAAAATAATCGCCCGCACTGAGTTCCAGAATGGTAGAAAACGTTAACGAGGTTTCATTATTACCACTGGCGGCCCGTATATAGCCGGGTTGAAACGTCATTGGTAAAGCCGTAACCCCATTCACTCGAAATTTCACAATACCGTTGTAGCGGGCGCCCGTTGAAAAAATAGAAATAGCCCCACTGACTAAATATTTTCCGTCAGCATCGACCTGCACCCGACTGTTATTGGTTACCGTGTCATGCACAAACACCGGGTCTATAAAATCTTGTGTATCCCAGGGCACTATATTATCGGTCGCGAGCGCATTGATATTTGTGGTTGAAGTGTCACGGAGCCGTGCCGAAGCCAGTGGCTGGCTGCTGATAGTGCCCAGTTGTTCCCAACTGGTTCCATTACACACAAACGGCGCACTTTCAACGGTATTAAAATAAATACGCCCAGTTGCAGGGCCATCACAAACGGGAGCGGCTCCCAGATTTTCAAAACGCGCGTTTACCAACTGAGCCGCGGCAAAATCCAAATCCTCACTTAATTCAAACCGACTATTAGTACTGTCCCATCTTAAAAATTCCCCTAAAGTCGCTCCAAATTGCAGGGTAATATCACTCCCCGTATCATCCGCGTCTAAAATAAAAGTCTCAGCGCTGATGGCCATATCTGATTCCCCTTCGGGCACAAAGTCATCAGCCCACGACACACTTAAAGTTGTCATCAACAAACCAAAACTCAAAACTAAAGCCCAAAAACGATTCATTTATTTTATGATCATAATTTGTGATCACTAAAATAATATCAAAATGGCTTAACTCAGCAAGCTATTTAAAATTGAATACTCTAAAAAGCTTTAAAATTCAAATTTCATTAATCGTATTTCACCCAGAAAGTACCCACACACTCATTCCAAGCCCCAACTTCTGTTTGCGAATAAACCCCGACCACATCGTTGGCTCCAAAGGGCACGTTACAACTGGTCGCAGACACAACGCCTATACCGGTAGAAGCATTCACATTACACGCGGAACTTACATTATTAACGCGTACTTCAACCCCCAGCGAAGTGCCCGTGGCGCCCGTGCAGGTCGCAGCTAAACGTTGTACTTGGCCCGCACAGCCCATTGCACTTCCCCAGGGCGACTGCCCATTCCCAAAGGCCCAGCCTTCGTTAGAAACAATGTTTCCTCGTTCGCCCCAAAAGGCCGCACTGGCTCCACATTCACTATTTATATTACCGTCAACTTGCAGAGTACCGTCAATTTGAGCGTCCAAAGTCGTCGAGGTCGTAACCCCGTCTTCACTCCAACCACCGCCACTAACACCATCGGCTCCGGCTGGACCTTGCGGTCCGGCTGGACCAACAAGTCCCCCGCCCGTATCAAGTTGCCTTATTTTTAAACGACAACCATTAGCCTCCGTTCTAATGTCATTATTGGTATCTCCTTGCGCTTGTATTTTTAATATATCGCCCGCATTTAATTCTAAATACGCTTCAATACTAGCGTTATCTAAACCATCGCCTGTGGTTCGATGATACGTCCCCGCGCGCGTTCCAGGGGCTTCAGCAAAACCTCCCCCGTCATTTACTTCAATCCAATGTTCGGCAATATAACGAGCCGTTCCCACCACATCCATGGTACAATTGTAAGCCACTTCATAATTTCCAGTGGTATTGATCGTCACCTCCGCGCTGTTAGCCGCGTGCGTGTATTCGGTGTCCTCTCTAATTTCAGTATCAAAAGGAATGTCGGTTGGTGTATTACCAATTAAAGTGCCCCCCGCGTTGTCGTAAGCATAAAAAATATTATCACCGGCTTCACCCGCTTCCAACGGAATAAAGGCACCACCATCGTTACTAATTTCCCATACATTCCCCGTCGCGTTATAACGAATCTCCCCGTTATTATCGGTCCCCTGCTCGGCCACGATGGATACATTCGCTCCAGCGGCCGTGTTATCGGCATCTAAAGTAAAGGTATTGCCGTCCTGTAAAATGTCACCGCCAATGGCTATGGCGTCACTCAAACTAAAGCGACTGTTAGCGTTGTCCCAGGTTAAAGATTCGGCGAGCGTCGCCCCAAATTGCAAGGTCACATTGCCGCCTGTGTTGTCGTTATCAAGCGTAAAGGTGTTTGTATTTGAACCGGTATAAGTCGTATCATTGTCGGTTGTTACAAACCCAGCATCGTTGGTAAAGTCTGCCAGCGTTACGTTTGTGTAATTAATCTCATCGTCATTCACCGCATTCGTATTTATTTCAGAAGCATCAATAGATGTCCCCAAATCCACACTAATAGAATCCCCTGTTAAAGTAGCCCCTGTACCAGCCGCTAAATTAGTATCATCACTAATATCTACCGTCGTTAAGAAGCCGGCATCGTTTGTGAAATCATTCAACGTAACGTTTGTGTAATTAATTTCAGCGTCATTTACCGCATTTGTCGCAATTTCATCGGCCGCCACAGAGTTTGTACCTAAATCTGCAGCACTTACGGTACCATCCTGAATAATACCGCCCGTACCACCCGTTACCGAGCTGGTTCCCATATCAATGGCTGCAATACTGCCGTTTAAAATTTTAGTTGAATTTACAGAGCCTGTTGCCAGATCGGCTAAAGCCACGGCTCCGTCTTGAATTTTTACAGAAGTCACAGAATTTGTGCCTAAATCAGCCGCTGCAATTGTTCCATCAACAATTTCTCCACTTACAATATCGGTCCCAAGTGTAGCTGTAAAATTAGTGCCCGTTAACACCACTCCACCTGAGGCGGTGTAAGTCGTATCGTTATCAGTCGTTACAAAACCGGCATCATTTGTGAAGTCCGCTAAGGTTACGTTCGCAAAATCAATTTCTGTATCACTAACAGCATCATCCGCAATTTCAGCTGAATCAACCGCATTGGCGGCGATTTGAAAATTACCACCTGTCATCGTTAAGTCGCCTGTCACAGCGGTGTCAGTCGCAACGCCACCTACACCCACAAATAAATTGTTAGTGGTTAAAGTGCTTGTTGCAAAATTGCTTTTATCTTCCCATTGTGGATTCCCTGACGCATCGGTTGTTAAAACTCTGTTAGCGTCACCCACACCAGCGGTTCCAATTTGATCAGTCGTAACCGCGTTGTCTTGAATTGCTGCCGTATCTACCGCATCATCGGCTAATTCATCTGCGCCTACGGCGTCGGTATTAATATCATCGGCGACTATCGTATTAAGGTCGATTTCAGAACTATCGATTGAAGTTCCCAAATCCACACTAATTGAGTCACCCGTTAGCGTCGCTCCTGTTCCAGCGGCTAAATTAGTGTCATCACTAATATCGACCGTCGTTAAGAATCCCGCATCATTGGTTAAATCATTTAACGTAATATCGGTTAGGTTCAAATCGGCCGCCGTAATGGTACCGTCAGTAATTTCACCCGTTTCGATCGTCTCGCCTAAGTCGTTACTAAAAGTAGTACCTGTTAAAGTTAATCCTGTTCCAGCATCATAAGTTGTGTCGCTGTCGGTTGTAATGAAACCCGCGTCATTTACTAATTCAGATACATTGTCCCCACTTTGTAACGCACTATCGGCTAATAGTCCTTGGGCACTTGTTGCAAAATCTGTTTCTGCGTTGTCAGCGGCCGTTCCTAAAGTAGGAAGATTTAATAAATCGTTGTAATCCCCACTTGACGCAACTGTGGCTAAAGCTTCATTCTCAAGCACATTAAATACCGTGCCATCACACACAAAGGTTTGGCTAGAGGCTGTATTAAAGTACATTCGACCTTCTGCCGCACCGTCACAGGTGGGCGCGACCGCTAAACGTTCAATTTTAAAGTCTTGCAGTTCGTTCGCGCCTAAATCTAAATCTCGGTTTAACAAGAACTCATCATTTACTACGTCGTATCGCAGCTGTGCTCCTGCCGTTGTTCCGAAGTTTAAATCCACAAAATCATCGGAGGTATCCCCTTGGTTTATATAGAAAGCCGGGGTTTGCACCCCGTCTTCTTCGGTACTAAAAAATAACCGCGCCTCTGCTGTAGACACATACAATAACCCCTGACCAAGGGCCATAAGCATTACTATTACGTGTCTTAAGTTGTATTTATACATAGGTATCGGAGTATTTTAGCTTATTTAGTTACAAGTCTCAAGTATTGCAACTT
>Ga0307932_1000763_pt1 | contig 13251 bp, 27 predicted proteins | sample OrgLakmetageno48_FD_201843 | JGI IMG/M metagenome (GOLD analysis project Ga0307932, IMG submission 201843) | Saline water microbial communities from Organic Lake, Antarctica - #48 | ecosystem: Environmental > Aquatic > Non-marine Saline and Alkaline > Saline | place: Antarctica: Organic Lake...
TTTTCTCACTATAAGGCAAAATAATGATTAAACGTATCAAAGTAATATTTACAAAAGACATCTACCTTCCTCGTTTCTCTATGAAAATAGGAGAAACTTGGACTGTTCGAGTTGACCGCTTTGAAGATAAAGGATTTCAACTCGGAAATGGGTTTGTTTACAATGAAGATTTTGGAATTAAAGAGGTGTTATGACTATAAAGCAACAGGCGGCTGCTCACGGGTTAAGCCGCCAAACATACCAGAAGCGCTTGAAGAACTGGCAAAGAGCGACAGTGAACGGTAGGCAGTGTTTAATTAATGTTAAGCACTGCATGATTTTAAATAAAGACGAATTAAACAAAGGCAATGGCAATGAATAAATTATTATTAGTAGCTGCATTAATTAGCGCGTCATTCACAACTCAAGCGAGAGATATTGATGCAAAGGTTATTGTAGGCTTTAGCAGTTATCACTTTGATTCAAGCGATAGAAAACACTTAAATCAATCTAACCCGTCGATAGGTATTGAGCTTTACGATGTGCAGGCTGTTTATGTGTCCAAGAATAGCTGGAATGAAGAAAGTTTATATCTCACTTACACTCCTGATTATAAAGTTAATGATTATCTATCTTTATCAGCTAACATCGGCATAGCGACAGGTTATAAATGCACTAACCAAGTTAAGCAGGGTGACTTCACATACACAGCAGGCAGTTATTGCAGTAACTCTGGCGTTGTGTTTCTTCCTGCGCTTACAGTCGATTACAGCCCGTTTGCAAATAGGTTTGCATTATCGGTTAGTGTTAACCCGTCAGTTGCAATGTTTAGCGTTAACTATTCGTTTGATTGAACTGTACATAAAATGGTGAAGTGTTATAATTGGCTTTGTTGATTGGTGGGGACTAATTATCGAGAAAGGATTTAGAGAAGTAGCCTTGGCGTGTAAAATCGTCAACTCCCCAGGTTACTCTTCTAAATCCTTTTTTAGTTTTACCTCTCCCATTATATCAACCGTGTTTTTTAACGGTGTTTACCACGATAAACTAAATCCCTTGCTAGATATCAAAGCTATGCAATCTTATCAGTTAGCAGAAAGTTAAATCAAAGCAGGCAATGTCCTAACCTTGACAACTTGCGCCCAACATTGAAGCGGTTATCCGTGTCATCACCTTACAGTTAGGTGCTCTAGTAATAGAGAGGGGAGATAGCTAGAAGTTTGAGTATCCCATCATTTAACAATGATAAACGAGCATAATTGCAGACTAGACTGCGGTTTTATTGATTATGCTTACTTTGATTCAGCCAATAGTTGAATATATCAAAGGGGAGAAAAAGGTTATTTGTGTCATTAATTAAATATAAGGAACAAAAAAAATGAATTTAATGCTTGGCGATTGCCTAGAAAGAATGAAAGAAATACCTACTGGCAGTGTTGATATGGTATTAACATCTCCACCATACAATATGAATTTGAGAATAAGAAACGGAAAATATTGCTCTCGTCAAATAGTAAAAGAAATTACCACAAAGTATGAATCTTTTGATGATAACTTGCCGCTTGATGAGTATTTTGAATTTAACAAGAAAGTATTAAACGAGTGCTTGCGCGTGTCAGATGTAGTTTTTTATAATGTTCAGTTTTTAACAGGTAATAAGCCAGCACTTTTCCGTTTGATTGGTGAATTCCACAATAAGATAAAAGAGTTTATTGTATGGGACAAGGTAAATGCCCAGCCAGCCATAGGTAAAAATGTTTTAAATAGTCAGTTTGAGGTCCTTCTTGTTTTGCAAAATAGCAAACCTGAATCACGAGCCTTTAATTCAGCTCAGTTTGACAGAGGTACTATTTCTAACTTATGGAACATAAAAAGAGGAAAGAAAATACACAAAAGCCATGGGGCAGTTTTCCCAATTGAACTAGCAGAAAAAGTAATAAATAACTTCTGCCCTTTATCAGCTAAAGTTTTAGATCCATTTATGGGGGTTGGCTCTACAGGCGTGGCTTGCGTCAACACAGGCCGCGAGTTTATAGGCATAGAAATGGACGAAGGATACTTTAACATTGCTAAGAGGCGCATAGAAGAAGCGCAAACCAATACAACCAAAGAGGCATAAAATGACATCTAAAAAATTAGTTTCAATGTTGCTAAGTGCTGATTTTTACTGAACGCAAAATTGCGCTGAGTTACTTAACGTACGCAAAATTGCGTTGGCTATAGCACAACAACTGGGTTATTGTAATTATTTACAGCTATATGTTATAATATATATTCACATTAACTATAGAGATTAATTTATGAATGATTTAGTAGCCCTCACCAACAACCAGCCAGCAGTTAGCACTTTTGATTTATTCGTTGCCATGGGGTACGGAGAGCATCGAGCCTTAAAAAAGATTATCGCAGACAACATATCTGACTTTGAGGAATTTGGAGTAGTGCGTTTTCAGATGCAGAAACCTACAGCAAAAGGTGGACGGCCAACTCAAGGATATTTACTTAATGAAGACCAGTTTATATTGCTTGTTTTATTGGCAAGGAACTCAAAGGAAGTTATCGCCTTAAAGATTAGAGTTGCCAAAGAATTTAGCAGATTAAAGAAAGTCGTGGCTAACATCGTTTCTCAGCAAAAAGATCCTAACTGGCAGAATGTTAGATCCGATGGGAAAATAGCATACAAACAGAAAACCGATGTAATTAAAGACTTTGTTGATTACGCTACAAAGCAAGGTAGCACTTCTGCATCTAGGTATTACACAAATTTAGCTAAGATGGAAAACAAAGCGCTTTTCCTTATTGAGCAGAAATATAAAAACCTTAGAGAGATTTTAACTATTAAGCAATTGATGCAATCATGCACTGCTGATGATGTCATAGAAAAAGCTCTTATTGACGGCATGAATAAAGAAATGGACTACAAGGAAATATATAAACTAGCTCGCGATAGAATACATTCTTTTGCTGAGATAATAGGGAGAAGCCAGGTTCACTTTCTTACTGATAATTAAAGTGTAACTATCAATTAACAGCTTTCGATAGTTACAAACGATTAGATAATTAAATCGTACTTGATACTATAGGGTACGTTAATCAAATGAGTATTTTATGAGATTTAAAAAATGGAATGAATCACAAGTTGAAGTGATAACTGACGCTGCGAAAATAAGTGAATGCTTTGAGCGTGACCAAGAAGAATACGATAAACAACTGGATAGCGTTGCATCTAAGCTGCGTAATGCAGGCTATTTTGTGCAAGTTGACATGATTAAGTTCATGCAAGATGAAGGGATGCTAGCTGAAGTGCTTTTACCATTGAAATAAACAATAGCCGCTAATTAAAGCGGCTTTATCTAAACTCCACTATCGATTAACTCTTTTATAGTTAAAGGCTTTCCAGTAAAATCGGTGAGCTTTTCTAGCTTAAGCCTGCCACTTCTAAATAAATCACCCCGTGCCTTGCCTAGATTGGAGTCTTGAAACCAGGAGGGTTGTGAGCGTAACCAGGCAGCGGCCTTTGTATCACCGTCAATCTGACCAGCGTTAAAAGTATCGCTGTCTTTGCGGCCTCTATAAGTTGGCTTGCTAGATGTTTTACCTGTAATGTTTGGGTTATCTCTGCGCTTGTTTAAGCTATTCTCACGCCGTTCAAATGTTTCTTTTGCCTCTTCGCCTTCCTTGCCTCCGACTGCTGCGCGTGTTCCTTCTGGCCGCTTTTGGTCGCGAACTAAAAACAGCCAATTAGAACGCTCATTAAAATGCAATGGCAAGTTAGGCGCTGACGCATCATTCACGCCCCACGGTTTACTCATTGAGTCTTGCCGCGCTGCATAGCTTGTACATATCAATGTTCGCTTGTTATCAAAAACGCTATTGAAATATCTACCTGTCACAACGTCTTCATTATCACGCATCATTGACTCTCTGGCATTGACCGCATAATGACTCATGCCAGTTCTTACCAGCGCCTCAGCTTCGTTTTTAAGTATGCCATTTGTAACTGTTCGCAATCGTTTAGTTATTTGGTTAACGCTCTCACCTGCTGCATACCCGCTTTTAATCTGGTTATTGTACACGTTGCCGACTGATGCACTGTTTTGCTTTACATATTCAGCCCACACGCCTGAGTTCGACCTTGCGCCACCTTCTAAAGTAAGCAGTGAGTTATTAATATATTTTAGAATCTTTTTATCAGCCGGCACTTTTAGCTTCACGTCATAAATATCTTTAAATAGCTTCGCATTAAACAAAGCCTCATTAAATGCGACCACTTGCAACGCTGCCGTAACCTCTGCCCAGTTTGCTGTGGTTTCTGGTAATATCTCACGCGCTATTTTATTTGTTAATATTGTTAACTGGCTCACAGACTTAATTTCTTCTGCATCCAGTAACATTAAGCGAGCTTTTTTATATACAGCTTGCAAGTTGGGCGTTGTATAGTCGTTAATTAAGCCAGTTGCGACCCGGTGCAAGCCGACTTCATGCCGGTTAGATTTATCAAAATAATCATCCATTGTAATTCCTTAACGTGATACTTTCATGGGCTTACTCATCGGCTTGCTACCGCCTTCTTCTGTCACTGCTAGATATCTAAACGCATCCGCGCCATCTGATGCCCAATCATGCAGCGGTTTATCTCTATAGCATCCTAGTTTATCGTTCCACTCCTTTCGATACGACTCCAAGCACTTAATGCCTCGCTCACATTTATCCGCATCAAACACGCATCTTTCTAGCATTTTCCGTGAGAAGTTTATACCATCCTCCACTGAGCCTTTGGGAACTACTTCAAACACTAGTCTATAAATCTGACCATTGATTGTAAAGCCATCCCTTGCCATTTGCTTACGTGATTTTCCTTTGCCTGAGAAATCGCGGTTGTCGATATCATGTGGTGCGTAATGCCTGCCGTAATCATAACCTTTCTTGTAGATTATATTTGCGTAATGCTCCAACCCTTCGCCGCTGTTCTCGTAATAGTCAATCAAGTGTATCTCTGTTCCTATGCGCTGATAGAACCATATTGCCGTGCTGTCACCAACGCCGATATCCCAAGCGGTAAATACTTTAGCATTAGTATTGCCAAACGATGCGCAGATGCGGCCGTCTTTGTATATATCCGTAAACTGCTTAGAGTAGTAAGAGCCTTCTATTGATACCTCAAACGCTTCTTTTGGTGTTGAGGGGTATTCGCGCTTCATATCTTCACCAAGGCTTTTCTTTTTAGAGCTATACCAAGCTTTCTGATTATCCGATAGCGCAACATTAAACTTATTCTCTAACTCTGAGAAGTAAGGTAGTAGCTGCCTACTTATTTCGCCCTCTATACTGTATTCATCACGCAAGTGCCAAGGGAAAAAGTGAAAGTTAAAATCAAGCACGTTTAATTTTTTTTCTAGCTTCTGCATTCTTTCAGCTTCAATGCTGTACTCGTAGAAGTAGCCCTCTCTACCTTCTGCTGTTGATTCGATAGTAATAACGTTACCAGCAGCAACAGATTCAAACGCACCTGTTACAATCTCTTTTGCTTTGTCTGGTGAGCGTTTACATATAGCGCCAAATTCAGAGACATGAAGGCTTTGCAATGTGCCGCCACGATATCCAGTTGATACCTTAATACTTGAGCCATTATCGAACACATAGCTATTATCTTTATCGCTGATTGGAGTTGGTAGGTTATAGCCTATTTCAGCTACTAATTGCCTTTGGTCATCGGTTATGCTTTTATATGCAAACCTAATTTTATTGCGATAAATATCTTTCGCTGATTCTAAATTGTGGCATATACAGCCAGCACTAAAGTTTTCATTGAACAAGCAATCATCTAAGTCGCTAATCATTTTCAAGGTGGTAAAGCCTAACTGTCGAGCTTTTAGTATTATGTCTCTGCAATGCTGGCGACAATAAAAGGCTTCTTGTTCCTGGTTAGGCACAAATAAAACCTTCTGGCCTGCTTTGTTCTTAATATGATAAAAAGTATTAAGCCTGAACCATTTGTAGCTCATAGCGTCCGCTATCTCATCAAGAGTTAAATCATCAACTCTATTTACATAGTCTTTTGCTGTTTCATGATTGTTCAACGCTTAGACCCACCGCGCAATCTATCGCTAAGTGTTTGGATGACTGTCGTTGTTTGCTCGCTAACTATTGGCGCATTATCACCTTGCATTATATTGTGCTCTTTTAATGCTGATATGGCCGCCACCATGTTTATCATGCCTTTTTCTGGATCGTCGCTTGTTGCTTTTTCGGCTATCTTTTCAAGCATTTCAAGCTTCTTTTTTTTGCTCCATATAAAGGATTCTTCACCTTTTTTTTGATGCTTTTCAATGGCTTCTTTTATACTAGGTTTTGCCAAGTTTTCAGCGCCTATTTCGTTTGCTGTTTTCTTACTGTAACCAGCAGTTATAGCCGCTTGAGTTGCATTGCCATTGTTGAGTAAATAGGCTTTAACAAATTTATCCTGCTTTACGGTCAAATCCCCCATTACCACTCCTCGTTATGATTAAAATCATAAAAATTTGATTTGGCAAGGTTGCATCTAGCACATAAAGATTGGAGATTTTCCATTTCATTGCTACCACCTTTACTGAATGGCAGTATGTGGTCAATATGCAAAACAACATCGTTATTTTTACGCGGCTTATCTCCACAGCACTGGCACTTAAACCCCGCTCTTTCTAAAACTCCATATCTATTTGACTCTGTAGGCATGCGTCCTCCACCCCCTTCACCAACTATAGTCTTGAGCCTTTTTACTTCACCTCTTAGGCTGCTTAACTCTTCAATAATTCCTTTGTGAATATTTTCTTCAATAAGTTCTTTTGCTATTAATAAATGATGCTTTATTGCTGGCTTTGTTAAGTTTTCATAACCCATCTCTGCCGACGTGTTAGCACTGTAGCCAGCCTTTAAGGCTGCCTTGGTAGCATTACCCCCATTTAGTAAATAAGCCTTCACAAATGCATCTTGCTTGGCTGTTAATTTAACTTTAGCAATCACTGATTACCCCCTTTAATTATTGGCACTGCCGTGCCTCATTATAACACTTTTATCAACGCAAACAAAAAGACCGCAATTAAGCGGCCTAGTATTTATTCTTCAATTATTCGCTTGGGGTTAATGTTTATACTTTGCAATGTGCTTATAGCTGCCCTTCCAAAATACTCACTACCGCACGGACAATAATACCCGTTTATTATTTCAATAACTCCCCTTTGATTGCGCACATCAGCCCAATAAAACCCCTCTTCTAATTCACTCACAACTTTCTCCTTTAACTATCTGCAAACTTTTCTAATAACGCCTGCAATTCTAAATCCTCACGTTCTGCTTTTTCTTTTAGCTTATCTAAAACTTTACCGTCCACCTCAAATTTCATAATTACCTCTGATAATCTTTTATTTTCTTTTTTGTAGCACTCAATTAGCGCTTGTTTAATCACGCTTACTTTGTAGTCGCTCACGCTATTCCTTTGGTTATTAAATATTAACAATCGAATAATTGCTAATATCAAATAAAAACCCTAGCAGCCGCAGCGGGTCAATCTGCCATGATGGATACACTTCGCACCCTCCAGCCTTTCATCGTTTGACTTATCACCTGTTGACCATAACTAATTAGATTAGTAATTGGAACGTAAAAGGAGTTACGTTAGCCCGACGGTGCGCCCTTGCCCGAATAACAGAGCGTAGCACGATGACAACATTTGATTAATCTGTTCTGTATTTCTTGACGTGTTAATTATTGACTATCAGCCCGACTTTGTACAATCGTTTAAATCTATTGAAATGTGTTGTTTAATAGCTATTTATCGCTTTCCCTTTTATTGTATTTTTTATTTTGGCTTTTTAGTATTTCGTTTCGCTCTGCTGACAATTTTAGCTCTCGATATTTTCCCCAAGCGCTTAATATAATTGACCCCAACCCCGTTGTAAAAACGATTATTACTGTCAGAGCGACTGAATTCGCATCTATCCAATCCATCCACCGCATCCCAGCGCCCGTTATCGTTACGCCCGCTAAGATGTTCGCCGTTGTCTGAGGATTTGACATTTATTTTCGCCCTGATAAATTTAAATAATGGGATTATCCAATTGATTATTATCATTACAATTGTATAAATATATAGCAATGAGTCTCCATGCAGCGTTAAAAAGTTGAACATAACGCCCCATAGCTAACTCAAATATAAATTATACCATTTTTAATCATGGAGTTACAAATTACCACCTAGCCTTATCTGGTCTAACGTCAATGTGAGTAAACGTATTATAAGATCCTAGTCCGTACTTATTGCCAACGTTAAAGTTAATGAAAGCATGAACGCCAACAGAACTAACACCTTTTACAACTATATCAGCGGCAATGCCTAGCTTGTGTTTACTGCCATCTGCTCCACCTATATTTCTGTTGTGTTGCTCGCATCTGCATCCAGAATTAATGATAACCGGAGAGTCAAAGTGCATTCTGACTTTTGTTAGTACATTTAACAACTCAACATCTACAGTTGCAAATCCGCACCCGCATTTGCAAGCGAATTCAGAGCGTTCAAAATACTCACTATCAATCATCATCATCTCCATGTAGTTCGTCATGTTTTTTATTAATTGCACATTGCGAGTTAATTCTAGTTTTATAAATCGCTTCTGTGCGCACTATTTTATCTACTATTTCATTACTCAAACTTTCCGCTTCTACTTGAGTATACTGAACATCAACATAAGGAAGTCCTAAGCACCCCACGGGCACATGCAGCACCTCGACACTTGAACACGCCCCAAGACTAGTGCTTATTAAGCCTATCAAAATTGCTTTCGTTCTCGTCATTTACCACCACCTCATCAATTTTTTCTTGTTCAGCATCCACAACTCGCGCCTTAAACTCTGCCTGTTCAGTCTTAATTTCAGATTCCTTTTCGATGATTTTATTCTCATGTTCTAAGTCCTCGATTTTATCAGCTTGGTATTTTGCGCGAATAAACATTAGACCAATTACAGCAGCGAATGCCGCCGTGATTTTAGGCCATATTCCAGTAAAAAAACTAATCATTTGCCCTCTCTTGCTTTTGTGTGTGAGCGACCGAAATATATCGCCCCGACTGCACCGATTAATACACTCATTCCGGCATAGTCAATTGTTGCGCCTGTATAGCTTGCTATGAGTATCTTGCCCAATATTGTTGCCATCGTTAAGCTAAACGCTGTCTTAGCTGCACAGTTAACGCCCTCATGTTGAAATAAATACTTCATAAAATCCTCACTAATTCAGAAATAATAATGTATGCGGCAATTGCAACACACCAGATTAATAGCAACGCTGGTCTAGTAAATTTTTTAATTTTCATTTAATACCCCGTATTTAATCGCCCACTCTCTTTTCAATCTCATTTCAAATTCAAAAGAATATTTGCAATGATATTCCCAAAACATCCAGTCAATTAATTTCTCTATTTTAACCCAAACGCTTTTAACTTTACCCGGTGGCTTCATCTGCGCATTAATATAACAGCGCGTTGAAAATGTTTCTTGAAATACTCCGCCTGTAAATAAATTAAACATTCTATCAATTGAGATCAGAGCTTTAAATAATAACGTTTTTACTTTTAGCATTATAACCCCCTTTAGTTATGAACTTCTGTGAACAAACCTTTATTGTCATCTAGCCACTCGCATATTTCTTCAATGTCTCCATACAATATGCACTCACTATCAATATTTTTAGCGCCATTCTTTTTCATAATATTCCACGTTTTATTTTGCATGTCGTACATTACAAATATATTCATAGCACACCCCAAGTTAATATTGATCCAAGTATTAAACCTATAATTAAAAATGCAATAAATCCAGCTCTATCTATTGCAAAATAAAGCGCACGATAAAACCCAAAGTACGCCCATTGTCCTAGCTTGCTTAATAATTTAATCATAGCTCTTCATCCCCGTATTGTTTTTGATACTGTATCATGTCGTTCCTGTCCTCGATAAATCTACGTCGCTCACGCTTCCCTTTCGCGTCATCGCTTTTAGAGTAGTTAATCTGAGCTGGTGTCAATCGCTCAGATTCAACTTTGCGCTTCTCTGCTCGTTCCTTTTCTTCGTTAAGTATTACGTTGTGGTCTTTTATCCCCTCTTTGCAATCATCGCACAGCCGGCTTTTTGTTCTATCTTGAGACCAAATCTTAAAGTTCTCATCGTCTCTATCTCTCATGCACCTCCCCATACATAACATATTAATACCCTCCTACTGAATTTATTTCTGCGGCTGATATCTTACTAACTGCAACGCCATTTGATTTAGAAATAATACTTTCAATTAACTCTGAAACTTCTGGATTGTGAAAAAACCTAACAATTAATATATTGTTTAGAGCGCTAAGTTTAAGAGGATTAAGATATCCGGTAATTTCATCGGCTTCTTCTGCTGTTTCAAATGCAAATTTCAATATTACATAGCTCATTATTTGCCTCTCTTTTCTAGCCCAAAAATCAAACGGGAATGCGCATCTTCAAGCATTTTAATCACTTTTTTTAGTGACATTTTACGGTCAATTGTAAATAAATACGCAGAGTGATTCTGACGTATCATTTTTTGCGCAGCGTATGTACTAGCAAACACTGCGTTCAGATCTCCAAGTTTGTATTTAACATCTTTGCCGCGGGAATCTTTAATTCCCTGTTTTAGTTTAGTCGCGTCAAACACTGCGATTGGTGTCTGGTATTGTGCGCGCCCTGCTATGATTGCTATTGATGATACCGCCATGGTGCATTCCTTTTTGGGTTGTTGTTGTACTAATACTAATCTATTAGCTGATTAAGTCTAATTGATTGTGCCTATTGAATATTAAGTTTCAATAGGCACTGTAACTATTTAAAAAGGCGGTTCGTTTGGGTCGTATGGTGGCTGGTTATTTGTAGCACCTTGATTTTGAGGAGCATGTTGAGGAGCTGACTGTGGTTGGTAAGCCGGAGCCATTTGTGGAGCTTGTTGCTGTGCTGGGGCGCTTTGCTGTTGTTGAGGTGCGCTTTGTTGAGGCTTGCTATTTTGCTGCTCACCTGATGCAGGGCCACCAGCAAATTCAAACTCTACAAGTTTAGCACTCATACCAGATTGGGCCTCACCGCTAGTTTTATTTGTCCAGGCTTCGGATTTCACATCGTCCATAGTAGCTACGATTAGCTTGCCCTTTGTAAAGTGCTGAACTAGCTTTTCTGCTCTTGCCCCAAACATTGCCAGCTTAATCCACTGTGGCTTTTTGTTCTCACCAAAACCTACATCATAGACCGCGGATAATTCTAATATTGCGGTGCCAGATGGTAGGTATTTCATTTCTGCATCGCGTCCGATTCTTACTAATTTAGTGTACATATTTATCTCCGTTATGTGGCTAGCAATTGTACCAGCCTGTTAGTTAAATTAAAGTAAGCTTTTAATTCTTGCTTGATATGCAGGATCGCCTTCCAACTGCTCAAGAACCTCAATATTTTCTTTTGCTGCTGCTATCCACTGATTATCCATGTCCGTGATCTCTATCACAGCCTCTTTAACTTCTAAGTATGGGATTGTTGCCTTTCTACGTTTGCCGCGTGACATGGTTATAAATGCGGTTAGTCCTGCTTTATCAATATCCGATAATGCGTGAATTCGTATTCCGCCAATCTCTTTGCCTGCCCACTTTACAGACAGGTCACCATACAACTCTATGCTTTTACCTATCCAGTTATCACTTTCATCACCGTACGCCTCGCACAATAAGCGAATCATGCCTTTGCTTGGCTTCCAGGGTTTGCCGTTGTGGTCAGTGTAAAATATAGAAATTGGCTGCTCTGCCATAGAAACTTCTACGCTAGTAACTAAGATGACTCGCTTGTTGCTGCCAAAGTCATCAAAGTTTAATTGGTCACTTTTTGCAAGTATTGCATGAGAAACGTTAGCCATGGTAAACACCTCCTAATTTTTCTACCGCTTTATCTAAGTCAATAAAGAACTGGGTTAATAATTCTCTAGCCTGGGTTATTGATTCCTCGTAATCTGCGCGCTTAATGCCTTTTAAAAATAAATCGTTTATGTGATTGCGGTCATCATAGTGTCCGAAAGCCCACCATTTAACAGCATCATCCATCACCATAGGGCATAAACACTGCCATAGATGCTCCGGCGGCACTTCATCAGCCAGTATATATTCGATATGCTTTTTGCCTGACTTAGATTTTGTTTCATAACCGCCAACTATTACACCAGCTTTATTATAACAAACAGCGTCAGGGCTAAATCTAAATGATGGCATTGTATCGCTTTGTAGCATTCCACACTTAGAAAATGTAACACCTAATCTACTTGCTGCTTTTGCTACAGAAATAGGCTCTAAGTCATTGCCACGCTCCATAGCTTCAGATGAATAGTCATCTATCTCTAGCTCGCTTTGATAATCAGATATCAATTCAAGCATTAAAGTTTGCTGTACTTTCTTATCACCCAATGTCCATTCTTTCTTAGCTGCTGAATACTTTGCACCGATTGCTGATTGAAACTTAGTGCCAGTAACATGACGAAATCTTTCAATGTGCCACTGGTCTGAGCCTTGCTCCGTGTCAATTACTATCATGACTTACCTGCCTCTATAATTTCTGTTGCTATCTGTAAAGAAAACTCATATAGCTTTTGCTGCATATCTTCTTGGAAGCTGTACCCATTGCCAGAAATTAGCTCCGCCATATATTGATTATTTACCTCAACATCTGACGTAAAATCTTCTATATGAATCTGATTACCTTTGTAGTCGACCACAAATTTTTGTGACTTTAACTGCATATCGATATGATTCGCCAATGTTTCAATCTGTATTTCCAAAGCGTCAGCTTCCTCTAACTGCGCGTTGTGCTGCTTATCTGTCATCATGCTTGCATACTCCCAAGTAATACCCATACGCCGCAAAAAAGCGCCATTATTGCAACAGTAAATATTGCTTCTAATACGATACAAGCTGCGCCCTTGATTCGTAGTTCGCGTTTTAATTGATTCTTAAAGTTCATGGTAATTCCTATTGGTTAGTTGCTTCGGGCTAATCCCTTGGCGATGTGGTAATACTATGCTCATTTGATTATAACGTCAACCTTTTATTGCATGTTTTTTATGTTGTTTTTTATGCGCCTTTATTTGACTATATAATGCAATAATATTATTATAGATGCATCAACTAACAGGAGTAGCAAAAATGAGAGTAAACAGAGTAATAATTAGTGGCGTAATAGATGACCAGCTTAATCAGAT
>Ga0307932_1000765_pt1 | contig 13207 bp, 11 predicted proteins | sample OrgLakmetageno48_FD_201843 | JGI IMG/M metagenome (GOLD analysis project Ga0307932, IMG submission 201843) | Saline water microbial communities from Organic Lake, Antarctica - #48 | ecosystem: Environmental > Aquatic > Non-marine Saline and Alkaline > Saline | place: Antarctica: Organic Lake...
ATCTATTGATTTTGCCAGTTTGTGCGCACTACGTGTTCTCGTATCTGCGTATCTATTTTTACCTATGTAATTTTTCAACCACTTCGGCATAGCTCCAACATCTTCTTTAAAGTCAGGACTGAGCGAACACAGTATTATTTCTTTTGCCTTTGTTTCGCCTGCTGTTATTAGTGCTATAGCTGCTCCGTAAGAAAAACCTAATATATAGTTTTCAGTCGATTTGTTTGCATTATAAAAATTCAGAAATTCTTTAGCATTTTGTGTGACGGTTCGATAATTCCAAATAACAGGAACCGACTTAACGTCATAGTTTTTACTCTGAAGATACGAGACCAACCACTCATAATGAGAGTCAGGCATTTGAGTTTTAAAACCCGGGATAAGAAAAATTGTTTTTGACATGTGTTTAGTATAAAAAACGAGCAGGGTTTATAGCCCCACTCGTGTGCCAGAAGAAACTTCTAGCTGGATTCGAACTCACCCTTCTTGACACCGCCGATGAAGGCAGTTCACTCTTCATTGTTGAAGCTAAGAGCCGGCCCATTGGGATTCTTGGTGTCACGAACTTTGACAGTACCGTCGTCACACATCTTTACTGCTACACAGCAGCATTTATGTGTGAGTGAGGACAGTTTGTATCCCTCTGCGGCAAAAGGATTTGGGCTTTGCATCGTGTGTTTTAGGCTCATAAGAGCTTTCCTGTGCGGTTTACTTTAGGTGATTCGAAAGTAAATTAAAAATACAATGTTTCTTGATACATGTCAATATTTTTTCTTAAATAATGTAATTGAATAAATTTTACAACCTGGTTCCAAATAGCTCCCCTTAGGGTCACAATTGCACTAAACCCGCATAATCTAGTAGGTTATGCGGGTTTAGTGGTTTTATGCTTCCGAGTCTATTTTCGGAAGGAAGGACCCTCAGAGAAAAATCAGTATTCTGACTGTTGCTGTTTGCCGGTGTCACGGAAAATTGAAAGGGGCTTCTGCTGATACGTACGCTCCCTTGTCTCTCGTTTTGACCTATCTAACCTATGTACACTGGTTCTGATATACTGGCCGCATGACACAGGCAGTTGACAAAATCCTCTTGGAAATCGAGGAGGAGCGAGTGGAACTACGGATAAATATTATTCTCACCACCGTCACCCTGTTTGGACTTATCGGGGCAATTAGTATTGGCATAATGGGCGGTCCACTTTGGGCGGTCGTTGTAGCATATATAGCGACTTACCTCGCAGGTGGGTTTCGAGCAGCGAAAGATGCGGTTACTCAGCTTTGGCACGGGAGTCTAGATATCAATCTCTTGATGGTACTCGCGGCATTGGCGGCCGCGGCCGTGGGTGAGGCGCGCGATGGTGCAATCTTGCTCTTTCTCTTTAGCTTAGCAGGTACGCTCGAAGGCTACGCCATGGGAAACACGAAGCGCTCAGTCGCTTCTCTGATGAAGCTCCGACCAGACACAGCGAGACGAAAAATGCCTGACGGTACAGCTGAGAAAGTCAGTGTTGCTGAACTCAAAATAGAAGACGTCGTGCTCGTCCGACCTGGTGAACGTGTCGCTATTGATGGAGAAATTATCTTAGGCAGTGGAGCTGTCGACCAATCTTCAGTGACCGGTGAATCAGTTCCCGCTGATAAAGTGCCGGGTGATAAAGTGTTTGCTGGTACCTTAAACCAAAACGCTGTCCTACATATCAAAGTTACGGCTGAGGCTGAGCAATCTACTTTGGCCAAAATGATTCAGCTCGTGACTGAAGCACAAGAAACGAAAGCGCCGAGTGAAAGGTTCAGTGACTGGTTTGGCGAGCGATACACCATCGTGGTGTTGGTAGGAAGTACGCTCGCATTGATTGTATTTATTCTGCTAGGTATTCCTTTTTCTGAAGCGGCGTACAAGGCAGCTACTCTTTTGGTAGTTGCTAGTCCTTGTGCGATTGTCATTAGTGTTCCGGCGGCCATTCTCTCTGCGTTGGCCGTCGCTGCTCGCAACGGAATCCTCTTCAAAGGTGGGGCGGCGCTCGAACAATTCAGTAACGTGAAGGCGATTGCCTTTGACAAGACCGGCACTCTTACTCACGGAGCAATGCATGTGACCGACATCGTGCAATTCGCTGGTTCTAAAGAAGACATCCTGGCGATTGCTCGTACTGTTGAAGAGCATTCAGACCACCCGCTGGCAAAGAGTATCGTTGACTACGCGGAAGAAGAAAATATCTATGCTCACGAAACTACTGAGACGAATATGATTGCCGGACAAGGTATCATCGCTACGGTCCAGACCGGTGAACGCTACTGGGTCGGTAATATAACGCTACTGCAGAAACTCACCATTGCTCTCACAGCTGAACACACTACCGCCTTGCACAATCTAGAAGCTCTCGGCAAAACTCCAGTTATTGTTGGGGTCAATGATCAAATACGAGGAATTATTGGTCTGGCTGACACCTTACGAGACACCACAAAACCTGTTTCAGACCAGCTGCGAAAACTTGGAGTTCAACAACTCCGAATGCTTACGGGTGATACTCAGAAAGTGGCTGAAGTTATAGGGAAAGCAGCTGGCTTTGCGCCAGAACACATACACGGTGGTCTTCTCCCAGCTGACAAAGTAGCGTTGATAAAAGAATTACAAACTCACTACAATGTTGCATTTGTAGGTGACGGGGTGAACGATGCAGCTGCACTAGCTACGGCACAAGTAGGAATCGCAATGGGAGTAGCTGGTAGTGACGTTGCTCTGGAAGCTGCCGACGTTGCTCTGCTTTCTGACGATTTACGAAAGCTCGCCTACGCACACAAACTGTCACTGCAAATGAATCGAATCATTAAACAAAACCTGTACTTCGCTGTCGGTATCATGATACTCATGGTTATCGTGACAATTGGCTGGTATCTCCCGCTTCCACTGGGGGTGTTGGGTCATGAAGGCGGAACTCTGCTGGTAGTAGCCAACAGTCTGCGTCTTCTCTTCATGAAGATTGAATAAAATATTTCTGTATCCATAAAATCCACCTCTCTGAACTTTGTTTCCTTTTGAAGGTCGTGTCTTCGCAAAAGACATACATACTGCTCACACCCAGTGAAGAATAAAAAAAAGCGCACCGGTGGTGCGCTTTAGTGTTAGTTGTCGACTACGACCAACCCAGGTTTAGCTGAACTTCGTTTTTCCAAATCATCACAAACTCGGTGAAGGTCGAGCAGAGCCTGGTGCAGCTCACTGAAAGATGCTTGCATTTGGTCATACATTTTCTGAGCGCTGACGAGTCCATTGTGCTTATATTTTCTTCGCACTCCATCACAACGAAATTGTAGCTGCCTGAGTCTGAGTTGCTGTTCTGGCGGAAATTTTTTTAATTCAGACTCAATCAGTTTTGTACGCTCTAGTTCGAAGTTTTTCGGATCATTTTCTGCTAGGTGCTTCCATTGATCAAAATTGAGATTTCCAATCTGAGGATTAAGTTTTTGACTCATCTCATTGCTCCTATTACATTTACGTCGTCTATTCCCTTCAAAAAGGTACTCCTATCCTATCCGTGAGTCAATATCAAACTCCGTCATATCTTGACTGTGGTATGGCCTTTTCTGTAGCAGAGCAGTATGCAATTATAGATCTCATTACTATCAAGCGTCTCGACCAACGCAGCTGGTGGAGGAAGGCTGGTCTTTGTCAACAATGTGTTTGCTATACTGCTTTAATATGAAATATCTACACACCATGGTAAGAATCAAGAATCTCGAGGACTCCCTAGATTTTTATTGCAACAAGCTCGGTCTCGTACAGACTAATACAGTCCAGAGTGAGCAAGGTCGTTTTACTCTGGTTTTTCTCAGTGCTCCAGACGATATGCCCCATGCCCAAGCACAAAAGACTCCCCTGCTCGAGCTCACATACAACTGGCCAAAAGAAGACGGAGGAGTTGAAGATTACCAAGGAGGAAGAAATTTTGGTCATTTAGCGTATGAGGTGAAAAATATCTATGAGACGTGTCAAAAGCTCATGGCCAGTGGGGTGACCATCAATCGACCACCACGCGACGGCAGAATGGCTTTTATCAAATCTCCTGACAATATTTCTATTGAACTTCTACAAGCCGGAGACAACTTGCCGCCACAAGAACCTTGGCACAGCATGAATAATACTGGCACGTGGTAACATGTCACGTACTATGAAGCTCATTTCTCTTAATCTTGAGGGTAAACGTCATCTTAATACTGCTCTACCGTTTCTGGAAACACAATCGGCTGATGCTGTCTGTCTGATGGAAGCACCTGAGGATATGCAACAGTGGTTAATTGAGCAAGGATATTTCGTTACCTTTGCACCCATGGTAATCAGAACTCAGGACAGCCAGCAGTTTGCTGACGGCGTGATACTCGCCAGCAAACAAGAGCATAGCTCTGAAATTTTTTACTACCATCGTTCAGCGGCTGAAGTTACTCACTATGAAAAAAATAATAAACGAGCCACTATTTCCCATCCGGTCATTTTTGCTTCCATTGGTGAATTCAATCTGGCCACCACCCACTTCACCTGGAATCCAGTTGGTGAAACAGCCGACCAAAACCAAACAACTGATTTGAAGAAACTTCTAGAATATCTACGTACAAAACCCGCACACATGCTGTGTGGGGACTTCAACATTCCTCGGAACTACAACGTTTTATACAAAGAAATAATCAAACAGTACACTGACACAGTCCCTTCATCTTACGAATCTAGTCTGGATGCGGACCATCACCGAGCAAGAAAAGATCCAGACTTACAAAAACTATTTACTCATTTTATGGTCGACTATCTCTTTACCCAGTCGCCGTATCTAGTGTCTGATGTACGACTCCAGTTTGCGGTCAGCGATCACGCCGCTATCCTGGCTGACGTTACTCGACCGTAACCGACTTCGCAAGATTGCGCGGACGGTCGACATTGAGCCCTTTTTCTACACCGATATAGTACGCCAGGAGCTGTAGTGGAATGGTCGAAACGATTGGCTGCAGTATCGGATGCACCTTGGGAATGTACAGTACATCGTCGGCAACTTCTTTGATATGTGTGTCCCCTTCGGTGGCAATGGCCAAGACGGGGGCCAGCCGCGCTTTGACCTCCTGAATGTTAGAGACCATTTTTTCGTACACGTCGTCTTGAGGCACCAGTGCGATGACCGGAAACTGATCATCCAACAACGCCATCGAGCCGTGCTTGAGCTCTCCCCCAGCGTACGCTTCAGCGTGAATGTACGCCACTTCTTTTAATTTTAGCGAGCCTTCGGAGGCGATTGGCGCGTGTAGCTTGCGGCCAATAAACATGGCGTCCCGGTACCCGGCGTATTTTTTGGCTACGGCTTGTATCTTTTGGGTATTCTGCAAATATTTTTCTAAAACCTTCGGCAGCTCGTGCAGTTCTTTGGCTATCTGCTTCCCTTCGGCCGCGGTCATCCCCTTCTTGCGACCAATCAGCAAGGTCAGGAGCACCAAGACAGTGAGTTGAGAAATAAAGGCTTTGGTGGACGCCACGGCCACTTCGGGACCAGCGTGATTGTACACACCAGTATCAGCTTCACGCGCAATGCTCGAGCCGACCACGTTGACTACTCCGAGAGTCAACAGGCCGAGACTCTTGGCTTTTCTGACTGAGGCGAGCGTGTCGGCGGTTTCTCCAGACTGCGTAATGGCCAACACGGCGCTGTTTTCGTCGGGCAAATTTTTCTTATAGCGATACTCACTTCCCAGCTCGACTTCTACCGCCAAACCCGCGTATTCTTCCAACATATAGCGACCGACCTGACCGGCGTAATACGCCGAACCACAACCAACTATCACGAGGCGATCCAGGGCGGTGAGGGTGCTCAAAACTGGCTCGACACCGCCGAGCTTGGCGAGCCCTTTCTCCACTTGCAGACGACCGCGAATGGTATTAGCAATCACCTCTGGCGCTTCTAGTATCTCTTTGAGCATAAAGTGTTCATACCCAGCTTTCTGCACTTGCTCAACGTCACCTTGCAGCGTCTGCGGACTCTTCTGCAACTTCTTACCGTGAATGGTACTGACCTCATAGGAATCTTTAGTGACCAGCGCGCACTCACCGTCTTCAAGATAGATAACGTCTTTGGTGTGGGCCAGCAAAGCGGAAGGGTCTGATGAGATAAGATTTCCATCCTTTCCTACTCCAATGACAATCGGGCTGCCCATCCGAGCCGTCACCAACACGCCAGGCTGTTTTGCGGTACTGACTACTATTCCGTACGTGCCGCGCACCCGCTTGAGGGCATCTTGCACGGCTTTGAGGATACTACCGGTGTATAAAGAGCCGATGAGTTTGACGAGTACTTCAGAGTCCGTTTCAGACTCAAAGGTAATTCCTTGGATGATTAAGCCCTCTTTTAGTTCCTGAAAATTTTCAATAATCCCATTGTGCACCAGGGCTATCTTGTGTGACATGTCCAAGTGAGGATGCGCATTTGCTTCGGTCGGAGCGCCGTGAGTAGCCCACCGCGTGTGACCAAGACCCGTCGTACCGGGGATGGTATCGGTGATTTTCTGTACCAGATTATCAATTGGACCGACGGCTTTCACTACTCCGTAGCCCGGTACAAATATCCCAGCGGAGTCATACCCGCGGTACTCAAGCGTTCGCAATCCTTCCAGTAAAACTGGGGTGGCAGTTCTGTTTCCCACGTAGCCGATGATTCCACACATATGAAAATGTTATAGCGTATATGCTATATATTACCAAACCTTGAACCCAAAAGTTTCACTCTAATTAAAAGTGTCAGTGGTAGTGGTTGTTTAAAATTATTACTCTTGCAAGAACCCACCGGCTTGGTGATTCCACAAGCGCTCGTAGACACCACCACTATGAGCCAGTGAGTCATGATTACCATCTTCTTTTATTTGCCCAGCCTCCATGACAATAACCCGGTCCATCTTGCGCAGAGTGGAGAGACGGTGAGCGATAGCGATTACTGTCCGACCTTCCATGAGTGTTTCTAGAGCCTGTTGAATCGCCACCTCACTTTCACTGTCCAACGCCGAAGTGGCCTCGTCGAGCACGAGGATAGGGGCATCTTTGAGCATCGCCCGAGCAATCGCTACGCGTTGTTTTTGACCACCCGAGAGCTTTACTCCTCGTTCGCCCACCATCGTGTCATATCCCTCTGGGAACGCGCAAATGAAATCGTGGGCTTGGGCTTTCTTGGCGACCGCTATCACCTCTTCGTCGGTGGCGTCTGACTTTCCGTACAGAATATTTTCTTTAATAGTACGGTGAAACAGTACCGGCTCTTGCGGCACCACCGCTATCGCCTGTCGTAGCGACTCTTGCGTGACCGCAGAAATATTCTGCCCGTCGATGGTGATAGTTCCCGCCGAGACATCATGCTGGCGCAGTAATAGTGAAACAAAGGTAGTCTTTCCAGCTCCTGACTTTCCGACCAGACCCATTCGTTGGCCAGCGGGGATAGACAAATTGAAGTCTGCAAAGACCGCTGACTCCTCAAATGAGAAATCCACCTGGTTCCAATCAATACTGGCGTTGTTCACCTGCAAGTCGCAGGCATCCGATTCATCAGTAATGCCATGTGGTCTGACCAGCTCCTGCAAGCCTTCTTCAGCTTGTCCGTAGATTTTTGCCACTCGACTGACAATTCTCCCCAGGAAAATAAACGTCACGGAGGTGTAGGTTATCAGGAGAATAAAACTCACCAATCTTCCCGAAGTGATGTCTCCCACTACCCATTTGTCGGTCAGTATTATAAACATAAACACCGCAAAAGCAGTAAACACGAGTGAATTCACCAACATCATGTATTCGGAATACAGCAGTGAGCGACGACCTTCTTCTTGCACTTCTTTGGTGTACTTTTGGATACCAACAAACTCTCTTTCGCCTTGAGAAAACTGCCGGACGGCTGAGATGTTAGATATCACATCCACTACAAAACCAGTCGTTTTTGACTGGGCTTTCGCTTGCGCAAGGGAAAATACTCGCTTGCGTGGGAGCAACAAGATGTTCAATACCAAACTCACCACTACCAGTCCCACAAAAGCGGCCCCAACCAGCCAATCAGTTTGCCAGAAGATGACCGCTGTGATCACTAGAGGAATCACACTCTCTAAGAAGCTCCACAAAAATGTGGCCACGAACTCCTCCATCGAACGAGCAACGTTGGAAATCTTATTACTCAAAGAGCCGGCAAACCGGTCACTGAAGTAGCTGTGACTATGATACGAACTATACTGACTTAAAATATCTGTTGCTTCTTTCGGAGCGCCGAGTAACCAAAAACTCCCAGTCACCCCACTAACTCGCCACACCAGAGCCACTAAAAAGAACGCAGCTGGGTACAACATACTAAAGAAGACTACCGCTTGAATATCATTTGCTTCAATATTATTGACTATTTGTTCAATCAGCAACCGAATAAATACCCCGGCGGTGGCAGCCACTGTGACTGCGAAAATAGCGGCATACGCCCACCATCTATACTTTTTTGACACAAACAATAAAAACCTCAACGGAGTTGAAGGGGGTGTTTGGGTCTGCGTATTTTGGGTTTTTTGAGTAGGCATGGGTTGCTTAGGACGTGTAGAATAGCAGTTTCTTACATATAAACCAATAAATGCTATATACTTCAGTGATAACGAAAAATAATCCGATATGAGTTTAGAAAAAAGTGTTACTCCTGACAATAACCTGAATGTGAACGTTAGTGAGGTGTTTAAAGAAGCTAGAGAAAGAGAAATCATGTTACCGGCGTATGAAAAAGCCACGAAGCTTCTCGCCCGAGAATCAATTAAGCCTGAAATGTTCGATGGCACCTATCAAGAAGAATTGATGGCTAGACACGCGAGATACGTTGAGGAGCATGAAGCGTCTTTTGCCTTAAGTAGACAGACCAATGAGGGTTGGGCACGGGCTGAAATATTTGGAAAGACGCTCGAAGGCATCCTTCACGACCAAGTAAACAAAGGAGTGTATGGTGAGGACGTTCGAGGGATTTCTACCGCACCGTATGATGACATTCACGCTGGAGTCGATGAGGTTCTCGAACGGTATGGCGAAGATGGCTCTACCTATATCGGATGTGCACTGGACATGACGTTTGGAAATCCACAGAAGAAAATTGACGGCATCTGTGAAGACATTAAAAAAAACAAACTGAAAGATGTTTTTTACTACGAATCTCCTTTTGGAGACCCGCCGTTAATCCACGGCAAGCTCCAAGGGATTCCTAAAGTGGTCATCGGAATGGATGCGCCCCACTTGGTCAATCTTGCTCAACAATGGATAGACGGTGATCAAGAAATAATTCAAAACAATCAACTGTTCCTCAATTTTCTCAGACAGATACAAGTTCAGGCTGAAGTGTATCAGGATTTGGCTAAGAAATTTCACCAACCAGAAATCGCCGCCCGGTATCAGAAAGTTCACAGTGCAATCACCAAATTATACCGTGAACAAAAAACTCAACGAGGAGTAGACTGGATTGAGCCCGACATAACAAATGACCTGGTAAACCAGTCTATTCAGCAACAAGTTTCTCAACTATTAAAATAGCCCCGTCTAATCGACAGGGCTCGGCATGAAGTGTTACTTATAAGCACAATTCAAACTTTTTAGCGTCTTGAGGGTTGATTGCATGTCCACGAACAGGAAATGATAAATCGACAATAGGATTTTCGTCTCTGTGGGGTACGTATCCCACTCAACTACTTTTGAATATTTTTCAGAGAGTATCTCTCTGACGTATTCCTCCATTGAGATTGAAGCGAGGCCTGAAAGTAACCCTAGCCTTTCAAATAATTCAACTGGCATAGAGACCGATGTCCCATCAACTGTAAGCAAGGCTGTCTTTACTGGCTTCTTCATCATTGTATGACTCCCAGATAAATAACGAATTCTTTCCAGGAGGGTACCATATATATGTCAATTGTCAAATATATTTTCTGGGCATTGCTTAGCGTTATTTTTACGATATACTATCAGCTACTTGCTTAAGTAAGACCGATTAGCTCAGCTGGTAGAGCGCTACATTGACATTGTAGAGGTCACAAGTTCAAGTCTTGTATCGGTCACAGTAGAAAACAGCCGGAGCATCTAGAGATACTCCGGCTGTTTTTATTTTCTACTTCGTCTGGCGAGCGGCTGCCAAGGCTCCCTCTTTGGTTTTGGTTACAAACAACCAACAGCCTTTGTGACAAAAGATAGCCCCTTCTATCCCCGATACCTGTGCCAGCTCTTCGTCTCGTAATCCAGCCCACGCAGCAGGAAATTTCACCCGGTCATTAAACGTATTATACTCAACTGGCACCACACCTACCTTCCACACCCGACCTCGCTCTGCGTCATCTGATGGATAGAGAATCACGTTCACGTCGGGAAATTTTACGAAAGAATTTCTATCGACATGATCTTCGAACACCAAGATACTTTTATCTTCTGCTGCTTCGTATCCAGCCTGGGCAAAGGCTTTGATTTTTTCTCCCGCATGCGCGTGGTCGATAGTGCGAAGGAGCAGTCCGCGGGCAAAATCTACTGCTTCGAGGAACGCCTCATCATCTGTGGTCTCGCTGCCCCAGATCGGTCGAAATGAACCTACGACGTTGTACACCTCGTACGGAGACACGCCATGTTCGTTGAGCTTATATAAAGTAACGCCGTTATCACCAGCGTCTATTGGTTGTGCGATGCGCTCTTCTATAGAATCCGCTACTGCTTTAGAGCCGGTGACGCTCTCTCCCAAGTGCTTCCACACCAACCCAAAGGCAGCGTATGGGATACCATTATCTCGCACCGGTGCACCATTTTGGTGATGGTCAAATCTTTGCGACTCAGCATCGTAGACTCCCCCTACGTCTGCTACCCAATCCCCCTTGGCGATAATTTCTTCATCACGAGTACGAATTACTTCTATATTTTCTTTTCCTAGATGCAGCTGCAAGGTTGCAACCGCAAATACATCATCGGGATGAAAAGTCCCACTGTGAACTATAACTGTTTGCATACTTTCACTATACCTCAGGTAGCAAAAAAGCAGAACCGTATACTTGGCTATTTATTCACTTTATTACTCAATTGGGGTATATTCTATGGATGTTAATCCTCAGTATTGAAACGTCATGTGACGAGACGGCCTTGAGTTTGATTGAAGCGACTGGTGAGTTTCCCGACGCGACGTACGAAATTCATGGTGATGCGCTCTGGTCTCAGATTGATGTCCACAAAGAGTATGGCGGGGTTTTCCCAGCCCTAGCCAAACGTGAGCACGCGGCTATCATCGTCACTCTCTTGGAGAGAGTCTTTCGCGAATCCGGCAAGCTAGAGGCTGAGGATTCACCGGTCCTCAATCCCCAAACAGAAGCGCACATTCGCACCCTACTGGAGCGTGAACCAGGACTGGCTGACCAACTCCTGACGTTTTATAAAGAATACGGTGCTCAAGAAATTGACCTGATAGCAGTCACCAACGGTCCGGGCTTAGAGCCAGCGCTCTGGGTAGGAGTAAACTTTGCCAGAGCAGTCGCGATACTATGGGACGTGGTGGTAGTCGGAGTCAACCATATGGAAGGTCATATCTTAGCCAGTGTGTTTGACGCAGACCGAGACGACCAACTGTCTGATATAGAATTTCCGGCCATCTCCCTGTTGATCTCTGGTGGTCATACCGAACTCATCAAAATGAGCAACTGGGGTACGTACGAAAAGATTGGCCAAACGCGCGACGATGCGGTTGGTGAAGCCTATGACAAGGTAGCTCGTCTGATTGGGATTTCCTATCCCGGTGGCCCAGAAGTAGCCAAACGCGCCGCAGCAGCCCGCAAAGCCAACCTTCCTCCCTACACAGAACTTCCCTCACCAATGCTACATTCCCAAGACCTAGACTTTTCCTTCTCAGGACTTAAGACGGCTGTTCGCTATGCCGTCCAGGAAAAAGAACTGACCGAGGTAGAGAAGCAGGCGCTGTGTCGAGACTTCGAAGATGCGGTGACAAAAGTACTGGTAAAAAAGACTTGCGCTGCCATCGAAGCGAGCGGGGCCAAGACACTGATTGTGGGCGGCGGTGTCTCAGCCAATCAGTACATTAAAAGAACTTTAGAAACCACTCTCCTAGAAACGCAGCCTGACGTCACGACCTACTTCCCACGACCCGGACTCTCGACCGACAACAGCATCATGATTGCCTTGGCTGGACACGCTCGAGCCACCAGCGCCCTCTCGCCGAACGGCAGTGACGTGATACGAGCTGATGGCAACAGAAGTCTAGCCTAGTGCAGCCGCAAGCTTTTCTATTGGAATTGGACCGACACGCAAAATCGTTAATTTTTCATCACGCAAAATCGTTAATTTTTCATTCTGTACGGCTACTACGGTAGACGGCATTTCGACTCTCTTTCCCCCGTCAATCGTAGTGGTTATTAAACTGGCGGCTTTACCAAACTGACCAAGTATCCCAGCCACATCGGATTCCGGTACTAATCCGTGGACATTGGCACTCGTACACGTCAAAGGCGCATTATGCTCTTTCATATAGCGCCTAATCAACTCTTGGGCTTTGCGGTCTGGAGACATCCGAAAACTCACCATCCCTGCGGCCGATTGGGCCCAGCTCGGAACGGTTTTCTTGGCTGGCAGCACCAGTGTGATGGGACCCGGCATGCACTTTTCTACCAACCGAGTCGCCACTTCACCCACTTCGGCGTATTTCTTGATATCTTCGATATTTCGCACCAGCCAGCTGACTGGCTGCTTGTCACTTCTTTGCTTGAATTTGCATAATGCCTGCCACGCTTTTTTGTCGAGCGGATTCACTCCCAGTGCGTACACAGTCTCTGTCGGATAGAGAATTATTTCTGTCATTGCGTAAATCGTATCAGAGTACCGGCACATATCCTACCGCTGTTTTGAAAACACCCTTACTATGCTACTCTTGCTGAGTAATAGAACGATATTTAATGGACAAATGAGCGTAGTGACTCTCGTGGATATCCGCCTTTTCTAAACAGATTCCACAGCGCCAACACACCCTTAGCACCCAATTTTATGAAAGCAGAAAATACCCACCCAGCACACATTCCTGAGATTTTCCTCAAACCGTATGACCCGGCTGTACACGAGTCAAACATCTACTCCCTCTGGCAAGATTCAGGGTTTTTTAACCCCGACAATCTCCCTGGTGAGCGCACGGAGCAATTCTCAATCGTGATGCCAC
>Ga0307932_1000771_pt1 | contig 13182 bp, 12 predicted proteins | sample OrgLakmetageno48_FD_201843 | JGI IMG/M metagenome (GOLD analysis project Ga0307932, IMG submission 201843) | Saline water microbial communities from Organic Lake, Antarctica - #48 | ecosystem: Environmental > Aquatic > Non-marine Saline and Alkaline > Saline | place: Antarctica: Organic Lake...
TTCTTGAACAGTTGCGATATTCCAATTTATCAAAAAGAAGGTTTTGAGGCAGATGATGTGATTGGTAGCATTTCCAATCAGTTAAATCATCAGACTGAACTTGAAAAATACATTGTGACGGGAGACAAGGATACTTTGCAATTAGTGAATGATAACACTAAAGTTTTTACTTTAGGCAGAGGCGTCAATGACCCTATTTTGTTTGATGAGCAAAAAGTGATAGAAAAATTTAAAATTAAACCTGATCAAGTAGTTACCTATAAGGCTTTAAGAGGTGATCCATCGGATAATATTCCAGGAGTGGCTGGGGTTGGAGATAAAACTGCCACTGAATTAATTTTGAAATTTGGAAGTTTGAAAAATCTTTACAACAATTTAGAAAAGATTAATTCTAAGGCAATTAAGGCTAGGTTAGAAAAAGATAAAGAAAAAGCTTTTTTGAGTTATGAGTTAGCGGAGATAGAACAAAATGTTGCAATTGATTTCAATCTGGAAAAAACAGCCAAAAAAGATCTTAATACTGAAAATTTTAAAAAGTTTTTAATAGGCTTAGAGTTTAAGTCTTTGCTAAAGCGATTTTTTCCAAATGATTTACAGAAAAGCCAAAAAGCCTTTAAAATAGAGAGATATAAAGATATTCAGAATAATTCTAATTGGGAAAAATTCAGAAAAAAAGTTCAAAAAAATAAAAAGGTTGCTGTTTATTTTGATAAAGATGAACAAGGAAGGCTAGCGAAGATAGTAGTCGTTTTAAAAGATAGAGAGTTTCAAAGTTATTTATTAGAATCAAAATTTTTTATAAAATTTGCTGAAATTTTAGAAGATAAAAACATTTTAAAAATTGGTTATGATTTAAAAAATGGATTAAGATATTTTGTAGAGAAGAAAAATAAGAAAAGTTTAGATTTTTTGAATAATTTTTTTGATGTTCAGATTTCAGCTTATTTAATAAAATCAGGAGCTAATAATAAATTAGAAAAAATAGTTTTTGAAGAATTTGGAGAAGAGTTGAAATATAAAACAACTCAAAAAGGTCAGGCCAGTTTGTTATTGGATAATTCAGAAGGTCATAAAAAGGAAATAATCGAAAAAACTATTTGGATATATAAATTATATGATGAGCACAAAAATAAATTAGAATCAATCAGTCAAGAACAAATAAAAAATAATTTTACTCAAGGAAATCTGGAAGTTCTGTTGAGCGATTTGGAAAATCCTTTGATGAAAATTTTAGCCAAAATGGAATGTTGGGGAATTAAGGTTAATAAAAAAGTCTTAAATAAAGCTTCAAAGCAGGCTAATTCAAAAATTAAAAAATTAGAAAAAGAAATCTTTGAATTATCGGGAGATGAATTTAATATTAATTCACCTTCTCAGTTAGGAAAAATATTATATGAAAAATTAGAAATATCTACTGAGAATATTAAAAGGGGAAAAACTGGGTTTTCCACTAATGCTGATCAATTAAAAAAAATGGAAAATTCTCACCCTATTATCCCTAAGGTAGAGAAATACAGAGAACTTTTTAAAATAAAAACTACCTATGCAGATTCTTTACCAAGATTAATTGGGGAAGATGAAAGAATTCACACCACTTTTAATCAAACTATTACTGCCACAGGAAGGCTTTCATCTTCTAGTCCTAATCTACAAAATATTCCCAAAAAAGGCGAATTAGCTGAAATAATTAGGTCGGCTTTTGTAGCTTCTTCGGGTAAAAAATTAGTAGCAGTAGACTATTCTCAAATCGACTTAAGGGTAGCGGCCCATGTTTCTGGAGATCCGAAAATGATTGAAGTTTTTCAAAATAATCGAGACATTCATCAAACTACGGCAGCTTGGGTTAATGGAATTGATTTAGAAGAGGTAACAAAAACTCAAAGGAGCGAGGCTAAATCACTGAATTTCGGTGTTTTATACGGAATGGGAATTTATGGTTTTATGCAAGACAGCGGAGTTTCTAGAAAAAGAGCTGAGTTTTTTATTGAGCAATATATGAAAAATTTTAATGTTTTAAAAAACTATTTAGATAAAACTAAAGAATTCGCTAAAGAAAACGGTTTTGTAGAAACTGAAATGGGCAGAAGAAGATACGTGAGAAGCATTAATTCTAGCAATTTTCAACTGAGAAACGCAGCTGAGAGAATAGCTATCAATCTCCCAATACAAGGCTTAGCAGCGGATATTATGAAAAAATCAATGATTGAAGTTGAGAAAAAGATTTTATCAAATTACAATGCAGATCAAATTAAAATGATTTTACAAATACATGATGAACTAATATTCGAAGTGGACGATAGTTTGGTAGAGAAACTTGTTTTGGAAATTAAAAAGGCTATGGAGGAGGCTTATAAATTAAAAGTTCCACTAAAAGTAGAAGCCTCAATAGGGGAAAATTGGGAAGAGCTTTAAGTAGTGTCGAATATTTATTATTAGACATCAAGTATAAAATAAAAATGAGTAAAAATTATTTCAAAGCAATAGCAATTTTAATGGGAACTGTTCTGGGAGCAGGAATTTTTACTGTGCCTTATGCTATTGAAAAAGCTGGAGTTTTAAGTTTTTTGATTTATTTTCCGATTTTACATAGTATTCAGCTAATATTGCATCTGATTTACGCTGAAATCATTCTAACTACCAAAGAAAGTCATCGAATGGTAGGTTATGTGGGGATTTATTTTAATGGTTTTTTTAAAAAAATTGCTTTATTAATTTCTATCATTGGAAAACATGGAACTCTAGTGGCATATATAATATTAGGAGGTTTGTTTTTGCATCAACTTTTGAGCCCAGTTTTTGGTGGAGATGTCTTTATCTATACCGTTATTCTATTTTTCCTTCAAACCTCAATAGTTTTATTTGGTTTAAAAGCCATCGCTAAAGTGGAGGCCTTTTTGACAATCTTCTTAGTCTTAGCTTTGGGAGTTTTGACTTGGAGAGGCTTAGGTTATTGGGAATTAGGTAATTATGAATTGTTTAACATTGAAAATATTTTGTTGCCTTATGGGGTGATATTTTTTGCTATTGGTGGACAAGCGTCTATTCCTGAAGTTTGTAGACTTCTTAAAAAAGAAAAACGGAAAATCAGAAGTGCAATTGTTTGGGGAACATCATTACCAATATTATTAATTTCAATGTTTTCTTTCTTAATAGTAGGTGTAACTGGAGATAAAACCACTCCAGATATTTTAATCGGCTTAGCTACGCATGTGGATATTCGGTTAATAAGCTTAGCTTTGGTAGTAGGTCTTTTGGCTATTATCACTTCCTATATAGTAATTTCTCAATCACTTAAAGAAATTTATTGGTGGGATGAGTCTATGAATAAAAAATTAGCTTGGTTTTTATCAGCATTTATACCATTTTTACTTTATCTTTTCGGTATAAGAAATCTAACTGGAGTTATTGGATTGACTGGTTCTATTACTGGTGGATTATATGGAATTATTTTGATTTCAATCTATTTGAAAGTTCAAAAAAAGAAAAAAGTTAAAACAGTTTATCGTGGTTATATCAGTAATAAAATGGCTTTTATTTTAATCGGGGCCTTTATTCTAGGGGCAATTTCAGAATTGATTGATTTTTTGATATAATATTTTAATTTTTAAATTATTAAAATGCCCGAATTACCAGAAGTGGAGACGGTGGTAAGAGATTTGAATGAAAAAATAATCAATTATAAAATTGTTGATTTTTGGACTGAATGGGGAAAATCCATTAAGTTTTCTTTGAAAGATTTTAAAGAGTCCATTATTGGAAATAAAATTGAAAAAGTTAGTCGAAGAGGAAAGAATATTTTAGTTTATTTGAAAAAAGATTGGGTGATTTTAATTCATTTAAAAATGACTGGACATCTTCTTATCAAAGATAAACAGGCTAAGAAAAATAAATACTTTCAAGATAGAGTCAATCAATACATTCGACACATTTGGTATTTGAAAAAAAATGGAAAAAAGATTTCTTTAGAATTTTCGGATATGCGAAAATTTGCTAAAATTAGGTTAATTGAAAAAGCCAAACTTAGAGATGACTTGGAGTTAAAAAAGCTAGGAATAGAGCCTTTGAATAAAAAATTTAATTTGAAATATTTTAATGAAATAATAACCTCAAAACTTAAAAAAAACATCAAAGTATTGATTATGGACCAAGCTTTAATTGTCGGAGTCGGAAATATCTATGCCTCAGAGGCTCTATTTCAATCCAAAATTAATCCTAATAGAAAAGCGAAAAGTCTAAAAAAGAAAGAAATTAAAGATTTACATCAAGCAATTATTGAAATCTTAAAAAGGGCAGTTGAAATGAGAGGGACAACTGATAACGACTACAGGGATGCTAACGGAGCGCCGGGGAGTTTTCAAAATTTTTTAAAGGTATATAATAAAGAGAATGAGAGATGTCTTGAGTGTAAAAACAAAATAAAGAAAATAAAGATCGCACAAAGAGGCACTTATTGGTGCGATAAGTGTCAGAATTGATAATCAGGTATTGGATACTAAAAAATCTTTTAAGATTTTTTATTTGTGTTATAATAATTTTAATAATAATTTTTAAGAATAAAAATGAACATAAATCCGAATGAATATAAAAATCAATTTAAATCTCCGGAATTAAATCAGATTAAAGAAGAAGTATCTGAAAATAATCAAGAGCCAAAAAACAAAATCCCTTTGAAGAACAAAGTCGTATTTGCTTTGATTATCTTGGGGATTGCTGGTTTAGCTTGGTGGTCAATTAGCGAGAAAGATTCTAGAAAAGGCGAATTAATCACAATTGATCCAGGAATTAAACAAGTCTCCATAAATCAAGGAGATGTTAGTCCGATTTCTGGCTTGGCTTGTGAAAATTGGAATAGAAGACCCATCGCGGTAATGCAACCTTCTGACACTAGCACTAGACCTTTAGCTGGATTTTTTGAGGCTGATATGGTAGTTGAGATGCCCGTTCTAACTACGAGTAAAACCAGATTAATGGGGGTTTATGTTTGTGGAAATCCTGAGGAAATTGGGTCGATTAGAAGTGCTAGACCTGATTTTGTTCATTTGGCTAAAGGATTGGATGCTATTTTTGTTCACTGGGGAAGAGCAGCCTTGGGTTCTTTTATTGAAAATTTAAACAAAGGCGTGATTGATAATATGAATTGCAATGGAGATGCTGGGCAATCAATAGCGGCGCACTGTTTTAGAAAAAATGACCCAAGTTTAAGTCACCTTGATAGTGCTTATGTCAACTTTAATAAGATTTTGGAAGTGGCTAAAGATTTAGACTACAGAATGGAAAGTAATTTGGAAGGTTATCCTCATCAAGAGGAATTAGCCGAGGAAGAAAGAATTGAAAAAGGAAACTTGGAGATAGGTTATTATCACAACAAAGATCAAATTGTCAATTATGATTACGATAAAGCTAGTAATTCATATATAAGGTATTGGGGTGGAGTAAGAGACACTGACAGAAATAACGGAAATTTAATTACGCCTAAAAACATCGTCGTTCTTTTGGCTAGCGATAATCCAGCCGAAGAAGATCCCCATTATAATAATATGCAACTAGGTGATCCCTGGTACGATAGTGTTGATTCGGGGGAGGCTTATTATTATATGAATGGTCAAGAAGTCAGAGGAAGATGGAATAAAGATAAATCTAGAATGGATTCTAAATTAATTTTAACTGATTCCAATGGTAAGGATATTGAGTTTGTCAGGGGCCAAATTTGGATAAATATTGTTTATCCAAATATGAAATTGGATTGGGATGCAGGAATTTCTTATGATGAAGAATTGACAAAGACAGAATAATAAAAATTTAAAATTCTCTAAATGATTTGTTTTTATTTTGGGGAAGAAGATTTTTTAGTTCATCAAATTGTTAAAAAAACAAAAGAGGATTTTATTCAAAAAAATTCACAAGCTTTGGTAGAATTTTTTGATGGGGAAGAAGATGAGGTAAAAGATTTCTTAAATTCAATTAGTCAAGGTTCGGGTTTATTTTCATCTTCTAAGATGGTTTTCTTAAGGGATATTTTCAGCTTTGATAAAAATGCTCAGGAAGAGATTTTAATTTTTCTGAAGAAAAATTTAGACTTTTTAAAGCAAGTTGAAATTTTAATTAGTTGGAATGGTAAAGTCAAAAGCAATAAGCTGTTTAATTTTCTAAAAAAAAATTCCAATTTTAGAGAATTTAAAAAAACAAACAATCTGGAACTGGAAAAGTTTGTTGTTAATAAAATTAAAAATACTAAAGTAAAGATAACTCAAAACGCTCTCAGAAAAATAATTTTTATATTTGGAGATAGTTTATGGTTGCTAAATACGGAATTGGAAAAGTTGATTAATTTAAAATCAGAAGGCGAAATAACCGAAAAAGATCTGGAAAATGTCGGTGAAATTAAAATCGACGCGAAGATATTCGATTTAATTGATGCAATTGGTAATAAGAATAAAGCAAAAGCTTTTGAATTATTAAATTTTCTTTTAAGTAAACAGGGCGATCCTTTTTATATTTTATCAATGATAATTTTTCAGATTAGAAATTTAGCTTTAATTTTTAACTTTAAAAATAGAGGCTTTTTTGATGCTAAAATCATCGCTCAAAAATCAGGATTACATCCTTTTGTGGTTCAAAAAACTTTTGAGCAAAGCAGACTGTTCGATAATCAACAGATAAAAGAAATTTACAATAGAGCATTTTCTCTTGACATAAACTCCAAGTCTGGGAAAATAAAGATAGAAGAAGGTTTGCAAGATTTTATAATGAAAATCTAAACTGTTTAAATAAAAATAAAATTTAAAATTTAAAAATTAAAAGCCCAGTTAAACAGCATTTTAATATTAATTTAAAATGATTTAACCTAACTGTCGTCAGGCAGACGGGCCAAAAAAAAATGAAAAAAAATTTTTATCAATTAGCGTTTCTTCTGTTGGGAAGTCTTTTGATGTTGCCATCTGCTTCGCAGGCTTTTTCAGGAACTAATGTTAAAAGCCTAAAACTTAAACTCTACACTGAACAAGGAGGCGAATGGTTTAGGAGTTTAAGTAAAAGAACTGATTACACTGGAGTTCTAGAGGTCAAAGATGTTTTGCCAGGTTGGTATAAATATAAGTTTTATGATAGAGATAGAAGTGGCACGCAAGCGATTGCAATAGAAGCCAGAATGTTAGATTTAGATGGGAGAGAAATAGATGAGGACACTAATGTCGATTTATATTACAAAAACACCAGTGGAGAAAAAACTTTTATTTCCACTGTCAAAACTGACGATGAAGGTTGGTTGAAGGTCGAAGGTCTGGCAGAAAAAACTGAATATAAATTTGAATTATCTGATCGTGATGACTCTAATGTCAGTCGAAAAGATGGAATGATGAGAGTTAAGGTTGACGCCAAAATTGATGATAGTGATTGGTTTGATGCCTATTATGGAAGAACTGATGAAAATGGAGTTTTGGAAACCCCAGACACTCTTCCTGGAAGATATAGATTCAAATATAAAGAACAAGACGGAGACATAACCCGACCCTTTACCTTAAAAACGCAACTATTAAATGACAAGGGCGATGATCTAAAAGAACCCACCAAAGTCCATCTGTGGGCTTATTTAGGACCAGAAGAAGTGTTAACTTTTGCTGGAGAAGTTTGGACCAATCACAAAGGAGAAATTATGGTGCCTGGTTTAATGCATGGGGTTAAATATAAAGTAGAGGTTTTTGATAATTAAAAGGATATCTTTTGAAATAATCCCCTCAATCGTTGATTGGGGGGATTTTAAATACAAAAATCGTCTATAAAAGACGGTTTTAAGCATAAAAATAAATTAATGAATTTTAAATTATTGCATTTATTGGAAAATGGAAGAAAGATTATTTTTAAGATTTTTATGTAGCGTTAACTCACTATATTTTATTCCAGAGTAAATCAAACATTAAATTAAAAGAATCGATAGTGCTTTGATTTTTAATGATATTTATCTTATTTTTTTCAAAAACAAACACTTTATCGGTAATGACAATGTTTTTATTTCTTAAATTTAAAGCAATTTTCATTTTTTTTAAAGTAATAAAATTTTTCTTAGGCTGGTTTTCTTTAAAAGGTGATATTTTTTTAATCTTAAAACCAGTTCCAAGTTTATTTTTAGTCTCTTTTAAATTTTTTTCAATTTCATAATCTTTTCGAGTAGTAATAAATTTAATTTCAAGAGTTTGAGTATTGGATAATTTTTCTAAGACTAGGGATTTTTGGCTTTCGTTGTAAATTTCAATAATATTTTCACTGGAATTAAAGCTGTAGTGATTTTGAAGAGCATTGATAATTCTAAGAAATTCTCGCTCCTGTTCTTCTGCTTGTCGTTTTTTTATTTTTAAAATATTTAAAAGAGCATCTGGGGAGTCGGCGATAAAATAATTTCGTTTACCTTTTTGGACAGTATTGACAAGATGTTTTTTTTTGAGATTTTCCAAGGTTCTGTAAACAGTCGGACGACTTAAGTCAATTTTTTCAGCAATTTTTTGAACACTGCAATAGCCAATTTTTAATAAAATTAAATAAACCTCGGCTTCTTTTTTGCTTAATCCCAGTTTGCACAACTCGCTAGCAAGATAATTATAATTTTTCATATTTTGTAAAATTAATGTTAAATATTTTTAACATATTTTTAAAACAAAAGCAAATAAAATTTAAATTGACTTTGTCATTTAGTGATGTTTTTTAAACATAAGATTAAAAACAAAAAAATGCCTTTTCTCTTGAAACTAAAATTTAGTTTATGTTTTATTGTAAAAATCAACAGTCAAGGCTATTATTTAATTAAGGTCAATTTTTAGTTATATAAAAAACATATAGGATTAAAGATATAATAATATGATAAAGATAATAAATGAATAAAGAAGAAAAAATAAGCCAAGGTGCTATAAGCAATCTCATGCTTTACAAGAAAACGATAGATAAAGAACTGAGTGTTTTTTTTAAAGAGCAACTTGCGGAAGCTCAAAAAATAGATAGAACGTCTTATCAAGTAATCAAAGCGTTAGAAGATTTTAATTTAAGAGGAGGCAAAAGATTACGGGCAAGTTTGACTTTTTATGCTTTTAAATGTTTCTCTAAACAAAAACCAGACAGAAAGATAATTAGAGCTTCTGTCGTTATGGAATTAGTACAATCTTTTTTGTTAATACACGACGACATTATTGATCGAGACAGCCTAAGAAGGGGTGGCTCGACTATACATAAGATTTTTGAAGAAATAGGAGAAAAAAATTTTCATTTTGACAAAAATTTAGAAGAAAGAAAACACTTTGGAAGGGCTATGGCAATTCTTGCGGGAGATATATGTGCGTCCTTAGCGAATATACTCTTGTTTGAAACTGAAATTAAAAATAAAAGTGAAATAATTTATGAAATAAATAAAGTTATCAGGGATACTAATTTTGGGCAAGTGATTGACTTAAGAAATGGTTATAGCGATAAATTTACAAAAAATACTGCTTTAAAAATATACAAATTAAAAACTGCAAACTATAGCATAGAAATTCCTATAAAAATAGGTGCTATCTTAGCGGGAGCTAGTAAAAAAGAACTTATTAAGATTAAGGAATACGCAGAACCACTTGGAATAGCATATAATATTCAAGACGATTTATTGGAGCTTTTTGGTAAAAATAAAAAGTTTGGCAAACCTATGGGTTCGGATTTAAAAGAAGGAAAAAAGACATTAATTGTGTTGAAAACTTTAGAAAAGGCGACAAAAGAAGAAATAGTTTTCATTAAAGAGAAATTGGGAGACGCAAAAATGACAAATAAAGATATCGAAAAAATTAAAAGAATAATGGTTAAAACTGGCTCTTTGGATTATTGTATTAAATATGCAAAAAAATTAATCAAAAAAGCCAACAAAATTGTCGCTGAACAAAATTATAATAAAGAAGGCGAAGAATTTATTTTAGGAATTGGTGATTATTTGTTAGAAAGAGAATATTAAATAGAAAGATTTGTATAATCGAATTAATAAGAGAGCTTTAATTTTTTGTTATTTTCGGTTGGATTACCTTTTTCATCGACTAAAACCAAGTGTCTATGCCTTGATTGTGAATGGTGACAAGATTGTTACTATGAAAAACAAAGGTAATGGCAAATTTTGGTTTCCGGGCGGTGGAGCGGAGATTGGGGAAAAAATAGAGGAGGCATTGAAAAGAGAAGTTAGAGAGGAAACCGGCTTAATTGTGAAAATAGAGGAGATGGTTTTGTGCAAAGAAAATTTTTTCTACTATTAACCTTTAGATGAAGCTTATCATACCTTTTTATTTTTCTTTGTCTGTAAAGTAATTGGAAACAAAGAATTAATTTCAGACAAAAATGTGGATGATCTTGAATCAAAAAAAATCGAGGTGGACAAAAATCAAAGATATTAAAAAAGAGAACTTATCAGATTTACAAGAAGATTTATATAGAACAATCAATCAAATATCAAAGTAATTTTACTTAGAAGTTGATTATTTTACTAATATTTTTTCAGGTTAAAGCTTACTTTGTCCAGTTTTATTTTCAAAATAAAACAAAGATTTTCACTTTAGACAAGGGCTAAAAATAGATTTAAAATAAATTTGTTTCACAATCTATTGACAAAGTGCTTCAATATTATATAATTAAATTATCTGAAATAAAATATTAATTATTAATTTCAGATCAAATGAAAAGTCTATTTTTAAAAACAAACAAAAAAAACTCATACTCACCCTTTTCAAGGCGTAGTTTAATTTTTGAGTTTATGGAAATAGATAGAGAGGACGGAAAAATCAAAAAATTTAAAATAAAAAACCAAACTTCTAGTTTGGTTTTTGTTTAAATAAAGGGGATAGAAAAAGAGAACAGTTTTTAAAATAAAAACAAAGCATATTGATGTACTAGTATGTAAATGTGCTTTAACAAAAAAATGGTAAAAAGAAAAAAGAATTTCCCTCTTTGGTTTAAAATAGAAACAATTATTTTTTTAATTTTTTCTGTAGCGATCGGAGCTAGTTATTTTAATAAAATTGATGTTTTGAATGAAATAGAAGCCCATTATCTGCTTATCAAGCTTTTTACATTAATTATTTTTATTGTAATAATCTGGTTAATTTCTTTTATTCTTTGCTATTGCAATAGATTTAATAAATAATTTATTTTAAAAAGTTGCGTTGTTGATTTTAATTTAAATTTAAAATTAATCCGGAATTTTTAACAAAAATTTACTTTGAAAATTTTAAAAGGGGGCGCTTTATGTTTAAATTTATTACTGGTTTTAGAAATATTTTTTCTGTTATTGGTATGGTGATTTTAGGCTTTGGGCCTTATCTCTATGTGTTTTTGGTAATTCCAGGATTTGTATTTTTAAAAGGAATAAAGTTTAAACTTGAAAAACAGGAGGCACCATGAAAAAATTTGTTAAGCTTTTAGTTGATACGATTTTGCCCTGCCTCTTTCCGTATTTTTGGTTAGTATTGGTGGGAATTTCTTGGAATTGGTTCAGAAAAACAATCAAGGAGGGTTAGATTATGAAAAAGAAACTGGAGTCTCCTAAATTTACCTTTTTGGTACATTGGGTTGAAAACTGGAATCTGGCTCTTCGTTGGAGTCAAGCTCTCAGGAAAAATTCTAAACTGAAACTTTTTTGGACACCGTTATGGCCAGTGTTTGCTATTATGTCTGTTTTCTACCTTTTGGGTAAAAAAACTCACGAGGTTATTGACAAATTTACTTATGATGACAAGCTTAATGGCGAGATTCGAATTTTGCGCAACACTGGTTGGCATTTTTTTATCAAAAGCCAAAGAGGAAGAATTAGAAAACGAATTTTAGACGCTGTGCTAAAGGCTCAAGCAGAAGGGTCTGCGGTTATTGGTCTTGGCGCTTTAAACAAAGCCGAGTGGCTGACAGCCGGAGGAAAGTGGATCGTTGATTCGCTAGGCGATAAACTAAAGGTTCCTGTGGTTCATGGGGACACTTTAACAGCGGCTACTATTTGTAAAATGCTTTTATCCGTATTAAAAGCCAGAGGGAATAGAGACCAAGTTTTTTTAACTGGGTCTACTTCGAAAATTGGTAGAATTTTAGCGCTAGTTTTGGCAAAAAAGGGAACAATTGTCAAGTGTTACACTACCAGTAAACAAAGATTTGAAGCCATTCAAAAAGAAGCCCTTTCTGCGGGTGTTAATTTGATTAGAGTCAATAATCTTTCTGACGGAAAGGATTGTAATATTTGGGTAACAGGAAAAGCAATCCCTGCAGGCAATAAGCTTTTAAAGTTTATTCCCCAAAGAGCTATTGTTGTTAATTTCTCGGTTCCCAACCCTCTTTCTAGCCGTGCTTTGAAGAATAGACCGGATTTAAAAATAGTGGAGGGTGGCTTGTTAGCTTATGATTCCAGTAAAACAAACTTCTCATTTACTATGAGATTAGAGCCTGGCTTAACTTATGCCTGTCATGCAGGAACAATGGTGCATGCCTATAAAGGCTGGAAGCATCATGAAGTTGGTCGGGTTGAAGTCTCTGCTCTTGCCCCAACTTGGAAAGCAGCAGAAGAACTCGGTTTTTTTGTTCCCGAGTTTGAAATTAGTCATGGAAGATTAGTGGCTGGTGGAAAAATAAAAAAAATTAGGTTTGTACCGAGTACAGCCTATTAGGTAAAAAGCTCCCGTTTGTTTTATTAAAAACAACCGGGAGTTTTCTTTTTTCTGTGATATGTTACAATTATTTTATACTTAAACTAAAATTAAAAATGAATATAGTAGATGTCATTCCCTTGGTTAGTGCGTTTTTTGTTTTCTTTCTTGGAATTATTGTTTTTTTAAAAAACACAAAATCAAGAATCAATTTTACTTTTTTCTTACATTCAATATCCATATCTGTTTGGTTGTTTTCTACTTTTATGATGTTCATAAACAGAGGTAATTTAGAAAAAGCTATTTTTTGGGATAGAGTTGTTTATGCCGGTGTCGTCTTTATTCCAGCTTTTATGTATCATTTTGGCTTAGCGTACACAAAAAAGAGAAGAGATATAGTGCTATATATGGGTTATCTTCTTTCATTTGTTTTTCTACCCTTAGTTTTTACTAAATACTTTGTAAGTGATATATTTATTTATAAATGGGGAATTCATACTAAAGCTCAACTTTTTCATCATATTTTTCTTATTTATTTTGTAATATATGTTCTTCTTTG
>Ga0307932_1000772_pt1 | contig 13165 bp, 12 predicted proteins | sample OrgLakmetageno48_FD_201843 | JGI IMG/M metagenome (GOLD analysis project Ga0307932, IMG submission 201843) | Saline water microbial communities from Organic Lake, Antarctica - #48 | ecosystem: Environmental > Aquatic > Non-marine Saline and Alkaline > Saline | place: Antarctica: Organic Lake...
TTGCTGATTGCGGTGGAAGAGGTGGGGAGTATCATAAAAGAATTTCGGAAGCGCAAACCAGAAGAATCTGAAGAATCAGAAAAATAAATGAATACGTATTATTTTATACAAGTTAAAAACATATTTCTGTGGTGCTTGGCACTAGGCTTTTTCATGGCACCCCTTTCAGCGGCGGCCTTTTTTACCGACACCGAAACCTCACCCGAGCAAAGCTTTACTGCTTCTGAATTACAGCTTCTCGTGGCGCCGACTCAAACAGAGATACTGATTGGTGTGAACAATCCGACTCCCCAGGCAGAGGTATCGATTGCGCTAACTAAAAACAGTGTGGCAGCAAAATATGATATTAAAGTAGTTGAAGTTACTAATGGCGGGGTAGTAGAGGAGCCAGGAGTTTGTGAGTCGTTGCGGGTGGGGTTAGTATCTTCTGACCCGACACCGGCAGGTGAAGCTGCGAGCTTTATGTCGGGAGATTTAGATACGTTTACCAACTGGAATCTAGGATTTGCGACTGATGAGGTTGTAAATCTGGTCACTGGTCAGACGTGCGCGGTCACCTTCAGGGTCACTGCTTGGCAAAATAATATGAGCAGAGACACAGCGGGCTATCGAGACAGTCAAGATTTTTCTGTTGTGGTGACGGTCGGTGAACTGCCGGAAAATGCAGCGCTCGTATCACGAACTAGCGAGAATATTCAGGGTGCAGAAGTCGAACCTGACCAGAAAAAAGTGTCTGAGTCTGAGTCCGCTAATACAATCGCGCCAGACCCACAAGCTGACGAAGAGGGTAATGTGACAGATGAGAAATCGCCATCTTCAGACGCCGAAGATGCGGCCGACCCTGCCCCAGCTGATACAGCTGAAGCGACCACTGTTTCCAGTGACGAGTCCGAGGCAGACGAGTCGCAGTCAGAAGCAGCAGAGAAGACCAGTGGCGAAACAGATGAGACAGACTCTCTGGTAGATTCAAGCGCTTCAGAAAACGGTGCAGCGCCAACTGAAGGAGAGGGAGCGTCAGAAGGGGCTGAGAGTGAAGAGGAGACGTTGACGCCAACTACTCCAAAGGAGCAAGAAACTGAAACAGACACTCCACCAAAGGATGGTGGGGCGGAAGAAAATTCTAAGTCGATTGCTGAATCTGAAGAAACGCCCGAGTCTGACTTGGCAGTAGAGTCTGCCCCAACCGCAAAAGCTCAAACAGCAGCCGAATCTCCATCACCAGCAGCTACCAAGCCAAAGTCGGTGATGAAAAATGAACCAGCACCAGCACCAGCACCAGAGCCGAAAACTGAAACTGAATAATATGTCATGCTACTTTTCATTTAAATCTATACTCATTCTCAGCCTCACATTATTCTTGAGTCTGTTTTTTCCGTATTATGCCCAAGCAGCGCTGGTGGTGACGTTTGAAGAAACACCGCTCTTTTTAAATGCTGACGTACTGCCCGGAGACTCGGTGACTCGTACCGTGACGGTTGGGAACACGGGAGCTGAACCCGAAGAGATTATCTTCAGCCTGGAGAACACCTTTTCTGATGGTCTCGCTGACGTGATGGAAATGGCGGTTGTCTCGGGCTCAGACGTATACGCAGACACCACCTTTACTGCCTTGTTTGGCTGGGGTGAAGTTGACCTCGGCACGCTGCCCGCCGGCGATTCAAAAACCTACGAATTTACTTCTCTGTTGAATCCGGCCGTGGAGAATCAGTACCAGCTTTCAGAGTTGGGCTTTGACTTGTTGATTGGTTTCTCTGGCGGAGAGACAATCACTGATGCACCGCCCGCCGCAACAGGGGGTGGAGGCAATGGAAGAAATAATAATCAAGACTTCTCACTCTTTAATGAAGTAGTGAAGGTGGAAGATAATAGCATCGCCTCTTTAACGTGGGATACAAACCGCTCTGCTACCAGCTACGCTGTGTGCGGCAATGAAGCTGTTGGTCCGTTTGTGCTCAATCCAACTGACAGACTCTTCGGCTACGTATTTTCATCAATTGAAGACACTACAAAAGTGCGTTCCCACGCAGTAGATTTTATCGACCTGGAAACCGGAACGTATGTGTGTCGAGTCGCTTCGCGCGAAGAAACCAGTGACGAGTTTACGGTCAGCGGCGAGCTTTCTTTTGTGATTACTCCGGGTGGTTTGATAGCGGGAATCACTGACAGTAAACCGCTCGTTCAAGGAAATGTTTTTCAACCGAGCCCTGGTGTGGCGGGAGTGAGTACGGGAGGGAAAGGGGTTCATCTTACCTACGCTGAATACCGAGCTGAGCTAGACGCTATGCAGGCGGCTCGAGACGCAGCAGCAGATGAAGACACTTCATCCACTACTAAACCCAAGCCAATAGCCAAGTCAGATGCGAGTGCTGATACGCCAGGCCCGGTCCAAGCAGGTACTACCTACTGGATGTTTATTCTCATCGGATTAGTCTTGCTGAGTATAGGCTGGGGACTGACCAAACTGCGCAACAGAGCGTAATTGACCAAGACGCATTGCTTTATTCTCAACCTGTGGTACATTAGGGATTCAAATCGAAAGTGTACTCAACAAGTTTTGTTACATTCTCAGGAAGGTTTGAGATTTATTTAAAATTGTTAAGTATACAAATATGCAAACAGGAACTATCGCTCGACTAAACAACGGGTACGGATTCATTACTCGAGAAGGAGAAGACAAAGACCTTTTCTTCCACGTAAACGAACTACAAGGTGTAGCGTTTGACGATCTACGAGAAGGAGACAAGCTTACTTTTGAAGTAGGTGAAGGTCCAAAAGGGCCAAACGCTGTAAAGGTTAGCCTTGCAGAACAAGCTCCAGAAGCTCCAGCTGCGTAATCCTCGCACTGAACACAAAACCGCCTCACTCGTGAGGCGGTTTTGTGTTGTCTGGGTACTGTGTGTTAAATTTACCTGATGATAAATCAGTCACTCATTACCTTTCTCAAAGGTATCAAGCAAAATAATGACAAGCAATGGTATGACACTCACAAAGATGAGTATACAAAACTCCGGGCCGAGTTCACCTGGCTGATTACAGAGTTGGGTCTGGCCGTTGCGAAGTTTGACCCCGCCGTAGCAAAAGCACAGAAACTAGGTAAACCCACCACTAAAGTATTTCGCATTCATCGCGACGCTCGGTTTGCGAAGGATAAAACTAAATATAAGCTGAATATCAGCGGACTGGTGGCAGCTGACGTAAAGAGTGACAGCGAACCTTCATACTACTTCAGTATCCAACCAGGGGGACACTCATTCCTAGGTGGGGGATTATTTATGCCCGAGCGAATGGTGTTGAGCGATATACGAGACAAGATAGAGATGTACCCAAAAGCCCTGGCCAAAATAGACCATTCTAAAGAAATGAGAACTGAGTTTCCTGATGGTCTGAGTCGAGCTCATACACTGAAAACAGCACCCCGCGGACACGACGTAGAGCATGAAGCAATCGAATACCTCCGATTAAAGAGTTTAACGGTGGGTAAGAATATTTCAGACTCTGAGCTCAAAAATCCAGCTTTTACTAAAAATGTCATTCAATCCTTCAAGAGCGTATATCAGCTCAATAAGTTTCTTCGGCCTTAGTTTTCTAGCTCAAAACGAACATTGACACAAATATAAATCTATTCTTGATTCGTTATCGACGGCTCAAACTGTTTTCAGATTCGTAGTATAATAGGGAGACTTATACAGTTATCTGATTTAAATTATGTTTACTTTGTACTACCAACCATCATGTCCATTCTGTCAGCGAGTCCTCCAAATGGGTGAAAATCTTGGTGTTGCTTTTGATTTAAAAGATACCTCGGATGATGAGGCTCTTGCTAACGAGTTACTAGAACTGGGAGGTAAGCCACAAGTGCCGTTTTTGGTGAATACTGAAACTGGTGCTTCGATGTATGAATCAAGCGATATTATTGACTACATCCGCGAAAATAAACCAAAGTCGGCTGAGGCAAAGGATGTTCCCAAACCTCGGGTGCATGTCAGCAACGCAGTGTGTGAATCTTGTGAAGGGTAGAGTTTTATAAAAATAAACCAATCACGCCATGGAATTTCCAATCATAAACTTCAAGTACAACAATCTAAAAGAAGCGGTGGCCCTTTCCGACCTAATGGAACAAAAAATGCAGTCATTGACCAAGTTTCTGAACGAATCACAGCCGATTACATGCGACATAGAGTTCGAAAAAGTAGCTCCACAGAAGGCCGGGCAAGTGCACCGCGTGGAAGTAAACTTAATGGTGGACGGTACGCTCTTTCGGGCTGAGTCAACCGACGATAGTTTTGAAGTAGCTATAGACGAGGTGCGAAATGAACTGGACAAGGAATTACGTCGAGCGAAAGATAAACAAATCAGTCTGGACAAAAATTCTGGCCGAGTGGCCAAAGAGCAGATGCTTGATGCTAGCCTAAAGATTGAAGATACTGACTAAAGTCCATTTCTGACTTACCTTCGGGTATGACACGCAACACGCGGAGTGAACCACCATTGGTGAGCTCCGCTTTTGTTATTTTTACTCGTTTGTCAGCGTGTATGAAAAAGGTGCCACCAATTCCTTCCAAGGCTTGGATAGTATGCCAGCTGATGGTGGCGTATTTTCCCGCTGGGAGTTTGTGTGGATTGATGGTGAGTTCACCATCGGCTTTCTGCAACTTTCCGCAGTACGTAGCAGATTCGTGGTCTTGATCTTGGGGTGAGAGCTCATCTCTGACCCAAGCAGGCAGGACGTCAGACAAGAGACGTCCGCCCATTTTGCCCAAGAAACCGTCGAGTACTGGTCCTGGTAACGGCCACTTGTTTGCATTGGGGAGGAATTGTTCTTGTTCCAAGATAGGGCCATGGTCCATTTCTTCATCCAGCAGCAGTATGGTCACTCCGATGTCATTGACCAAGTTTTCTTTGATGGCGGTTCGAATCGGGCTCGCTCCACGGAGAGAAGGGAGGAGTGAGGGGTGTACATTTAAAGCACCTCGCTCGGGAAGCTCTAGGAGCCACTGCGGGAGTATGAAGTTGTACGCTACTACAACGAACACGTCCCAATCTTGCTCGGTGAGTACGGTGAAGTCATCAGGATTTTTGTATGAAGCTGGTTGAAAAACCTCAATATCATTTTTTTCAGCCCAGGCCTTGAGCGGGGGAGCGGTGAGTTCTTGGGAGCGACCAACTGGGCGGTCAGGATTGCAGACAATCAAATCCGGCAATAGGTTGTTGTTTTTGAGTTCTTCCAAAACCGGAATACCGAGTGGTTCACCACCAAAATAAGCAAATTTCATAAATAGGGATAGTTAGTCTTCGGTATCATCAGAACCGTCCAGGGGCTTTTCGCCTTTGTGCCAGATTTTAGCTGAGCGGTCTGTAAAAAGAATACCGTCAAGATGGTCGTTTTCGTGCTGGATAATCTGCGCCAAGAGGCCGCCAGCTCCCCGAGTAAACGGCGTGCCGTTTTCGTCCAAAGCTTCTATGGTGACATTTTTGTGTCGAGTAACTAGGCCGTAGGTGTCAGGAATGGACAGACAACCTTCGCCAACTTCGTGGGTTTTCTTAGATACTTTGGTAATTCGTGGATTGATAGCAATGACGGTAGGGAGCGCGTCGTCACGGTCGCTCTGATCTTCGATAAGAAAAAGCCGCTTGCTGACGCCAATCTGAGGTGCCGCGATAGCCACTGCGGCATAGCCGTCTACATCATAGGTTTTGATGGCTTCGCGGAGACCTTTGACTATTTTTGTTACTACACCATTATCAAAATCCTCAGCAGTGAGTTCTTCTGCAATAGTGTGTAGGGCGGGATGGTTTTCTGGTACGAGTTTAGCCATAGATACGTAAAATATACGTGAAAGAGAGGTGGGCGTCCAGTGATTTGTCTTTTGGCAGGGGTGATTAGGGGAGTTGGGAAGAGGATTTTTATAAGCACTGGACTTCCTTCGCCTAGGAATCGGCGGCGGGTGAGAAGTGATTAAGCATCACTTCTCAAGAGGTTGCCAGCTGCTTACGCAGCGACAACCTATACTGCTCCTGTAAGGAGAAAGCCGCCGATTCAGGCATAAATTCACAATATGCCGTTCCGGCATTTGTTCATTCATTAAACAATCCTCTCTGGGTTAATTTCTACTTTCACATACGGGGGGACTCGGCGTAGGAGCATGATGATTTCTATGAGCTCATCACGGTTGCTCTGAGGGACTCGTATCAAACCATGGCGCAGGGTTTTTGCTTTAGACGAGTTCGGGTTGTTGTAGTATTGGACTTCATACGTCTCCAAGAGCGCCTCGATAGGCTTGCCGAGATCTACTATATTAGAAATATGTCCCACCCAGCTGAGTAGTACAAATGTACTATAGGGTGGATATTTCATCATCGAGCGCAGCGCAATCTCGTCGTCATAAAATCGTTCAACGGCTCCTTTGGTTGCGTGGAGAAGGAGGTTGTCTGAATCAGTACGGGTCTGCACAACTACTTCTTTGGCTGTACATTCGCGCAGGCGCATCAGTAATCGAAATAGATACTCATCTGCTCGCCAGGTCGGTATGGCTCTGGTGGCATCCAGTGAAATAACCGCACTCACGTCTACGCCTTGATGTAGATAGGGGAGAGCAATTTGGGTACCAATCAGCACCCCGCTGCGTTTGGCAAAGAATTCAGTGGCGATTTTTTGCGCTTGTTTTTGCGTGGTGGCGGTGATGTTGTCCAAAACTGTGATGTCGCACTCAGGCATGATTTGCTGCCATTCATCTGCTACTTGTTGAATACCAATGCCACGTTCGCGCAGACGCCATGAGCCGCAATGCAGGCACACGTCAGCGGCTTTTTCTTTGCGTCCAGAAGTGCTTGAGACAAACCAACGTTCCTCTTCTCCATTTTTCATGGTACGAACGAGTGAGTAGGGGGTATTTGATTCCGGACATCGGAAAATGTACCCGCAGTCGATACACGCAACAACCGGCGCCAGCCCGCGCCGAGCAGAATAGAAAAAGACGTGACCACGTGCTTCCAACGCCCGCTCGACACTGACTTTAAGTTCTTGGGAAAAGAGCTGGAAAGGCGCTTCGGGTCGCGGTTTATCTTTTTGGGTAATGATGGAAAGGGGGGCCGTGAACGCAATCCGTTTCGCTTCTTCGCCAAAGGTAAGATATGTCTCTTCACGACGTGCCACTTCGTCTTCAGTGCGTGGAATGGTGTCTCCGAGTATGATTGATCGATGTGAGACCTTAGCGTACGTAATAAGTGCTGTGCGGTGATCGAGGTATGGGCGTTGACGGCCCACGTAATGTCCACTGGCGGATTGCTCGACAATGATTGAAGAAATATCACCCCGGTCGAGATAAGCAAAAGAGGGAGTGGTAATAATAAGTACAGACTGGGGTTCGTTTTCGAGCGCAGCGTAGGCAACGTCTCGTTGCTTTTTCGTTTGGCTAGGAGATAAGACTATGACACGTTCTTTTATTCCGAGACTCAGATATTGTTGAGCAAACGCGACTTCTGCAGCACTCGGTACCACAAACAATACTGAGCCTTTTTTGGCAAACTCACCCCGAACGTGACTTTGGTATTGAACAAACCTATCATCGTGTTTAGCAGTCAGTACTTGCGGGGCTGACTCTTGTGAGTGCTCGACTCTGCCAGTTTGCGGGAAGTGCCGGCTGCCGTTTCGAATATCTGGCGGAAGTAGAGAGAATAACAATGAGCCAGCTGAGCTTGGATAGCACTTGGTAAGGGCTTCTGCTGTGTCTTGGATAGCCTTTGGCAACAGAGCTGGTTTTTTTTGTTCAGGCAGTTTACGTAATGAGAAAGTGGCCGCTTTAAGGGCAGTTTTGGTGCTGCTGACAGGCTTAGTCTCCGTGACAATCGCTGCTTGGTTCTTACCCCGGATAGGGACTTGTAGGAAGCTGCCGATTTCGTACTGGATACCAGAGAAATAAGAGAGGGATTCAAGTCGGGTGCCTTTTATCAGGGGAGTAACTTGAATGACATACATAGCGCTCTAGTATAACAATAAATGTATCTAGGGGCATGCATGACCCTTTTTGAAATATCTTACGCAATTCTTGCTATTTAGAGAATTTGTATTATGATTTGGTTGGAAATTCAACGAGGAATAATGAGATGAATATATGCCCTTTAACTACACACGTCCAGTTAGCAACAATCGCTAATAATTTAGCTCGACGAGAAGCACAAGACAGCTATGCTTATAGTCAAAAGAAAGTGTCTCCATGCCCGGCTACCTCTGATTCAACAGCAACGCTGCACGCAAGTGCAGTAGCTGTGCATACCCACTACAGCGTCGACGGTACGGTGCAAGTAGCAGTCAGAACGCAGATATCCGTTATGGTTTGATTGTATAGTGGGGCAGATGTATTGTGCTCAAGAGCAGGTGAAAATCAAAAACCCCAAGCGTTTGTGCTTGGGGTTTTCTGTTTGGGAAAAGAGGATTTTGCATACAGAAAACATATTCCTTCCAGTCATTGTTTTCCAGCAAAATTCAGGCGGTCTGCGTACAGAAAATATGTCGCTGCGCTCTGTATTTTCCAGCAACAAAATTTACAATAGGCCCTTTGGGCCTTTGTTCATTTTAGAACTCGTCTAGATAGGTGATTTGTGCTCCGAGGCTGCTTAGACGTTCTATCAGCTTCTCGTACCCGCGGTTTATGCTGTAGATGTTACGCAGTACAGATTCACCTGAAGCACACAGCATTCCAATCATGAGGATAGTAGCTGGTCGGAGCGCTGGCGGGCAGATGAGTTCGTTTGCACGCAAGGGTGTCGGTCCGTTGATGTAGATGCGGTGGGGGTCAGCGAGGACTGTTTCCGCCCCGAGTTTGTCCAGGTCAGTAAAGTAGATTGCTCGTTTTTCATACACCCAGTCGTGGATAAGCGTTTGTCCCTCTGCCTGAGTAGCGATGACTGCAAAAAACGGTAGGTTGTCGATATTGAGCCCTGGGTACGGTCGAGCGTAGATTTTCTCGTGCAGGGATACGAGTTTTGAGGGCTTGGTTGTTATGTCTACCAACTTAGTCACCCCGTTGTGACTAACATAGGGTTGGGTTTTTTTATACAAAAAGCCCATTTTCTCAAGCTTTAAAAGCTCTAGTTCAAGGAATTCGATCGGACATCGAGTGATGGTAATACTCGATTTCGTCACAATAGCAGCGGCTAAGAAGAACATACTGTCAGTTGGATCTTCAGCCAAGGTGTATTCAACGGCCTTATCTATATCCTTTACACCAGTGACAGTCATGGTCGTAGTGCCCACACCTTCAATTTTTACCCCAAAGAGCTGGAGAAAGGCACAGACTTCTTGCACCATGTAGTTGGCTGAAGCGTACTTGATTACAGTGGTGTCAGACCGGCCAGCGGCTGCAAAAAGCGCGTTTTCAGTCACTGTGTCTCCAGATTCATAGAGAATAATCTCTTTTGGAATTGTCGGAGCCTGCGATATGTTAAACGCATTTTCGGTCGTTTTGATATCGACTCCAAAATGCTCAAGCGTATAGAAATGTGGCTTGACTGTCCGACTACCTAGCTTGCAGCCACCCGACTGAGGAAGAGAGAACGAGTTGAGGTGGTGCATTAGTGAACCAATAAACATCACAATGCTCCGTGTGCGCCGAGCAGCTACGACATCGATTTTCTTGAGATTAAATTTCTTTGGTGGGGTAATCACCATAGTGGAGTCCTTCCAGTCTACTTTGACACCGATGCTTTCGAGTACCTCGATAATCCGATGCACTTCTTCAATGCGGGGGACATTGTGCAGGGTTGTTGTGTTTTTATTGATAAGCGAAGCACACAATAGAGCTACTGCACCATTTTTAGAAGTGTTGGTCACAATGGTCCCGGATAGTTTCTTTCCACCAGTGATAGATACGTTGACAGTGCCGGGGGAGAGAGTGATGAGATTCTTACCCAGAGCACGTCCGATTTTCTTGAGCATGTCAGCGCTGACGTTTTGTCGGCCGGACTCGAGCCGAGCGATAGCGCTTTGGGTGGTATTAATCTTCATGGCTAAATCAGACTGGGTCATGCCAGCGGTCTCACGAATATCTGCGATTCTCATTCCAATGTGTAACATATGATTAGCAGTATAGCAGATACGCTATATATAAAAAATGATAATCTACGGTGCAAAAAGTCATCACGAGTTTAAAGCTCATCTGACACTTGTCACCAAGCACCTTTTCTTTTTTCTAGGTACTGGTATTATTGCGCTACATTATATGTTTGGTAACTTTATCCCCAAAGTAGGTATTGATTTAGGTACTACGAGTATTCTTGTATTTGTGCCTGGTCAAGGGATTGTACTCAATGAGCCGTCGGTGGTGGCTGTCTCAGATGATAATCAAGTTCTGGCAGTTGGAGCGGAAGCCAAACTCATGATTGGGCGTACTCCAGAAAATATCCGCGCCTACCGACCTATGAAAGACGGGGTGATTGCCGACTATCGGGTCACTGAAGCGATGCTGCGATATTTCTTGCGCAAGTCCATGAGTAAGTACCACATTTTCCGTCCGGACGTGATGATATCGGTCCCGGCGGGAGTGACTTCTACCGAACGGAGAGCAGTGGTGGAAGCAGCGATGAAAGCAGGGGCCCGCAATGCCTTTGTGGTGAAAGAACCCATCTTGGCTGCGATTGGCGCAGGCATACCTATCTATGAGCCACAAGGACACATGATTGTTGATATCGGTGGTGGGACCATCGATGTAGCAGTCATCTCCTTGGGTGGAATCGTCGCTGCCAACTCAGTTAAATGCGCGGGAAATAAAATGGATGCAGCCATCATTGATTATGTGAAAAAGACCCGTAATCTAGCGATTGGCGAGAAGACGGCAGAAGAAATCAAGATTACCATTGGCACCGCACTCCCACTGGAGGAGGAGCTTACGATGGATATAAATGGCCGCGATATGCTCACTGGACTCCCACGCACCACTGAAATCAAGAGCAACGAAGTTGTCAGGGCAATCGGTAAAGAGTTGCGGGAAATGATTAAAGCCATTAAAGACGTATTTCAAAATACCCCACCCGAACTCGCTTCAGATATTATTGATGGAGGAATTATCATGACTGGAGGGACCTCACAACTGCGAAATTTCCCCGAGCTTATCCGTCGCCGAACGGGAGTAAAAGCCAAGGTAGCAGAGCAAGCATTGTTCTGTGTAGTAAAAGGAACCGGAACAGCCCTGGAGCATCTAAGTGTATACAAGCGAGCAGTGCTATCTAAAAAATGAACAAAGGCCCTAAGGGCCTATTGTGAATTTTGTTCTGAGTTTGCCCCTGACCTAGGGCAAATTCCTAGAACGGGAAGATTGAGTGCCCACGTAAGTATCTATTTACATACTTTGTTCTGAGTTTGCCCCTGACCTAGGGCAAATTCCTAGAACGGGAAGATTGAGTGCTCCTACCCACAGGGGATACTAGTGATACATAATTCTCCTTACACGGTACACTAAAGACAATGGAAGGAGGTCCTAAACAATTTTTAAACCCGCAAGAAGAAATTGAATTCTTGCGTCAACAAATCGCCAACAAAGAGCGAGAGCTGCTGGACCGTAGTCCGGAGGCTGATAATGCTGATATGGAGACCGTGGGGAAGATGCAGCTACGTGAGTATCAGAGCTTTACTCCGCAGCGGATACTGCATCCAGAGTACGAGCTGGAAGACCAGTTGCTGCACGAATCGGTAAAGTCAGTGGAGACAGCCAGTGACCCAGTGGAGGAGATTATCCAGCTGGCCATCGAGAAAGGGATTAAAAATGCTCTGACAGTGCTCGATAAGACCGACAACGCCTTTATTATTGATGAAGTACATCGTCGACTTATTGAGCATGTCCAATCTGGGGCGTCTATGGCTGATTTGAAAGAAGGAGTCCCGCCGTGGCATGTGTTGCATATGACGCTCTACGAAGTGACTCTGCCAGCTCAAAAAGCGGCTGATGGCAGTGTGCGGTCACTTGATGAACTGGTAGGGATGATGCGTCAGCTGTTTGCTGGACTGCGCACCATCGGCTCGGCCAAAGAGGGGAATCACTTTGTTATAGAAGTGGCTGTAGCGGACAAAAGTGACGATATTATTTTTTATGTAGCGGTGCCAAATGAGTTTAAAAGTCTGTTTGAGAAACAAACCCTTTCGCTCTTTCCCCATGCTGTACTGACGGAGCAGGTGCATGACTACAATATCTATGTTGATAAAGGCCATACCATCGTCGCTGATGTGACGTTAAAACGTCATCCTGTGTACCCTTTAAAAACCGCCGAAGAATTCTCAGCTGATCCACTGTCAGTTATTTTGAACGCGTTTTCTAAGATAGAGCGAGAGGGAGGTGGGGCGGCTGTCCAGTTTGTTATTCGACATCCGAGCATCAACTACCGTAAGAACTTTTCTGATATTAAGAAGGAAGTGGAGAAAGGTATAAAACCAGGCGAAGCCATTTCTAAAAGTACAGTCAGCGGTTCTGTGTTTTCAGCCATGGAAGAATTTTTTGCGAGTAAAAAGCCACCAACTGAGCTGGAGAAACCCAAAGAAGTCGACTCACGAGCGATCGAGCAATTTGATAAAAAATTGAGCTCAGACATTGTAGAAGTGAATATTCGACTGGTGGTGTCAGCCCAAGAAACGCACCGAAGTGCTCAGATACTGGCTGAGCTTGAATCAACCTTTAATCAATTCGATACGACCGAAGGGAACCAAATTGCATTTAAAAAATTGTCCGGTAATAATTTAAAAGCCGCGGAAAAAGCCTTTTCGTTTCGGCAATTATCAAAGAAGAATCTGCTCCCGCTGTCGCTCGCTGAGCTGGCCACCCTGATTCATTTTCCAGCCGAAGGAGCGAGTTCAGCCCCACAGTTTAAGCAGTCTCATTCAAATACCGCTGCCGCCCCGAACGATATGCCAACGGAAGGAACACTTCTGGGAGTCAACAAGCACCGCGGCGTGGAAAAAGAAATCTTCATCACCGAGAAAGACCGCATGCGTCACTTCTATGTGATTGGGCAGACTGGTACCGGAAAATCTATTTTCTTACAAAACATGATTGTGCAGGATATCAAAGCCGGTGCCGGAGTCTGCATGATTGACCCGCACGGGACCGATATAGAAGATGTGATGGGATCGATTCCGCCCGAACGAGAAAAGGACGTAATTTATTTTGACCCATCCCATCTA
>Ga0307932_1000774_pt1 | contig 13137 bp, 16 predicted proteins | sample OrgLakmetageno48_FD_201843 | JGI IMG/M metagenome (GOLD analysis project Ga0307932, IMG submission 201843) | Saline water microbial communities from Organic Lake, Antarctica - #48 | ecosystem: Environmental > Aquatic > Non-marine Saline and Alkaline > Saline | place: Antarctica: Organic Lake...
AGCGATGGAATCGATGACCCATGTCGAAGCATTTCATCAATACATTCAATACACCCTCCCCACAGCAACCCTTCTGCATTTTGGTGTCCGGCCCATCTCCAACCAGAATTTGTTTCATACATTTTTCTTTTAGAAAGAGTTTCTGGTTTATCCCAATTCACTATACTTTTTCCATCTTCTGATAGATTACTATCACAAAATTCTTTCGACTCCATCAACTCAACTTCTCCGTCATCGAACAAAGCTTTTTCTAAATATGAAACAGTGAATTTGTCCATTTCTGGATAGATAGTAAATTGAGTGAATAATGATGCTCCGTAAAAAGATGGAACGCCATTAAGAAACAAGAAATTAGAAAAGTGAGAGTTGTCACTAAAACCAAAAAATGGTTTAGGGTTATTAACAAAAGGTTCTGCTGGCAAATTTTTTATGTACGTAACCTGGTCATCACCTCCAAGAGAGGCAAAGACTGCTTTGATCTCAGTATCTTCAAATGCCGCTACTAAATCTGCAGCACGCTCTTCGCCACTTGCTCCAACTTTTTTAGTGGCTGGAAATTCCACCGGAACGAGCCCGAAAACATCACGCAATCTAGTCAGTGCAAGTTCGTAAACCTCCGGCCATACTCCTGGCGCAGCAAAGCTTGGGGATACAACAGCCACTTTGTCTCCTCTCTGTAATTTGGGTAACTTTTTCATAACTTTATACTACCTTATCTTCAATAACCGTTCTGACGTCGTCCCACCTAGTGCACAAAAGTTTTAAGGCCCGCAAAACTGCATTTGGTAAAGATACAATCAACCATCTTTCCTTCTGAAAGGTTAGTTTGGTTTAACCTTCCCGCTTCAAACAAACATCCTGCCGCACGAAACTCATCTATCGTACCTGCTGAGACGTCCCTGTCTTTAAGAGACTTCTGCTCGAAATCAACCTGACCAAAGTCGTTTAGCGTACCGAATTCTAGCCGGCTGACGTGTATCCTTGGCTTTTTCAGGGGCCCATCCTAGCGACTTAAGTGGCTTTGTGCTCTGGCCGTCCTTAGTTCTGATATAGTTTTAAAATGAACAGTGTTAAGAAACTCTTTCTAAAGACCGCCTACCCCCTATTGAAAGTCTATTGGTTTTTACTGCGTCCGAGCACCATCGGGGTACGGTGTCTGATTACCAACGGTAACAATATTTTACTAATCCAGCACTCGTACGGCTCCAGCCGTTGGTCTGTACCTGGTGGTGGAGTCAAAGCCCAAGAATCTTTCGCGTCGGCCGCGAAAAGAGAGGTATTTGAAGAGGTTGGAATTATGGTCTCTGGTATCAAAAACGTGGGGCGGTTTTTTTATGATGAGGAATATAAGAAGGACACTATCTGGATTTTTCACACTGAAGTTTCGTCTATTGACTGTAAAATTGATAACGTTGAGATTGCAAACGCCCAGTGGTTCCCGATGGATGATTTACCGAAGAATTCCTCTCGGTTGCTCCAGCAATTTTTATCTCTATACCACCTGAAAAAATTATAACGTCAGTCCTCAAGCGAGCGGTCTGTATTATCTGCTCACACTTCTTTCGCCTACTGAGAAAATCTGCTATGGTTACCAGGTTCTCGCACAATTGTGCAGTAACCATAGCATTGCGTATATGCCCCTATAGTTTAATGGATAAAACGAGAGGCTTCTATCCTTTTGATCTGGGTTCGATTCCTAGTGGGGGCACATTAAATATTCATCGCTGGTTGTATTAACCCTTCTTCTATTGGGGCAGCCGGGCTTTCGTTTTGTGGGGAGTCTTCTAGCGGGGTCTCTGTTTCGGTCGGCTCTTCATTCTCCGCAGTGGCTTGAGCATCGCTACTTGAGGAAGTAGCCTGTGTGGTTGAAGCTGCGTCAAAATCTGCGCTCTGCTTAGTACTTGATTCTTCCCTATTCACCGCTTCTCCAGCTGAAGTATCACCCCGAATAATAGATACATCTGCTCCTAGTAGGGTATTTAGACGGTCTGCTTTTTCAGTATATACAGAAAGCGCTTCGGCTACTAACGTCTCACGATACACTGCAGCTGGAGCTTCTAATTGAGAAAGTGTTTGGTTCTCGAGATTCTGATACTTCACATACTCTAGTGCGCTCCACGAAAGACTCGCAATAAAAATGGACAGCGCCACCACCACACCCGTCAGCCACTCTCTTTTGGGGTGCATCAGTTGTCGATTCTGTAGGCCTTGTTGCGAATGCAGGATTTTTTTTGCAAATTGTGTAATCTCTTTTTTATTCATCATAAGTCAATACTTGTACCTGCATAGTTACCTTGGACTGCCATTTCGTCTGGCTCGAAGTCACCATTTCGACTCTTTTAATATTTGCTACATACGGAAGCTCTTCTAAAATTATGAGGAAATTTTGTACTCTACTGCGGGAGCCCTCAAATGAAAAATCAATCTCTACCCATTGTTTACCCTCCTCTGAATCCTCAACCATGCTGAGAGTATCAACCACTAGAGTAACACCAGCCGCGGGAGCCAGTCTTTCGACCATGTTCAAAAAATCAACACTTTCACCCTCGCTAGAAAAGAAATAGCTGTTCAATTGCATGCGATCTTCAGCGCTGTCTTCAGCAATTCGCTGCAATCGATAATATGATTCTTCTTGAGCACGTTGTTCATCGATAGTTGTTAATTGTGCCAATAATTGCTCACCTTGCTGTTGGGCCTGCAGCAGCAAAAATACAAAACCCCCGGTGGCCGTAATGAACAACATGATTGATACTACTGTAATTTTTACCGTAGAAGGACTCATATATTTGTAGAACTAGCCATAGTAACGGTGATTGAAAATAAAATATCTTTATCATTTGCAAGATTTGATATAGGTAAATCCACCTCTGTAATCAAGGGATGGTCCAACATCCGGTCTCTGAATGATGCTAGTGCCTGACGATCTATTGCTGCACCACTAATCCTCACCGGCAATATGTTTGATTCCTCCTGAACAAGACTAATCTGATCAATAAGAATATCTATTTCTTGCAAGCTCGTGAACAAATCTACATAACTCGACATAGCAGTGACTTCTTTCTGTCGTACGATATCTCGAGCCTGCTGACTCGCTTGAACAAGTGCTACGTTTGCCGATTCATAGCCAGCTACTTTTTGTGACGCGAAATCCGCTGATTCTTCATATGCGGTAACTTGTGAACTCACCAATATATACGATGGAAACAAAATTGCTGTCCCGCAGGCAATGGCAAAAGCCCACAATATGAGCCATGTAGAGAGCACTCGCACCCAGTACTCAGTGACGATATTCTTTTTAGCGCTTTTTGGAATTAAATTAATCATACATTTAGACAGTCGATTTTAGTGCTAACCCAATCGCAGTTGCATAGCCATATGAATGACGTATATCAATCGGTGGGATGGTGGAGTCTAAAGAGAAAGTATTCTCCCACACATTTCCTCTGACACACGGTACTCCCAAAGTTTCTGACATATAGGCTGGCAGTCCTTTTAGGTTTGAGCTCCCGCCACACATAATTACTGACTGTATTCTTCTCGCACTCTCACCCTCGCCTCTCATGTGCCAATACTGCATTCGGGTCACCAGCTCATCCTTGATAACTGATACCGTGCTTAAAAGTGTATCGTACACCTCAGAAGATTCGACACCCCGAACAAGTCCTTGTGTATTTTTTAATCGAGTGAGTTCAGACTCAGACACCTCTTCTCCGAGCACCTTTCGCAAGGCCTGAGACAATTGATTACCCCCAATGTCGATAGTTGATGTGTACAACAGCACTCCTTTATATACAATCCCAATTCCCGTCCGCGTTTTTCCAAAATCAACCAGCATCACGGCTCCCGCAGAATCTTCAGGTACTACTGAGCGAGCCATCGCCTGCGCCTCAACCTCAAAAGAAACCGGTCGTAACCCAGCTGTTATGCATGAGTCATAATATTTCAAAATTGTCTCTTTTGCGTACGCGGCAACAGCCACCTTGATCTTATCGCTCTCGCTTGCCCCAGGTAATATAAAGTAATCGAAAAATACTTCTTTTGACGGAATCGGCACGTTTTCTTCCATCCGAAACTCAAGTAGACTTCGAACTTCTTCCATTGGTGTATTTTTCTTTATTTCTGTTTCAAAGAGATACGCTCGTTCTTCCGGCAAAGACACTCGAATGAACTCAGCTTTGGTTTGCTGTTTGAGTTCATGTAAAACTGCTGCGAGCTGTTCTGGGTCATTCACCTGACCTCTTCTCACAACGTCGTTTGGAATAGTGATGTCGCCCCACAGTTTGATTTTCTTTTGAGCTTTGTTGAGTGTGGTGGGTTCAAATGAAACATACTTCATCGAAGTATCTGAGATATCAACACCTACACACGGCATCTTCAGATACGTAGGTGGCGGTAATATTTTTGAAAGAGCATTCAACATAAGTCGTGTCTTTAGTATACCTAATTAGATTAAAAATGAGGCGGCGCAACTCACATCTTGTACCAGATATATAAGCCCCCAAGAATAAAAATAACGATCGAAATAAGACCTATGTACCGACGAGCATACTGACTTGCAGCTGGTCCAAAACGATACACGCTGTATCCAACAATTGCGTATCTCAATGAGCGTCCAACAATAGAAGCCAGGAAAAACACCAGCAAACTTCCTTGCAAAGTGGCAATCAGCCACGCTACCAACGTATACGGAATTGGTGTAACCGCACCGAGGATAGTGATTAAAAATGTGTTTGTATGTGCACCGCTCACCAAAGAATTAAATTCACTCACCATACCAGTGGTCATAAACTGCATGAGAACCTCTAAAAATAGCAACGCGGAAATGTAAGCAAACAATCCCCCAATAACAGACGCAGTGGTAGTAATAAAAACAATCAAGACTGTTTTCCTACGATTCAGCAATACTCCGGCTATCAAAAATGGGTCGGTAACCAGTGGAATTGGGAGTGCCGACTCTAAAAAAGAAATCGTGGCGATCACCCACAACCCCAGTCGCGACTGGAGGATTTTTTGGGCTCGCCCTACGACTGGACCAGCGAGCACTTGTTCGACTTTGCTATCAATTTCCTTTAACTCAATCATCTTAAAATAATTATCGAATATGAGTTCCTGGCGGCAGGGGTTGTACGGGATCAAGTAGTGAAAACACTTCATTCGCACTCGCAGCCAAAATCATCCCTTGGCTTTCCAGTCCGTGAATTACTCGTGGTTCTATATTGGTCAAAAATGGACTCTGCTTCCCGACTAATATTTGCGGGTCTGAAAAAAACTCTTGGATTCCTGACACAATTTGCCGGGTTTTTTCTTCACCTACATCTACTTTGAGTTTTAGCAGTCTGTCGGACTTAGGTACGACCTCAGCCGCAAGAATGGTGCCAATTTTAATTTCTAGTTTTGCAAAATCATCGTACGTAATCATAATTAATTTTTTAGTTTTGTTAAATAGCTTTCTAAAATAATTGCTGCTGCTGCTGCGTCAGTTTGAGTATTTTTACCTGTCGTACGGGCCGCTTCTTGGGTGGTATATTGTTCAGGTTCGAGATGTACCGGAATTCCCAGCGACAGTGTCACGTCGGCAATAAACTCTTCTACCGCGGCGTGAATTAGGTTTGGATTTCCGGCTAAATCTAAAGAGTGTCCAATCACAATTTCTTTTACTTCTCTCTCTTGTACTAATGTCTCAATGGTTTTAAAGAACTCAGCATCGTTGGGTATCACACTGTGAGGAAACGCCATAATCCCCGACTCATCAGTAAGCGCAATTCCTATTTTTTTAGAACCAAAATCAATTCCCATTCGTTTCATAATTTCCTAGCATACCATGATGAATTATGTTTTGCTTTGAGCAATAAAAAACGCAGAGCCCTGTGGCTGCCACGTCTTGTTCATTTGTGCTCCCGCCAGGAATCGAACCTGGAGTTCCGGTACCGCAAACCAATGTTTTATCCATTAAACTACGGGAGCAAACGAGGAGTCAGAAGAACCTACATTTTCTCTAAAGCTGCGAGAGTAAGTCAAGACAGCAATTTTGTTGCAAAGCGAAGTTATTATCTAGGAGTGCTCCTCAACGGAACGATATTATCATAAATAAAAAAGGGTGTCATTAAGATTCACGAGCGAACGTAATACAAAAATCTTCTTTAAGAAAAAGAAGATTTAGTACTCGGTATACTAAAACTCTGCTCGCACGCACAAAATAACAGCTGTTGTATTTAGAATCCAAATAATTCTAGTATTTTAATTAAGAGCGGTTCTTGCAATTCCTCTTCTTCAAGTTTCTCCTTGAGAATATTGTCGATATTATCTATGTGCTCCATGGGGATTGGAAGTATGAGTAACGGAGAAAACCTTTGGTGCGTCTTTAAGAGGAGTTGCGGACCTTTTGGATCTTCCTCATCGATATGAAAGCTCTCAAGAGTTGAGTATGGATAGAGTCGTTCATCGATTCGAACCCCGCGCAGTGTTACCGCAAAAGGAATAATGGACGGGCGCTTGGCTGCAGACACTCCGAGTGCTCCCCCAGCCAAACCAAGTAACAGTGCAAAAAGCACGTTGTTAAAGAGAATCGCCATAATCACAAATGACAAGACGAGAATCGCCAGAGCAAAGAACCAATCATTCCCTTTTTCTACGTGGTGATGCTCCGGGGCTTCCCAGGTAATACTTCGTAATTCTGTTTCCATTTCTAAAATTGTATCACATGCCGTGTGTACTTTTCTGACATCTTCTGTTACTATCTTGTACACATTGGTGGCTCTGCCACCAGACAAATAGGAGGGATGGCTGAGTGGTTGAAAGCAGCGGTCTTGAAAACCGCCATACGTTTATGCGTATCGAGGGTTCGAATCCCTCTCCCTCCGCAGAGCAACAAAGTACCGACCTTGCGTCAGTACTTTGTTTATTTTAAAAAATAGAGATGAGTTGGAAACTAACCAATTTTACAGACTCCTGATTCTTCAGGTGCTGGTAAAGAATTTTGTAGCTGATTTTGCTATGCTGGTTAGGTGAATATTTTTTCTCGACAGGTTTTGCCCGGTATCGTAGCTATGGCAGTCGTTGTCGTGCTCTCAAACGTACTCGTACAATACCTTTTTGGAGAGTGGCTAACCTGGGCTGCATTTACGTACCCCATCGCTTTTCTAATCACGGACATTACGAACCGCAAGCTTGGCGTGGACAAGGCTCGCCGGGTGGTGATTGCGGGTTTTTTTGTTGGGGTCATCTGCTCGCTGATTGCGTCACAAATCGTGAGCACTGGAGGTGATGCCTTGACGACACTGCGGATTGCTATTGGGTCGGGCGTAGCTTTTCTGGTTGCGCAGCTGGTAGACGTCGCAGTTTTCCACCGACTCCGAAAAAGGTCTTGGTGGCACGCTCCTCTGGCATCAACACTCATCGGCTCCTCTCTTGATACGGCCCTCTTTTTTACGATTGCTTTTTCCGCACCATTTATCTTTCTTGATCCGACCAATCCCAACAGCTGGGCGTTAGAACTGGTTCCGCTTTTGGGAATAGGTCCTGCCCTACCTGTATGGGTTAGTTTGGCAGTCGCCGACTTTATGGTGAAGCTCTTGTTGGCTCTACTTGCGCTGGTACCGTTTCGAGCACTGACAACGAACCAGGCTCAACACCAAAACTGAAAGCAGTCGGTGTAGAATTTAGATGATTTGTGCCACACCATCAGTGGTCACCTCCAAACCACAATCATGCTCAAGATTAAGCAGTTGCAACGTGTCGGGGATAAACTTGAATACTGCTATTGCTTCGCTGTCATAGGTGTCGAGCTGAAATATTGGCCACGTCTCATTTTGGTGATTTTGGAGCCTTTGTTTGATATGGGCAATCGCTTCGTTTTCTTCCTCGGAAGATTTCTCTAGGAGCATAGCTGCTCCCTGCCCCTGAATGGTCGTTTGGCTTGGACCAAACCCCACCGCCATAGCAGCATTCGAATTCTCCAGGAGGTTGTTATATTTCTGGCTGTGGGTTCCAGTGAGAAAATAGAAATTGAAATTATCATCAACATAGTAATAAATAGTTGCTACGTGACAGTTTCCGTCTGATGCGCTAGAACCCACCACAGCAGTCAGTCGATCTGGTTCAGTGAGAAATGTTAACGCAGTTTTTTGAATATCAGTTTTTTCCATAAGTACTGTAATTTATCTTATGTCTTTATTATACATATATCTTAGATTGTGTATTTATACGAGTTCCCTCGAAAGAGACTACAAAAAAACCACCTCTTGGTGGTTTTTTTGTAGTCTCTTTTTCTTACTTGGCAGCTTTTACTGTTGCGCTAATCTTAGACTTCTTTCGAGCTGCAGTGTTTGGTTTGATAACTCCTCGCTTGGCTGCTTTGTCAATCGCTTTGTATGCTTTTGGCACTAGCTCTTGCGCTTTTTTTACCTCTCCGGCAGCGGCCGCTTTTTGAATCTCTTTGGTCACATCTTTCACTTCACCTTTTCGCCGTACGTTGAATACGCGTTTTTTTTCAGATACTCGATGTGCTTTTTGGGCTCCTTTTGTAATTGGCATATATTCTTTAAATAAGTGCGAACACTGTACCGCACAAGGCTGAAAAAGGCAAGAGTCTTAAAGCTATCTCTTCCTCCTCCCTTGTACCGCTTGGGTGTATTCTCCTTTTGCAAGAAGCTCAGCACACGGACGCTCAAAATAAGCAGGTGTAAAATGAACTCATTTTCCTCTTTATGTTAATCTAAGTATAATAGATTTCTATGATACGAACACTCACCGGAACCGTCACCCACACCAACGACACGTCGGTAGTTATTGATGTGCGCGGAGTCGGCTATCTGGTTGGAACTCCTAACAAAAGTGGTGAGCTCCAAATAGACGACAACGTGACCCTCCAGACCCACTTAGCAGTCAGAGAAACTGCCCTTGATTTGTATGGCTTTGGGAGCCATTTAGAACTGGAAATGTTTGAAATGTTACTCCACATCCCAAAGGTGGGACCAAAATCAGCGCTGCAGATTTTAGTCTCAGCAACACCCAACCTCTTGATAGAGTCCGCTCAAAAGAATGACCATGTGTATTTGCACAAAATGTCCGGTATCGGAAAAAAGACCTGTGAGAACATTGTTTTGTACTTACATAAAAAAGTGTCTGACATGCAATTTGAAACGCAGACCGCAACAGACGAATTCACCCAAACTCAAAATGATGCCATCGATGCACTTATCACTCTGGGCTACGATGCAGCTTCCGCTCGAGAGTCCGTTAAACACCTAACCGATAAAGACTCAACGGTAAACTCCCTTATCACTCAAGCCCTGAAACATATTCAGTAGTTCTTCTTACTTACCATACCAATCAGAAGTTTTGGCTGTCACGAGCCAGTATTAAAAAATCGTCGTATAGTATACCTATGGAACACATTCGCCACATCCTGAAAAAAATTATTCCCAAAGCAGTTTTTAAAAAAGCTCAACCTTACTACCATCTCGCCCTGGCGTATGTTGGCGCATTTAAATACAAACACCCCTCTAAGGACATTACAGTCATTGGTATCACCGGTACAAAAGGTAAGTCGTCTACCACTGAAATCCTGGCTCGTATCTTGCGCGAAGACGGCAAGACAGTCGCTTCTTTGTCTACTATTCAATTTCAAATTGATGGCCACGCTGAACGTAATCTTTTTAAGATGACCATGCCGGGACGATTCTTTGTGCAGAAATTTCTCCGCGATGCAGTAAGTGCTGGGTGTGAATATGCAGTACTTGAAATGACCTCAGAAGGAGCCAAGCAGTATCGTCACTCGTTTATCGATATCGATGCACTTATTTTTACCAATCTGACTCCTGAGCACATTGAGTCTCATGGTTCATTTGAAAACTACAAAAATGCGAAGCTTTCTATCGCCCAAGCGGTAGCGGACTCGCCCAAACGACCACGATTTTTGGTAGCCAATGCTGACGATGAGCACGGGTCTGACTTCTTAGATTTTTCAGTAGAACATGCTATCCCCTATTCACTCAACGACCTCACCCTACACTCACTCCACAAAGATAGCGTGAGCTTGGTACTCAACGAAGTTACTATTCGCGTACCACTAATAGGACTCTTTAATGTCTATAACACCCTAGCTGCCATTACTCTTGCTCAGGCCTTGGGAGTGTCTTTGGATAGTATGCAAAAGAGTCTACGTGATATTCCTGCCATTGCGGGACGCGTAGAACACTTTGAATCTCCCAGCGGAGCGAAGAAAAAAGTGACTGCGGTGGTGGACTACGCCCACACACCCGACTCACTGACCCAGCTATACCGAGCTTTTCCCAACCAGTATAAAGTCTGTGTGTTGGGAAATACTGGTGGTGGACGAGACACCTGGAAGCGTCCGGAGATGGGAGCGATTGCGGAGCAATACTGTGACGAGATTATTCTCACCAACGAAGACCCGTACGACGAAGACCCGCTGAAGATTGTAGAGGAGATGAAAAAAGGCATGAGTGACGGCGCACCGGCAGAAATAATCATGGATCGTAAAGCCGCTATTAAAGCCGCTATTACGCGAGCTCCGCAAGATTCGTGTATTTTAATCTCCGGAAAAGGGACCGACCCGTACATCATGGGACCAAACCGTACCAAGCAAATCTGGAGTGACGCCGACGTAGTAAAAGAATTACTTAGGGACGAACTGGGATAAATGACTGACGCAGAGTCCAGTTATCTCCGGTGGCGATATTTTCTGGTGAGAGTATTTTTCCCTGCGGAGTATACACCTTCCCTTCAACATGCCCGCCAGCACTGACAATGTACTGCTGATTCCACATAGCTTGCACCCGCAACATGCTGTCGAGGTTTTTCCAGAGAATCTTCGGTTCATTGAACCACCCGTGTGAAATCGGATGCGCGATGAACGGAACCTCGCCACGTTCCTTCATAATTTGTCTCACCCCCCACGGAGAAACGCTTTCAAAACAGTATAAGATTCCCGGCGTACTGCTCGCCGCTTTTGCTTGACTCGTCAGAGACCCCACTGTGTACGAAATATCTTTGCTGATTTTCTCAACGGCTGAACCATAGCCAACCGTTTGCAAAAATTTTGCATAGAGATATGGCATAAACTCACCTTGTGGGACTAGGTATCTTTTCTGAGATACGTCGACAGTATTTTCTAGTCCATTAAAGGTAAACGATTGCAAGACAGCCCTCCCATCTACCACTACTCGACCAGTGTCCACGATGATAGTCTTTGGGTTGGCATGCAGAAATTGAAACTTTGCTTTTTCTTGCGCGGTTGGTGCTGATTGATCAAAGTAGCGTGTGTCTTCAGGCAATAAAATATAATCTGGTTCAAAAGTTAGCGCAGTACTCATCGCCTCGTCCAACTGAGTGGTTTTTTCTTTCTTGCCTTCATATGTTCCTGACTCAATCACTGGAAAGGTAGTGTCTATCGTGAAGACTGAATAGTACTCATCTGCATTTTCAGTCAGAGAAATAAACGGAATGTAGCCACTGACCCAAAATAAAATAAACACAAATGGTGCGAGATACCTTTTTTTTAATATCAGATATTTTACTGACCACAGGTACCCAAGTGCGAGAAGCACCGCAGTAAAACTCAATGCGTATACGCCGTATATGCGAGAAAGCCAAATGAACCATTCGTGTTGCGCGAGCAGGTATCCAACATATCCAAAGCTAAGTGCACTAGTGATTGCTCCTCCATCACCGTAGCTCATCAATGAAAAAAACAACGAACCGATCAACTCACCAGATACCCAAGCTGCTGGAATAAGAAAAGTTAAAAATAGTTTATTGGAAATTTTGCGGAACAACTGTTTCACTGCTGCAGCCACAAACACACCCCCTGCACCCAGCCAGAGTGAATAGGTAGCCCAGTAAAAAGTCACGATGAACAGTTGTGGCTTGTCTCCCAAAAATGTCAGCCAGTCAATCGGATACACCCACAAAAACCACAGCAGCGCCGCAAGAGATTTAATTGACCAGGCGACAAAACCACCAACCATTACTTTTTTAAAGGTTTCTCCTTGTTGTGCTAAATATATAAAATATGCAATTCCTAGAATACCCAATGGCCACAGAATAGGAAAGATAAACCCCGCACCAAGCAGCACTCCTGAGAGTGCCCACTGCTTTAGTCCTGCCTTACGTACGAAGTTCATGATACAAAATAATCCCTGCTGCTACTGACACATTGAGTGACTCTTTTTCACCCAGCATAGGAATATCTATGATTGTATCAGCTGCTGCGCAAAATTCTATTGAGACGCCGTCGACTTCGTTTCCCATCACGTACGCCACGTTTTCGGGCACGGTAAAATCCAGCATGGATACCGAATCCCCAGTTTGTTCAACCGGAACAATGGCGCAGTTCTTCGTTTGTAGATGTTCTATCAGTTGCTTGGATTCAGTGTAGTGTTCCCAGAGGATACTCTCACTCGCACCTAATGATGTCTTTTTTATTTCTGGCTGAACTCGCGCGAAGCGATCTATTGGAGTTGGTGTGTAGCCAACGAGAAATATTTTATCTACACCTGCTCCATCAGCAGTTCGGAACATTGCTCCAACATTGTATGCACTACGGATATTTTCTAATACTAAATATTTCATAATCACTCAAACCATAGCAAATAGCCCGCATTTAGGCGAGCTGTGGTTGAAATTCATTTTCATCATGTTATAGTTTTCGCACTTTGTTTTAACAAAGAATGAATGCGCCCTTAGCTCAGATGGTAGAGCAGCTCCCTTTTAAGGAGATGGTCCCAGGTTCGAGCCCTGGAGGGCGCACAATAAAATCCCCTGTAGGGGATTTTTTTAGCACCCTTTTATTTTGCATTATATACTGAGCACCCACTGCTCAAGTGCAATGTCCATATCTCGTTGACCGGAGTGCCCGGCGTGATAGAGCTCCAACAATGACTGAGAGAGGACCATGACTTCACCTGGTGCAAATGTGCTCAAGGCTCGCTTGGATTTATTGTAGGGAAAATCTTTCATGCCGGCCTCGTCAGCTGAATTAGTCACAGTGGCCAGACGCAGACTTTTCAGTTGCCACCACAACATCCCGATAATTTCTTCTTCACGCAAACCTGCCTGCCGCGAGTCTTGTAACAAGACCCAAAGCTGACGTTTGTTTTTTTGGGCGAGCGCTTC
>Ga0307932_1000780_pt1 | contig 13120 bp, 10 predicted proteins | sample OrgLakmetageno48_FD_201843 | JGI IMG/M metagenome (GOLD analysis project Ga0307932, IMG submission 201843) | Saline water microbial communities from Organic Lake, Antarctica - #48 | ecosystem: Environmental > Aquatic > Non-marine Saline and Alkaline > Saline | place: Antarctica: Organic Lake...
GAAGGGATTTTTATGATTTGGTGTGGTTTTTGAGTCAGAAAGAAATTGAACCAAACTACAAACTTTTGCAAGAAAAAGGAATTGAAGTTGGGAGCAGAGAAGAGTTGATTGATTTTTTGCAGAAAAAAGTTGGTGAAAGTGATCTGAAACAAGCTGCCAAAGATGTGGAAAGATTTTTGTTCTATCCCGAACAGGCTCAGTGGATTTTGAAACTTCCAAAATATTTGGAAAGTTTTCGGAAATAAGAAATATTTAGGAAGATTGTGTTCGAGATATTGGATATTAGTTATGTAATCAATTACGTAACTAATTTTTTAAGTTTAAGAAAAATAAGTATAAAATTATAAATTTTAATTTTAAATCCAGATCTATATTATTCTACCTAGCCAAATTATTAGGAATATTCCAAAAACATTTATGGAAAAAGCGACTGTGGAAAAAGTGGCGATGGAGATATCTTTAGACCAAGAAACTAGGGCCACAGCTAATTCGTCTGGTAAAGGAGTGGCAGAGATAAAACCAGCAAAGGCTGGTAGGATATATCTTCTTGCGAATAGAGGAGTATATTTTTCTAGTTTTTTTAGAATTATTTTCAATAACTTGTTTTTAGATAGGTGGTCAAGCTCTCCTGCGACAGAAATTCGCATAAAACGGAAAATGAAAAGATTGGAAATAATTGCTCCAAACGTAGCGATAGAGCCAGCTAGCCAAAAGTTTTGTAATGGAGATAAAATTAGAAGAGAAGATACTGAGATGGCGGTAGTAAAGCCATAGGTGAAGAAAAAACCAGCCAAGAAAGTTCCAAGGTATCCCATTTGGATCAAAATTTGATGGAAATGAAAATCGTTGCCGTCTTTGTAGACTAAATAACCAATAAAAATCGACAATATCAAAAGAATCAATTTTGGATATTTGATTTTTCTGGCAAGAGTTTTTAATATTTCTTTTTGGCTGGGTTCTCTGAATAAAAAAAGAGGCTGAATTGATTTTAAAAATTTTAACATAGTTTTATTCTAGCTTTTTTTTGGTAAAAATCAAGGTTTTGTGTTTTTGGGTTGGTTTCTAATTTAGCTTAATGTGAATTTAGAGATTCTAAAATATAAATTAAAAAACTCCCCTCAATCTCCTCTTTAGAAAAGAGGGGAGGTCTCGTTTTTAAACTTTGACAACCAATCTCTTTCCTTTTTAAAGGAGGTTTGGGAAGGAAGTTTTTTGATTCTAGGTTGGTTTGATAAGTTTTCAGAAAAAAAACCCAATTCCACTTTAAAAAAGGAAAAGATTTGTTCGGAACGTTATTTGAGCCGAAAGTGGAACTCGAATCCACAACCTACGCGTTACGAATGCGTTGCTCTACCAATTGGAGCTATTTCGGCATTTTATTTTAGGAACATTTTTGAAATTACTTAGAAACTATTAAGTTTTCAGAAAAAATTACTCGGGTTTCTTTTTGGAAAAGAGAAATGAGATTGAGAATAAATTAAATTTTAAAATTTAATTTATTCAAAACAGTTAAACCGTATCTTTAAACATTCTTAATATTATTATCTTTAATTTTCAAAAATAAGCAATGTTTTGATTTTTGAAAAATAAAAACTTTATATTTTTTGATTTTTGTGTATAATTAAGTTTATATGAAATTAGAAGAATTTAAGAAAAAACTAGAAGATCTGAAAAATAAATTCGTCCTTTTGGGCGACTGTCTTTGACTGGAATGAAAAACAAAAAGAAATAGAAGAAATAGAAAAACAGTTTCAAGAAGAAGATTTTTGGAAAAATTCAGAAAAAGCTGGTAAGATAAACAAAAGATTAGAAAATTTAAAAAAAGAAATATTAGAATGGAAAACTTTGAAAAGTGATTTGAAAAATTTATTTGAATATTGCGATGAAACTGAAGAGGATGTTGATTCTTTGAAAATGTTGAGTAATGAATTTTCCAGAATTGATAAAAAATTAGCAGAGTTTGAAAAAAGAACTTTTTTTAGCGGAGAATATGATAAAGACGATGTTATTTTAGAAATTCATGCTGGCGCCGGAGGGGCTGATGCACAGGATTGGGCAGAGATGCTTTTGCGAATGTATTTGAGATTTGCTGAAAAACAAAATTGGAAAACTAGGATTTTAAATAAAAGTGATGGTAGTGAGGCTGGGATTAAAAGTGCGACTTTGGAAATTAACGGAGAGATGGTTTTTGGAAATTTAAAAAATGAAAGAGGAGTTCATAGATTGGTTCGTCAATCACCTTTTAATTCAGACGCTTTGCGACAGACCTCTTTTGCAGCAGTGGAAGTTTGGCCAGTTTTGAATGACGATAAAAACAGAGTTGAAATTAATTCAAAAGATCTGAGGATAGACACTTTTAGATCCTCAGGAGCTGGAGGTCAGTCGGTCAATACTACAGATTCAGCCGTTAGGATTACTTATTTACCAACAAACACAGTGGTGACTTGCCAAGATAATCGTTCTCAAATGAAAAACAAAGAGTCAGCTTTAAAGGTTTTGAAGGCTAAGCTGTATGAGTATTTAGATGAAAAAAACAAAGAAAAACAACAAGAGATGAAAGGCGAATATAAATCTGCTGAATGGGGAAATCAGATTAGATCATATGTTTTTCATCCTTATAAAATGGTTAAAGATCATAGGACCGGACTTGAGGTTTCAGATGTGGAAAAGGTGATGGATGGGGGAATAGGAGATTTTATTGAGGAGAATTTGAAAATATTTAAATAAAAACATCAAGTTTAAAATTTCAAACTTCTTCATAAAATCCCTTCGCTCTCACGGGGCAGGCAAGTTTCAAATAAATATAGCCAAGTATCAACTCCAAAATTTTAAAAAAAGAAAAAATTTCTCAGTTCCCCTTAGGAAAGAAATGGATGCTAGGAAAATTTGAATGGTAAAAGTTGATAAACAAAAAAATAAAAATTAAACAAGCTAAGATTATGATTGAATGTAAAAATGTTTCTAAAATTTATTATGGGGACGTGCCAGCTTTGGAGAATGTTAGTTTTAAGATTGAAGATAAAGAATTTGTTAATATTATCGGAGCTTCGGGAGCAGGCAAATCAACTTTGATTAGACTTTTGCATGGAGAAGAAAAGCCTTCAAGCGGGGAAATACTTTTTGAAGGAGAAGATATTGTTGAATGCAAAAGAAGTAAAATTTGTCAGCATCGTAGAAGTATCGGAATTGTTTTTCAAGATTTTAAACTTTTACTCAAGAAAACTGTTTTTGAAAATGTGGCTTTCGCTATGGAAGTATCAGGTAAGACTGATGAGGAAATTGATGAAGATGTTCCAAAAGTTCTGGAAATTGTTGGATTAGAAGGTCTGGAAGAGAAATATCCAAATGAAATTTCTGGAGGTGAGCAACAAAGAGTGGCTATCGCAAGAGCTTTAGTTAATAAGCCAAGAGTTTTAATTGCTGATGAACCAACTGGAAATTTAGATCCTGAGGCTAGTTGGGAAGTTTTGGATTCTTTGATTAAAATTAATAAATATGGAACTACAGTAATTTTAGCTACTCATAACAAAGACATAGTAGACAAAGTTGAGAAGAGAGTGATTATTTTAGAAAAAGGAAAAATTGTTAGTGATCAAGCTGTTGGTAGATATAATTTAAAAAATAACGAATAAAAAAGATGTGGTTACAATTTTCGCGAACTTTAAAAACTGCTGTAAAAAACTTTCGTAGAAACGGCTGGTTGGCAATAGCAACCATTAGCGTTTTAATGATTTCGGTTTTTATTATAAATCTACAAATTTCTATTGTTGGTGCTAGGGATCTATTGCTCAGTGATATTAAAAATAGAGTGAATATTTCAGTTTATTTTACGCCGGAGGCTTCTGAAAGTGATGTGAAAAAAGCTGAAGAAGATTTTGGAAAATATCAGGAAGTAGAAAAAATTGAATATATTTCTAAAGAGCAGGCTTTGGAAGATTTTAACAAGGAATACGCTGAAAATGAAATTCTGTTGAAATCTTTGGAAGAAATAGGTGATAATCCTTTTACTGCTACTTTGAATATCAAAGCTGGAAATCCTAGAGATTATGAACTAATTGCTACAATGATAAAAGGGAGTGTTTACCAAGAGGCTATTGATACAGTTAACTACGACAAACACCGGGACGTTATTAATAGTTTAGGTGCAGAAATAGAATCTAGTCGTAAAACTGCTGTTGGCTTGGCAATAACTTTAGGGGTAGTGGCCATCTTAATTACTTTTAATACAGTTAGGTTGACTATGTATTCTCACAGTAGGGAAATCGAAATAATGCGATTAGTAGGAGCTTCTAATAATTTCATTCGGATGCCTTATATTTGGGAGGGACTTTTTTATGGTTTAATTTCAGTGACAATAGCACTGCCGATTTCCTATTTTTATCTGAAATTTTTGACTCAAGAGGGTGCTTCTGGGACAGCCTTGCCTTTTGCTAATGCGGTTTATATTCAACAATTTTTAGACACTGTTTTTTTAGAAAATATTTTATATATTATTCCAGCTGAGATAGGAGTAGGAATTTTATTAGGAGTAGTAAGCTCTTTCATCGCTATTGGAAGGTATTTAAGGGAGAAGAAAGGGAGATGACGAGCAATGGAAATTCGAATAGCGGATCTTCTCCTTTTTAAAAAACTAGAGGACGCTAGAGAAACCTTGAGACCAGTTTTTTTGAAAAAAAATAAATGATCATTTAAATGGTTATTTAAATATACAGTTAAGGTGAAGGATTCAGTGGATTTTTCCTTGACTGATTGGTTTTTATGGTCTAAAATAATATTTACAAAATAAGTTAACTTTTTATATTAATAAAACTGTTTAGAAACAGTTTTACAAGAAGAGTTACAATTTATTAATCATTAACCCCACAAACGCAAAAGACATTTTGAAAACAATGGTCTTTTTTGTTTGTTATAGAAATTTATTATTGAAAAATATTTTTTGAATGATAGTTTCTATTTAAAAAAAATATGCCAAAGAAAGTAGAAGAAAAAGAAGAAAAAAAGATTAAAACCGAGAAGGATGATCTTATTGGGAGCTCTGTTTTAGATGAAACTAAAACGGACAAGAAAAGTAACGAAATTAAAGAAAAGGTTATCCTAGAAGATAAAGATGCGACTTTTTCGGAAGAAGATGAAATTGAAGCTCAAAATAAAATGGAAGAACTTTTAAAAGATAATCTTCCCAATATCCCTCAAGAAGGAACTAAAATTAAAGGTAAAGTTATTGAAATTGATAATCACTCGTTGTTTGTTGATTTAGGTGAAATGGGAGTGGGAATTATCTATGGAAAAGAAATCAAGGATGGCTTTGGTGGAGACAGAAAAAGACTAAAAGCAGGTGATGAAATTACTGCTAGTGTAATAGATCAAGAAAATGAAGAGGGTTATGTGGAGCTTTCTGTTAGAGAGGCTATTCGGGAAGAAGCTTGGAAAGATTTGGACAAAAAAAGAGAGGTAGGAGAAATTGTTAGTGTTAAAATTTTAGATGCTAATAAAGGAGGGTTGATGATTGAAGTTAATAATATTACTGGTTTTATGCCAGTGAGTCAGTTAACTGCCGAGCATTATCCAAGAGTTGAAGATGGAGACAAGAACAAGATTTTTGAAATTTTAAAAAGTTATGTTAACACTGAAATGAAGGTTTGCGTGATTGATATAGACCCAGAAGAAGAAAAATTAATTGTTTCCGAAAAAGAAGCTTACAAAGAAGAAGAAAAGAAAAATATTTCTGAATTTAAAGTTGGAGATGTAGTCGATGGTGAGGTTAGCGGAGTGGTTGATTTCGGGGCTTTCATTAAATTCTTCTCTCCATCTCAACAAGAATCTAAAGATGAAACTGATAAACTGGAAGGTTTAGTGCATATTTCTCAACTGGATTGGAAATTAATTGATAACCCAAGAGATGTCGTTTCCATCGGAGACCGAGTGAAAGCTAAAATTATTTCTATTGATGATACTAGAGTTTCTTTGTCCATAAGAGATCTCAAAGCTGATCCTTGGAGTCAAGCTGCTGAAAAATATAAGACTGGAGATACTGTAGAGGGAGTAGTAAATAAATTAAATCATTTTGGAGCTTTTGTTTATTTGGACGATGACATTCATGGTTTATCACATATTAGTGAATTTATTTCTAAATATCCTGGTAAGAATGTGGATGAGGTAATTCAAACCGGAGAAACATATCTTTGGCAAATTATGTCTATGGATCCTAATAAACATCGAATGGGCTTGAAATTTGTGGGTGAGCTTAAAGATAAGTAAAAATCGACGAATGCAAAAGCCACTTCTGCTAAAAATTCTGTCTCTGCGGAAGCTAAGGCAGATAAATCTGGTGAGGTAAAAGAAGAAAAAAACCAGTTGGAAAAAAAGCGAAAGCAGAAAAAGATGAATCTAACAAAGAGAAAAAAGAATCTGCCGAAAAAGAAGAAAAATAGAAAAGAATTGATTTAAAGTTCTTATGCATCTGGCAGTCTTATCTTATTGGGCTGCCAGTTTGTGTTTTATAAATATTTATTTTCTAAAATAATGCAAAAAAGAGGAAAACTTTTTATTCTAGTTGGGCCTCCTTCTGTTGGAAAAAATACTTTAATGGATGGTGTTTGCGAATCATTGAATGATTTAATCAGAATGCCTTCTGCTACCACAAGGATGCCAAGAGTTGGTGAAAAAAACGGAATAGATAAGTTTTTTATTACAGAAAAGGAATTTGACGAGAAAATTTCTCAAGGAGATTTTCTTGAATGGCAAGTTATTCATGGAGCTAAGTATGGAGTATTGAAAAGTGTCATTGAAAATCGAATTAATGCTGGAAAGAACTATATCGCTGATATTGAAGTGCTGGGAGCGATGGAGTTAAAAAAACAGTACAAGGAAGATGTTAACTTAATTTTTGTGATTCCACCATCGCTAGAAGCAATTGAAACTCGAATAAAATCTAGAGGAACTGAAACCGAAGAAGAAGTGAAATTGCGTCTTCATCGAAGTCGAGCTGAATTAACTTTTCTACCTAAGTGCGATCAAGTTTTATTAAATGACAATTTACAAGAAGCGATCATTCAATTGAAGCAAATTCTAATAGAAGAAAAAACTGATTCTTTAAATAGTATTAGTGAAGTGATTATTGAGTCGGTTGGTTTTGTTGCTCGTAATGATGGTGAGAGCTTTTTAATTAAATTTATAAAAGGTGAGAAGAGAGTTTTTGATACAATTGTTAGCAAGGGAGAATATCCTCATGAAAAATTAGTAGAAGAAATTAAAAAAATAATTCCTAGTATTGCAGTCATTGATGATGGAGAGTTAACTAGAAAATATAATAAGGGACTTGATGTTTTACAGCCAATTTGGGTTTCTTTCAATTCAATAAAAGGTAGGGCAAAAATAAAATTTTATTATGTTTTAAATAGCATAAATTGTCCAAAACTAGAAGCTGAATATCAATGGCTTCCACTTGAAAAAATTGATACTTGCATCGAAGATGAAAGTAAAATTGTAATTGTCAAAAAAATTAAAAATTTTATATTGAGTAAATAATTATAATGTCGAATTTTTTTATCAAAAAACTTCAAAACTATATTTTTCAGGAAAAACTTTTAGAGCAAAAAGATAAAGTTATTATTGGAATTTCGGGTGGGCCAGATTCGATTGGGCTTGTTTTGGCTTTGAAGAAATTACAATTAAAATATCTATTAAAATTGCAATTAGTTCACGTCAACTATCATCAGCGAGGAGAAGAATCGAACCAGGACGAAAAATTTGTTCGAGATTTTGCTGAAAAAAATGAGTTAGAACTAAAAGTTATTCAATATTCAGAGTTTCTTGAAACTGGAAATCTAGAAGAACAATTAAGAGATTTTCGTTATCAAAAATTTGAAGAGATTAGAAAGAAAATCAATTTTGACAAAGTTGCCGTGGCACATCATTTGGATGATCAGGCGGAAACTTTTTTTATGAATATGTTGAGAGGCTCTGGCTTGCAGGGCTTGAGTGGAATGCTTAATTTTAGCGGATTAATAATACGTCCTTTTTTGATTTTTACTAAAAAGGAAATTAAAAAATTTTTAAAAGATAATCAACAAAAATACAGGATAGATGAATCTAATCTGAATTTAGAGTTTACTCGTAATAAAATAAGGGCAAAGTTGATCCCTTTTTTGGAAGAGAGCTTTGATTCTAAGATTAGAGAAAAACTGGGAAAGCTAGTTTCAAATTTACAAGATGAAAATCAGTTAGTTAATTTTTGGGTGAAACAAAATTTTGAAAATTTAGTTGAAAGAAAGGGGAACGGTTTTATTTGGGATATTTCTAAACTAGAAAAAATTCCCATTGGAGGAAAAAAAAGGCTTTTCAGGGAGATTGTTCTAAGACTGAAGGGAGATTTAAGAAACGTTTCTAGTAATAATTTTTTGGAGTTTAAAAAAATTGTTGAAAGTCAAAAATCCAAAAAACAAGAGATGAGCGTTGCTAATATAATTTTGATTAAAGAAAAAAAATGTGTTATTCTTAGTAGGATTACTAAAAAGAAAAAAGGTAGTTAAAATTTTCAATTTATATTTATAATTTGTCTGCCTAGTTCATTAAGGTGAGCTTAAGGCAAGACGGTCATTAAATTTTCAATTGTTTAATTATTAATTTACAAAAATAAAGTTATGGAGCTGTAAGTTATGATATTGAAAATTTATTGAAAATAATGAGTTAAAAATTGAAAATTTTAAAATTAAATAAATATATTAATTTTATCAAAGTATGAAAAATTTTAAAAACAAAGTAAGCATAGGAAAAAAAATCGGTATTGGACTGTTAATTCTGTTAATGGTCGGTGGTTTGTTCTCGCTTTATTCAGCTCCATTGCAAGAAGTGGAGAAAATTTCTTTGAGTCGGTTGGCTCAAGAAATTAACAGTCAAGAAGTTGAAAAAATAGAAGTAGAAGGTAATAAACTTGCTATCGAACTTAAGAATGGCTCTAAACAAGAAGCCTTAAAAGAACCACAAGCAGCTTTATTGGAAACTTTGAAAAATATTGGAGTTGATAATAAATCTTTAAACGAAGTAAAAATTGATATTAAAGACACTACAACTGCTAATGTTTTTGTTAATATAATTTTACCTTTTTTGTTACCATTTCTTTTAATTGGATTTTTTATCTGGTTTCTAATGAAACAAGCTCAAAAAGGCGGAAATCAAGCGATGTCTTTTGGCGCTAGTAAAGCGAGAATGTTTATTCCTGATAAAGATAAGAAGAAAAGGGTTACCTTTGATAGTGTGGCTGGATCTAAAGAGGCTAAAGAAGAATTGTATGAAGTGGTAGATTTTCTAAAAAATCCAAGAAAATTCTTAAACATGGGAGCTAAAATTCCTAGAGGATTTTTATTACTCGGCTCCCCTGGGACTGGTAAAACTTTGCTAGCTAAAGCAGTTGCAGGAGAAGCCAATGTGCCATTTTTTTCTATTTCTGGATCTGAATTTGTAGAAATGTTTGTGGGAGTAGGAGCTTCTAGAGTTAGAGATTTATTTAAACAAGCCAAAAAAAGTGCTCCAGCTATTGTTTTCATTGATGAAATTGATGCAGTTGGAAGGCAAAGAGGCACTGGATTAGGAGGAGGACATGACGAAAGAGAACAAACTCTGAATCAAATTTTAGTGGAAATGGATGGCTTCGATACTCAAGCTGGAGTGATTGTGATTGCAGCTACTAATCGTCCAGACGTTTTAGACCCAGCTTTATTGAGACCAGGGAGATTTGATAGAAGAATTGTAGTTGATAATCCAGATATTAATGAAAGAGAGGCTATTTTAAAAATTCATCAAATTGGAAAAAGATTTGAAAGCAAGATTAATATAAGGCAAATTGCTGAAAGAACGGCTGGTTTTTCTGGTGCTGATTTAGCTAATTTATTAAATGAAGCAGCTATTCTAACTGTTAGAAGAAAGAAGCGAGCTATCGGTATGGATGAATTAAGAGAGTCAATTGAAAAAGTTATTTTAGGACCAGAGAGAAGAAGCAACGTGGTTACTGATAAAGAAAAAGAAATTACCGCTTATCATGAAGCTGGGCATGCTTTGGTTTCCAATAAGCTTAAAAATGCTGATGATGTTCAAAAAATTTCCATTATAGCCAGAGGAAGAGCGGCTGGTTACACTTTGAATACTCCAAAAAATGATGAGAGACTGCATTTTAAATCTTATTATACTGATCAATTGGCAGTTTTATTAGCAGGATATGCAACTGAAATGAAAACTTATGGGGAAGTTACTTCTGGGGCCTCCAATGACTTGAAAAGGGCGACTGATATTGCTAGAAGAATTGTAACTAAATTTGGAATGAGTGATTTAGGGCCAATAACTTATGGTTCTGATCAGGAAAAAGTTTTCTTAGGCAAAGAGTTCCATGATCAATCTGAATATTCTGATAAAATGGCTGAAAAAATTGACGATGAGGTACAAAAAATTATAGATAAAGCTTGGAATAAAAGTACTGAAACAATTGAAAAAAACATGGATATTTTAAAGAAGTTAACTGAAGAGTTGATAGAAAAAGAAACTATCGAAAAAGAAAGATTTGATGAAATAATTGAGGGTAAAAAGAAAGACAAGAAATAATTTTATCTAGATAATAGTAAAAACTTTAAAAAATATTAACTGTGTAGTTAACTGTATATTTAAATGGTTATTTAAAAAATCAAAAGAGGAATAATATTCATTGTTATTTTGATATTGTATTTAGTACTTCTTTCTTGTCGGAATCTTTATGCCAGTTTTTATCCAGGCAATCTTTTGTTGTTTAAGTTATTTTTTGCTGATTTTTTAAGAATAGTTGAAATAAGAGAAATGAAGGCGTAAAAATTCAGATAAATAAGGAGTTGCTAGTCAGCGTCCTTGTTTTTTTGTAATAAATTTACGAGTGTGGTATATTATTTATATATATTTTTGGTTAAAATAAAATTATGAAAAAAGAACAAAAATTTGAAATTCAAGGTGGTCGAGAATTAAGAGGAGAAATTAAAGTTAATGGAGCTAAAAACTCGGCTTTAAAAGTTTTGGCTTCGGTGGTTTTAACTGAAGAAGAAATTGAAATTACCAATTTTCCTTTTATTGAAGACACTAAGAGAATGTTAGAACTTTTAGAAAATTTGGGGGCGGAGATTGAAACTGATGAAAAAAATAAGACAATAAAAATAAAGCCTAAAGAAATTAAAGATGGAAATCTTCGAGGTGAATTAGTTAAGAAACTAAGAGCGTCAATTTTGCTGGTGGGACCTCTCTTAGCTCGTTTCGGAAAAGTCAATATGATTTATCCCGGGGGGTGCGTAATCGGAAAAAGACCAATTGATATATTTTTAGATGGTTTTCAGAAATTTGGTTCAAAAGTTGAATGGAGCGATGAAGGTTTTAAAATTACTTCTCGTCAAAAAAGGTTGATTGGTACTACGATTTTTTTTCCTAAAATAACAGTAACAGGGACAGAAGCAATGATGATGACTGCTGTTTTGGCTGAAGGAAAAACAGTTTTAAAAAATTGCGCTATGGAACCAGAAATAAAAATTTTGGCTAACTATCTGAATGAAAATGGAGCCAAAATTCAAGGAGCTGGAACACCGACTATGATTATTGAAGGAGTGGAAAAAATTTCAGCTGGTAATTTCAGCGTAGTTCCAGATAGGATTGAGACTGGAACTTTTGTAATAATGGGGTTGTTATGCAAGAGCGAAATTATCGTTAAAAATTGTGTGCCTGATCATTTAGGAGCGGTTTTACCTATATTGAAAAAAGCTGGGGCTAATTTGGAAATCGGCGAAGATTACATCAAAGTTAAAAAAGGCACTGCTTTGAAAGCGACTTCTATTTCAACTCATGAATATCCAGGCTTTGCGACTGATCTGCAACCGCCTTATACTTTATTGATGACTCAAGCCGAAGGAATGTCTTTGATTCATGAAACTATTTTTGAAGGCAGGTTGTTTTTTACTGATCAATTAAATTCTATGGGAACAGCAATCGTGATGTGTGATCCTCATCGAGTAGTTATTTCTGGCCCAACTGGTTTGTATGGAAAAACTTTAACCAGTCCCGATTTAAGAGCAGGAATTACTCTGGTTCTAGCAGGAATGATTGCTTTTGGAAAAACAACTATTGAAAATGTTTATCAAATTGATCGGGGTTATGAAAATATTGACGAGAGACTTAATTCTTTAGGAGCTGACATTAAAAGAGTTTAGTCTACAATCATTTTGAATATTTTTTTGTCAAATTTTCCGTTTCTTAATTTATTTGCCAGTTTAATTAAATTCCTTTCTATTATTCAGATTTTTTTCAAACTGTTCTAAGATGATTGAAAATTAATTTTTATCGAGTTAAAAAATTATTACATTAAAATAATGGTAACAAAATTGACTAGAGATTTTTTAAAAAGCTTGAGACATGCACTGAGAGGTTTTCGCTATATGCTTATTAGAGAAAAGAATTTTAGAATTGAATTAGCGGCTGGACTTTTGGTTTTTATTACAGCGATGGTTATTGGAGTTGAAAAATGGGAATTAGTTTCTTTGACTTTTGTAATATTTATTGTTTTGATCTTGGAAGCCCTCAATACTTTAGTAGAAAGATTGATTAATATTTTCAATCCGAGAGTTCATCCTTATGCTAAGATGTTAAAAGATGTTACCGCTTCAATTGTCTTGATCGGTTCTTTGGCGGCAATTTCTATCGGAATTATAGTTTTTTGGCCTTATGTTTTTTAAAAAACAAAAATTCAAAAAAAGTAATTTAATAAGCAAGAGTTTTTGGGGAACGCTTGCTTTTTTGTTATGTTTTGGGTTTTTAGTTCAAGCTGATGATAACTATATTCAGGGAAATGGTTTAATAGAAAACAAGGATGAAACAATAAATGAAAATGAAGATGGAAATTATAAAAATCCCCTCAATCCCCCTTTAAAAAAAGGGGAGGATAAAAGCAAAAAAAATAAGCAAGCTGGTGAAAAAAAGATTGAAGAAGAAACTGTCGAAAATAAAGATAAAAGAAATGAAGAAGATGATGAAAAGAAGAAGACCAAAGAAGAAATTGAAGATGAAGGTATAAATCAATGTAATTTAAAAGACAGACCTGAATTGGAGAATGTTTGTTTAAATG
>Ga0307932_1000783_pt1 | contig 13088 bp, 10 predicted proteins | sample OrgLakmetageno48_FD_201843 | JGI IMG/M metagenome (GOLD analysis project Ga0307932, IMG submission 201843) | Saline water microbial communities from Organic Lake, Antarctica - #48 | ecosystem: Environmental > Aquatic > Non-marine Saline and Alkaline > Saline | place: Antarctica: Organic Lake...
CTATTAGTTTGATTATTAGAATGATTGCTTTTTGGGTTTTGATTATTCTATCCCCAGTGGCTATGTTTGGGATTGCGATGGAAGGAACTAAACTAGGAAGATTAAAAGATGATTGGACTCAAAATTTAATGAGCTGGTGTTTTTATGGTCCGATTTTGTTATTTTTTATTTGGTTATCAATTATTTTGGTTACCGCCATAACCGGAGCAACAGAAAGTGGTTTAAGCACTGTTCATTCTATAGCACCTGAACAATTACAAACTGAAGCGGGTGGTTTGAGTGGTTTTATTGTCAGTTTATGTGGAATTTTAATTCCCTATATAACAGTGATTTATTTATTGTTTTATGGTTATGATAAAGCTAAATCAGTTTCTACTGGAGCAGCTAGTAAGATTTTACAAGCTGGAAGTAATAAAATTTCTCAAATTAATAGTGCTGCTAAAAAAAGAGCTTATGGGGGTAGTTATATTCTACCAAAAACCAGAAAAGGTATTAAAGAAGGAGTTCAAAATAGAATAGACAATGCTCCTATTTTGGGAAGATTTACTCAAAAAGGAAAACAAGATGCTCAGGCTAAAATTAGTGCTAAATGGAAAAATAGGATTGGTGGCGACAAAGGTGAGGCTGAAAATAAATATTATGAAGATAAAGCTAGGGAAATAACAACTAAATGGAAAGACAACCCCCCAACCACCAAAAAATTAACAGAGATGTTTAATGGAGATAAAAAGGAAGATAAAATTGCCGCTACTTTATACAAAGCTCAAAATAATAAAATAGGCATTGACGAAAATGGAAAAAATGAATATGAAGTAGCTATGAAAAACTTGACCGGATACGAAGGCTTAAGAGAAAAAATAACCCAAGAAACTAAAAAAGAAAATCTTGGTGCGGTGATTGATTATGAAATTAAACAAAAAACTGAAGAAAGAGAAAAAGATGAAAATGGAAATGAATTAACGAAAGAACAAATTAAAAAGAAAGTTTTTGATAAAAATCTCAATGGAAACCTAAACACAATTTTTAAAAATCAAAATAAAAACTTTTACGAACAGGAAGGCGTAGTAGATTATTTATATCAAAAACATCAAAACAAAAACATTAACACTAGGAGAAAATTTGCTGAAAATATTAAAAATAGTGAAGTGGAAGAGAAATTAATGGGAAGTGAGAAGGGAGGTTTTTTAATGGGAGTTAATAACGAGCGTGACTAAAAGATGATTTTCCAAAAGAAAAAAGATCGAGTCAAAAAGTCTCACAAAAAAAATCAAGAAAATATTAACAATAACTAAAAACAAAGTAAGTTTAATAATTTAAAAATTCAACAAATAAAAAAAGCGGAAGTTGTCAAATAAAATAAAAATTCAACAATGGAAGAAAAAAATTTAAATCAATATAATCCGACTTATGCCCGAGATTTGTTTAGGCAAGAAAATAGTTTGTATAATTGGTTTCAGCAAAAAAGAAAATTACCAAGGAATATTCGGTATGGACTGATCAGTTTGAAAACGGAAGGTTTAGTAAAAAATATCTCAGAAAAATACAATGTAAAACTTCAAGATCAAATAGGCAGTATTTCGGTTTTAATTAGAAGTATTTTGGGTGGTTTTTTAACTGAAGATGACTTGAGAAAAGAAATTCAACAAAGATTTAATTTTAATAACGTTCAAAGTTTAAATTTTTTAACTGATCTAAAAAAAACCATTCAAAAGATAAAAAAAATTGGATTAGAAGAAGTCAAAAAAGACTTAATAGCTTTGAAATTTCAGGATTTATGGGAAAAGTTACCAGAAATTAAAAATCAAGAAACTGGAGTTGAATACCTTTTTTTTCCAAACGAAGAAAGAAAAAGAAAACCGACTTTGGAGAATTGGATTACTGATTATAAATTAAGAAAAAATAATCAACAAGAAACTACTATTTTAAATATTAGTGATTACTTGTATAATAGTGATAACATTAAAAATTTAAACAAAGAAGAAAAAGAAAACCTATCTTTATTTTTAAATGCTTACGAAAAAAATGAAGTGATTTATTATAATAAATTATTTGAAGAAATCGATTTTGAAATACTGAAGATTTTAAATAAAAATAAACTGAATAAAAATAAAACCGATACAATAAACATAACTAGCTTTAATAGCAAGCCTTATCACGACACAGATCAAAATGAAAAAGAAAAACAAGAAATGAAAGCAAAAGAAGATTTTTCTAAAAAAACTAATAATATAAAATTAGAAAATCAAAAAGTTTTAAATTTAAGTAAATACGTTTAAATGAGCAGACAAAGAAAAGTTCCTCAATTTATTAACATTGAAGACAAAATAGCTTTTCAATTAACAGCTAAACAACTAGGATGGGTTGGAGTAGGTTGTCTTATTATTTTTTTGGCATGGGTTTTTTTAGAAAAAAGTTATTTTATAATTACCGCGGTTATCGTGGGGATTTGCGTAGTAGTAATTTTATTTATTAAACCTTTTGGACAAACACTGCCTGTTTTTATAGGAAATGCTATTGGTTTTCTTTTTAAGCCCAAGGTTTATATTTGGAGAAAGGGTTACGTAGATGTTTTTCAAGAAGAAAATTTTGAAAACAGAAAAGATATAAAAAAACTAACTAATAATAAAAACTTAAATAAAAAATCTCTCAGAAAAGAAGATATTCAAAAGGCAATAAAAGATTTAGATATTTATGAATAAAAATAATTCAATTAAATGCTATTTCAAATTTTATTTGAAATAGCTTAATAGGTCAATAAAAATGAGCGAAAAAAAAAATTCACTTCAAGAAAAAATGGACATTGCTAAAATTAAAGAAGACGTAGTAGTGTTAAAAGATGGCTCTTTAAGAGCGGTTATTGCCACCACGGCTTTAAATATGGATTTGAAAGCTGAAGAAGAACAACAAGCTATTATATACAACTTTCAACAATTTTTATCCACCTTTGACTTTAGTTTTCAGATATTAATCTCTTCTAGAAAATTTAATATTAATCCTTATATTAATCAACTCAAAAAAAAGATTAAACTAGAGGAAAATGTTTTATTGAAAAATCAAATTAAAGATTATGTTGATTTTATAGAAGAGCTAGTGGGTTTGTCTAATATTATGTCTAAAATGTTTTATATAATTATCCCTTTTTATACTATTGAAAATAAAAATCAAAATTTTTTTCAAAAAGCTTTGTCAATTGCTAGTCGAAAAAAAGCACTCTATCAAAAACATGAAAATTTTGAAACCTTTAAAAATCAATTATTTCAAAGAAGTGAACAAGTGAATTCGTATTTGTCTAATATAGGCTTGAGTGGAGTTTTATTACAAACAGAAGAATTGATTGAGTTGTATTATAATTCTTATAACCCTTCTGAATTTGAGTATGTTGATCTAGACAACTTAAATAGTCTAGATTTAGAAAAATAAAAAAATACTATGTTAAATTTATTTAAAAATAAAAAAAAGGAAAACAACCAAAAAAATCAATTTCAAGATTACAATGAAATTGATATTTTAAACAAAGAAGATCTTTATCAAAGTGGTTTAACTAGGGTTTTGGATTTTATTGCTCCAGCTGCTTTGGGAGTGTTTAGCTCTCATATGCAAATAGGGGAAGTTTATTGTCGTACTATCTTTGTTTCTGCTTATCCGCGGATTTTATCTATTGGTTGGGTGGGTAGACTTATTAATCTTGATTTACCTTTGGATCTATCATTTTTTATTCACCCAGTGAACACAGTCAAGGTATTAAAAAATTTAAGAAAAAAAGTTACACAAATACAATCACAGATAAACATAGAAAATGAAAAAGGTTTATCTAGAAATCCGGAATTGGAAATGGCTTATAGAAACATTGAAGAGCTTCGAGATAAACTCCAAGAAGGTACTGAAAAAGTTTTTAAATTTGGAATGTATGTTAATATTTACGCTAAAAATTTAAATGATTTGGAAAAAAATACTGATATATTAGAATCTTCTCTGGAGGCAATGTCTATTTTTACTAAAAAAGCAGTTTTTAGAATGAAAGAGGGTTTTGATTCTTGCGTACCACTCTGTTCAGATAAGTTGATGATTGGAACGGATTTAAACACAGCTCCTTTGTCGACTGCTTTTCCTTTTATTTCCTCTAATGTAACCTCTAACGAAGGGATTATGTATGGAATTAACAAACACAATAATTCTTTAATTCTTTTTGATAGATTTTCTATGGAAAATGCTAATATGGTGGTTTTTGCTAAATCTGGAGCGGGTAAAAGTTACGTTGTAAAGCTTGAAATTTTGAGATCAATGATGCTGGGAACAGAATCAATTATAATCGATCCCGAAGATGAGTATCGCTATTTAGCTGAAGCGGTGGGAGGGAGTTACATTTCAGTCTCTTTGAATTCATCACATCATATCAATCCTTTTTCTCTTCAAGCCAATGAAGAAGAAAATATGCAGGAAATTCTAAGATCAAATGCATCTGATTTGATTGGGTTGCTTAGATTGATGTTGGGAAACATTAGTCCTGAGGAAGAAACTGTTTTAGAAAGATCGATTAAAGAGGTTTATTCCATTAGAGATATAAATGAACAAACCACATTAAAAGAGTTAGCTCAAAAAACAATGCCTTTAATGTCTGATTTTTATGAAATTTTGAAAAATATGCAAGGAGGAGAGAGTTTGGCTATGAGGGTGGAAAAATATACTAAGGGAATTTACAAGGGATTTTTAAATCAGCCTTCTAATATAATTTTAAAAAATCGATTAATAGTTTTTAATATAAGAGATCTAGAAGACGAATTAAGACCGATTGCTATGTATTTAATTCTGAAATATATCTGGAATGAAGTTAGATTTAATGTTAAAAAAAGATTAATTACTATTGATGAAGCTTGGTGGATGATGCAATATGAAGATGGAGCAAAATTTTTATTCTCAATTGCTAAAAGAATTCGAAAATATTATGGTGGATTAACCACTATTACTCAAGATATATCTGATTTTTTAGTTTCCACTCACGGAAAAGCTATTGTTTCCAACTCTTCTATTCAAGTATTAATGAAACAATCAAAATCTTCGGTGGATGCAGTAGCAGATACCTTTTATTTAACTGATAAAGAAAAATATTTTTTAATGGAAACTCAAGTGGGAGAAGGGATTTTTTTTGCTGGTAATAAAAGAGCAGCTATTCAAGTAGTAGCTTCTTATAATGAAGATAAACTAATAACTACCAATCCAAGTCAAAGAGCTGAACTAAAAAGAAAACAAACAATAGGTCTTAAAAATTAAAAGAAGACCATGGAAGCAAATAAAGAAGTTGAATACTGGGAGGAGCTGGAAAAAATCAGAGAAAGACAAACTCAACCAAAAAGAAAAAAAAAGGTTAATGCAATAATTAAAATATCTGAAATAAGTGAAGAAATAAAAGCTTTTGAAGTTACGATTCTCTTAAGATTTATTTTAATTTTATCAATAGTTGCTGATTTATTAGGAATAATACCAATTATTGGAAATTTTTTTGCAATTGTTTTTGCGGTAATATTTTTTATATTATATTTTATTAATGGTTTAGGGAGAGGAGCTATAAAGGGAACGACTAGAAGAGTTATAAGAAAAAAAACAACTAAATGGGTTTTAAGGATATTTTTCATTTCAGCCGAAGGAATACCTATTTTAGGAATACTACCCTTTTTTACCATATTAGCTTTAGTTGAAATAACCTTATCCCAAAAAAAAGTAAAAAAATTAGTAAATAAAATAGCTGAAATTAAAAATAAAATTAATTAAATGAAAAAATTTTTTAATTTAAAAAAGATTTCAATTTTCATAGAAACTGGTTTGATTTTTCTAGGTTTTTGGTTTTTATTGAGTAATCTTAAAACAGATGGAGTCTGGGAAACGGTTTTTCTAAACGTTTTATTTTTTCTTGTTATACCAGTTTTTATTTTTAAAAGAAAGTTTAATTTAGAAAAAAAAGATAAAAATTGGAAAATATTTTTTCAAATTATTGGATTTTGGTTGATGTTTGGGCTGATGTTCTTTAGTTTAAGGGAGATTTCTTTTTTAAAATTAAACTATTTAACTAGAATGGACTGGTTTTTGGGTGATTGGTGGATAATTTTATTTTTAAACTTGTTTTTAATTCCAGTAATTTTATTTTGCCAAGAATTCTTTTTCAGAGAGTTTCTTTTAAATAAATTGGTAGAAAATTTTTCTGTTAAAGTAGCTTTAATTTTTCAGGCAGGAGTATTTACTTTATTTGAAATGTTCTTTTTTGAAATGTTTGCTTGGAACTTTATAGTTTTTAATTTTATTTTAGCTTTTATTTTAGGTGTTTTTTATTTACAAACAAAAACTATCTGGTATTCATTTTTTATGAGATGGGGATTGATTTTAATTTTAGATGGAATAATTTTATATAAAATTCAATAACTTAAACTTTAATTTTAATTATGAAAAAAAACAAGGTTTTTTTAAAAATAATTTATGCTTTTCTCTTGATAAGTTTAATTTTTAGTAATTCTATTGGAACAGCACAAGCTTTATTCGGAGGTGGTCCTAGTGTCCCCTCTACTGGAGAGGTACTTGAAGAGGTGGAGAGACGCTACGGCTTTGATAATAATATTTTAAGAAGAGCTAAACAAAAAGCTGACTATCCTCAAGCCGAAATATTTTTTAGTAATAATGAGCCCAAAATAGGCGAAGAAGTAATCGCAACCGCTTTACCAAAGTATTTTAAAAATACCAATGAAAACTTGTATTATACTTGGTTTTTATTCAGAGATGGAGAAGATGATCTTGAGAAGGCCAAACAGTTAGCTATGGGATTAGTAGCTAGAGGTGAATTTGATCCTTATCTTTTTGGAACGGACTATTCAGGTGGCGATATTGATTCAGATAAAGATGGCTATGAAGCTTCTTACGGAGGAGATGATGGTAGGGGAGGAAAAAAAGGAACAGATAGTTTTTTAAGGGGCTTGGATTATAGTGATTTTGAATCGAAACATTATATTAAACCAGTTTCTAAACAAACAGTTGACACAACAGCTATAACACGTTGCTATAGGCATAATTTTGGAGTTTCTGAGCCAGATGTTTATACTATTAATAATGCAGGAGGTGATTTGATAGTGCCTTGTGAGCATAAATTTCCAAAAGCATCGAAAGGAAAAACTTTTTCTGACCCTTTAAACCCTGGTAACACTTTAACGTGCTATGATGATTACGAAGTGGGCGATGGAGAATTTGAAATTAAGGAGGAACTTTGCTGGCAATTGGATCCCAAAAATCCTGATACCGATGGAGATGGTTTTGTGGATGAAGCAGACTTGGCTGGTCTAGGACAACAACAGCTCAGCTGGACCTTTCGAGAGGGAGATAGGGTGGGTGTGGTTATTGAAGGAATGTCTATGATAGCTATTAACGAAAGCACAGGAATAACACAAATTGTTTTAAATCCCAAAATAATTCACAGTTGTGGAAGAGTCGATAACAATGTTGATTATTGCGTTGATAGTGATGGTGATGTAGGGAGATGTGTTAATGAAGCTTGTTATATTAATACTTGCACCGATCGAACCACTGATATTGATGAACCTTGTGTAACTTCTGGAGGAGGGGTGGGGACCTGTTCTTTTATGGGAGTTATAGGAACTTGTGACGCGGTGAATGATTGTAGTGATCCTGATTCTTCGAAGGGAGATCTTTGTGAAAAAGATAACATAGCTGGTATTTGTTTAAATTCATACTGCGTGCTTTCTCGGTGTGGTGATATGGGGGATCCATGTCAAACTGACCTAGGGACACTAGGGTCTTGCAATGAAATTGGTTTTTGTGAAGAAGATAGAATTGGAGAGGATGATTTATCGATGAATCCTTATTATAAAATAATGTGGGCCGGACTAGATTTTTGCGATCCAGAGAAAATTGAAAACAAGAACAAAGAAGATTTAATCGATAATGATGAGTGCGAAGGAGATAGAGATTATGGTTTTAATTATTTGGCTACTAAGAGAGTGGCAAAGGAAGGGGAAGATTTATTGAAAACTAATTTAAACTTTACTCCCAGTGAACCTCAGGCTAATAAAGCTATTCATGATTACTCTGATTACATAACTGTTACTGCTAATTTTATTAGAGATGAAGTTAAAGATGATTTTGTCTATTATGAATGGGATATTTATTATTGCAATGAAAATCAAATTGTAAATGGTAGTTGTACCGAAGATAGTACTAGACTATTAACCAGCGGTTGTGGGGAGGACACTGTCTTGGGTTCTTGTGGTGACCATCTTGACTCTGAAAAATATGCCAAAGGAATGGGTTTAAAGCAAATAAGATTCAGAGGAGATGAAGAATTTTATTCGAATGAAATTTTCTCCACTGACGAGAAAATGTATTTTAAAGTTTTTTTAAAAACCAAAGAAAATAAAAATACAAATAAGATGTCTATTTCTAGCGTGGATATTCCACTTGATAAAAACGAAATAGCTATTTCACTTTTTAACGTTGATTCAAATGAGACTACTTTTTCTTCTGCTTTTAGTGAGATTTGCGATGATCCAAGTTCAGAATATTATCAAATTTGTCCGGTTTATACTGGTCAAATTTTAGGAGCAGCCTATGATGGTCCAACAGACATAACTTCGGCTTTCTGGGAAATTGACGGGGAAAGGGTTTATTTACCAGGAAGTAACCCCTGGTCATTACCGGAGGGATATCAAAATTTTATATTTCTTCCTGTGAGGGACTCTGGGATGGAACTAAAAAAAATCACTTTTAAAGCCTTAACTAATGACGGAGAAGAAGTGGTTAGCGAAAGAATAATTTCAACTGCTAAAACAATGGTTAAAAAAATTTCTAGCGACAATCTTTCTAGTGCTTGGCCATGGCAAGTAGCAAGTGGAGGATTTATGGAGGAATCTGAGAATGTTTTAGTAGCTTTAATAGGAGAAGATATTTCTCTCAAGGCCGATATAGTGCCTAGCTATCTGGAAAGCTCTTTAATTTCAAGTGGTATTTCTTTCAAGTGGTATTTAAATAATCAAGAAATTACTTCTGCTTTTAAAACAGCTCATCCAGATTATAATATCAGCACATCAGGTTCAAATATTAACTTTAATTTAGAAGGAGAAGAAGGAGACAGCTTTAACTTAAAAGTTGAAATTTTTAAAGATTTTTCTTCAGAAGAAGAGACTTTTCTTGAAGATCATTGGGGTATTTCAAATTTAAAAGAACTTAAAGCTGATAAATCAATTACTATAAAACAAACCGAGAAGGATAATACTGGAATAGTTAAAGGTAATTCAGTAAAAATGTTTTTTGCTTCAACTTTTCAAAACAGCTCAAGTTATTTAATATTTATAATCAAAACCGCTATCGTGACTATTTTATTCTGGAGTTTGATTTACGGTTTAAACTATAAAATGGGTAGAGAAACTAAAATTGTAGAATAAATGCTAAAAAAAAATATATTAACTTTAATAATCATAAGCCTTGTTTTTTTGGGTTGGTTTTTTCGTGATTTTTTTCAAAATAATTTTTTAAAATCAGAAGAAAAAATCATAGAAATTAATTCAAATCAAGAAACTAAAAAAGAAAATAATTCAGAAGAAATTTTAAAAGACGAGGTTATTGCTAAGGGTCAAATTAAAACTGCGATTTTAATCAAAGAACAAGAAATTATTTATTTTAATCAAAATAATTTTTTAAAAACTGATTTGATAGGTAAAAAAAGAGAAACTTTAAGCTCGTTTCCTTTTCCGAATTTAAGGGAAATTACTTGTAGTAAAAATGGGAAAAATTGTTTATTAAAAACTGACGTTTTCGGTACTTTTGATTTAGAGAAAAAAGAAATTAAAAAATTAAATAGTCAAATAAAGGAAGTGAGTTTTAATTTTCAGCAAGATGGATTAATTTATTTATTTAAAGAAAACAATCATTATCAATTAAATACAGCCGATCTATTTGGAAAAAATTGGCTTCAATTACAAACAATTAAAGGTGATAATATTAAAATAAAAGTTAATCCAAAAAAAAATGAACTAGTTTATTTTTTTCAAGAATTAACTGGTGAAGAGAGGGGAATTTTTTTAACTAACTTAATCAAAAATAATCAACCAGAAAAGATTGTTGATAAAAACATTATCGACGTTAAATGGTCACCTTCAGGAAAAAAACTACTGTTTTCTTTTTATGACAATTCAACTGTTCCTCAAAGAGTGAATTTGGGTTTTTATGATTTTCAGCAAAAACAAGAATTTGAAATAGGAATCCCAAGTATCAGTGAGAAATGTGCTTGGAGTGAAGGTTCAGATATTTTATATTGTGGTGCCTTAACTAACGCTGAAAATTTGGATTTTAATTTGGAAAAATGGGAAAACAGAGAATTTGTTTCCAAAGACTTTTTTTGGGAAATAAACTTAAATAATTCAGAAAGAAAAAGGCTGTTTCAATCAAAAAAACAGTACCCCTTAGTAGACGCTTTTAATTTATTTGTTTTTAGAGGAGAATTATTTTTTATTGATAAAATTTCAGGAAATCTTATTAAAAGAGAATTATAAACCAAAAAAACAAAGCTTGGTCATTGTTCCAAATAGGCACATCCACCAAACCATGAATTAAAAAATAAATTAAAAAAAGATAATAGAGATCACTTTTTAGGTGAGATTTTTTGTTTAATAAAAATAAAAACAACAACAAAGACCAAAAACCAAAAGAGATCCAAATTTGAGAAAATAAATTATGAGTGTGAGGAACTGCCCATTGAGGATAGGGTGGAAAGAAGACTTGTTTCTTTAGATAGGTTGGTTGAAAATTAGCCGGTCCAATTCCTAGCCAAAAATTTTCTGAAATTATTTTAGTACTCACTAAAGAAATAACAACCCTTGAATCAAAAGAATTTTTGTTTTCAAAGGGATTATAGTCATAAAAAAGATTTTTTAAAGAAGGATTAATTAAAAAAAGACATAAAAGCCAAAAACAAGAAAAAACTAAAATTCCTTTGAAAATATTTTCTTTGAAATGAAAAAAGTTTTTCAATAAAGAAATCGATAAAATCCCAAAAAGAGCCCCACTAGATTTAGTTAGAAATAAAGCGAAAATCAAAACAATCAACAGAAGGTATATTTTTTTATGTTTTTTGAAATTTAAAGTGAAAATTGAAATAATAGCTAATGAAAGTGAAATAGCCAGTTGATTAGGGGAATCAAAAAACAAGCCAACCCTATTATCAAAAGTGGTAAGGTTTAAAAACTTCCAAACAATAACTAAAAAAGCCAAAAAAGAGGCATAAACAAGATAACAATAAAAAAAGACTTGAATTTTGAACCAGCCTTTTTTTATAAAATAAAAAATGATTATACTAGTTAGGATAGGTAAAATAAAATAACTTTTTAAAATACCCCAATCTCTCAAGGATAAGTTTTTGAAATTAAAAAAAGAAACAAATAAAATAAAAGCTAAAAAAAGAACAAGTTTTTTAAAAAATTTAGTCTCAGAAAGATAGTTTTTAAAATCCAAGGTTAAGTTTTTTTGAAAAATTAAAATTAATCCCAAAAAAACTATCAAAAGCAAAACTAAATCCAAAAAATTTAAATTACCCAAATTTTTTAAAGGAATTTTTATTTTATAGATAATTGGAAACAAAAAAGGCAGAAAAACCAACCAGGAAAAGATTTTTTTAATCATATGGCTAATAGAGTTAAAATTAAAGGCAAAAGTCTGACTGAATAAAAAGGTGTTTCAAACATTGAGTGAATTAAAATTATTAAAAAAATAGAGGCTAATAATAAATTTTTAGGAGTGGGCCTCTGAAAATATTTAAAAATAGGAGTTAGTATTAACAATAGTACAGCTAACCCACCTAAAAAACCAATCTCAGAAGCAAAATCTAAAAATAAATTATGGGCATAAATAGGAGTTCTAGTTTCGGATTGAGGTTGAATGATTTCAGATAAGTTTCCAACTCCAACTCCCAGCCAAAAATTATCTTTAAAAATTTCTGCGGAGATTTTCAACAGAGTAATTCTTTCGTTAATAGAACCATCTTCTAAATTGAATGTGGAATAAAATCTTTGGTTAACAGGGTTGGGAATAATCAGAAAAAATAAAAATATAAAAAGTAACAAGAGGTTCCAAAGGCTTTTTTTCTTTGAAATAGTAAACCACAAAAAGACTAAAACAATGAACAAACTTAAATAACCCGCTCTAGAAAAAGTTAAAAGAGATGTCAACAGAAGGACTAGAAAATTTACTAAATAAAAAGATTTTTTTGTTTTAAGAAACAAGAAACCAGTAATTGGTAAGCAAATATTTAAGAATAAACTGAACAAGTGAGGGTCAGGAAAAACGCCAATTGCTCTAAATAAAGTAAAACCCTCAACATTAACCAGCCAACTATTATAAGTTAAAACTATTTCTGAAAAATTTTTACCTAAAAAAAAGGGAGCTATTTGGGATTGAAGGGTAATAACAAAATCTATACCAAGAATAAATTGAGTGATAAATTGGATTAGGCCAATTAAAGCTGAAAAAAATGCAGTAATAGAAATTATTTTTAAAAATAAATTTAAATTATTTTTTTGCTTAAAGAATTGAAACATAACCCAATAAAGAGGAAAAATAGAACCTAGAAAAAGAATTTTTCTCCAAGATTTGATTTCGTTGGGTGACCAATTTAAAGAAAAAACAACTAATAACAAGATTAACATTAAAAAAACACTTCTTAAACGAAAATCTATTAGAAGTTTTTTACTTAATAATCCTTTTATCAACCAAAGTGAAAAAGCGATGGGAATTAAAATTCTAATAAAAGCTATATCATAATTTTCAGAAAAATTTAAAGCAAAGCCAAAGGGAATTAAAAAAAACAAAAACAAAATAATTGGATTTAAAGAAAGGAAGAAGTTTTTAAGTTTATTCATTGAGAGGATATATTCGTTAAAAAATAAAAGTTATTATAATATTAACATAGAAGCTGAAAAATTGTTTGTAAAGTTAAAATAAAATAAGCTTGCATTTTTTTGAATTTGCTTTAAAATTAATCTTAGTTATTGAATGAAATAAAAATAAAATAAAAAAACCTGGTTAAGTAATATTTCAAACTTTAT
>Ga0307932_1000788_pt1 | contig 13027 bp, 23 predicted proteins | sample OrgLakmetageno48_FD_201843 | JGI IMG/M metagenome (GOLD analysis project Ga0307932, IMG submission 201843) | Saline water microbial communities from Organic Lake, Antarctica - #48 | ecosystem: Environmental > Aquatic > Non-marine Saline and Alkaline > Saline | place: Antarctica: Organic Lake...
GTATCACCTCTACGCCGTTGCGCATAAGATAGTCTATGCCGTCTGTTTTACGGTAACTAGTCTGGAAATACACTCTGGTAATCCCTGCGTCGCAGATGTCAATTGCGCAAAATTCACAGGGTGCGTGAGTAATAAACGCCCATGCTCCCACACTGCTTTCGTGGCTGCGCATAATCTTCTTAAGAGCGTTTAGCTCAGCGTGTATTACTTGCGGTTTAGTGAGCCCTGTAGTGTCTTCTAAGCTACCTTCCATATGTATAGGCAGTCCGTTGTAGCCTTCTCCTATTGTACCGCCGTTTGGTTTGGTTATTACACAACCTACCTTGAGGCGTTCACCCACACTACACTTAGCAAACGCCTCAGCGCACTCCATGTACGCTCTTAAATGTTTTTCCTTCATTGTGCTCCTGTTAAAATGTAGTAAACGCTTGTATCTTAGTAAACCCTTCGTCCAGGGTAGGCTTTTTCAAGTGTTGAATCATACTTTTCATCACACGGTGTGGAATTTCTTTGCCCGGGCGATTTGCTAATCTCTCTGCTAAGATATCAGCCGGTGGTGTCTCAAAGTATAATGCTGTCTTGTTATATTCTGGTAGCATAGCAAGCTTCTTGGCTCGTGACTTAGCTGTTGTGTTGGTCTGGTCCCAAATAATGTCCAGCCTTTTTTCTCGAGCTCGACGGACTGCTCGCATCATCAAGCGGTCTGCACGTTTAACCGTTAGGCTAAACACCTCATTATAGGTCTTGCCCATTTTCTTAGCAAACTTCTCAACATAATAATCGCTCGAGATATATACAAATTCGTGAGATTGTGCGTGTACAAAAGTGCTCTTGCCTGAGCCAGGCACTCCGATCAGCATATATAAGTTTGGCTTTAACATTTCATCCTTCCTATTTGTGTAGTGGCAGGTTTTCTACTAGAACACTGTCGTTTTCGTTACTTACGCCAATAAACGCCCAAGCGCAAGTGATCTCTTTTGTAATTTGTAGTTCCCCGTAGAAGTTTTTCCATGGGTAAGTTGGATCCAGCGTCTTACCAGAGTGGTTGCCGTAAATAGAAATGTTGTTTAGTGTATCTTTGTCTGCTGACAATACAATGGTTCTACCAAAGTTACATTCGTTGCACCAATTGCGGTAATCTTCTAGCGTGTTACTAAGAGCCTTAATTCTATCAGCATCTTCAGCCTCTGTTTGCTTCCATCCAAGTTGATTTATGTATGCATTAAAATCTGCCTGAGCGTGTGCGGCGGCTGCCATTCCTTTGCCAGGGTTGCAATCGGGCAAGTCTGAACGCATGATAATGTACAGTGTAGGTTCCATTCTCCATTCCTTTTTCTATTTAATTTAACATATTGTAAACGAAAAATGCTCCACTGTCAACCAACAATGGAGCATTCTAGTAATTTAGGCAGGAATAAACAAGTAAGTAGTGGATGAAACAAAGTACATTAGCACACTAGCTCAATGCTAGTTAGCTAAAGCAACCTACAACGAACAATCTACAACTAACGACTTTTTTCCTAGCAGCAATATACAACGTCATATTAGCTAGGAGCACGTCATTGGAGTCGGCTGTTAAGGCCTCCAGTTAGTTTAGGATCTCTCCTAACGATCCATTCTCGTCTCTCATTTACCCCTGGGTAGTTTACTTGCACATTACGCGAGCATAACTACCAAAACTGAAATTGTGCCACCTGCGTTATCGTGATAATCACTTGCCGGCTATCTAAGTCCGGTGGCCCGACATCGATTCTTTACAGCAAATCTGCTGCTTGTAGGGTACTTACTTCGTCTGGTTCTAGCTCAATCTCAAATTTGATATTAGCTGTTAACAGCATATCTTGTAGACGAACTTTTTCTTTCTTCGCCCGAGACAGCTCTTGCTTAAACGTTGTCAACGTATCGGCAGCAAAGATCGTAGTCGATACAGTATCACGAGAACTGTACAGTGACCGACCAGTATCTGCTGATTGTTCTTTGAGCTTGCCAACTTTGCCGTTAATGACCTCGTTAGCTTGACGTGGTTCAATTCTATCTGCCATTGAGTAAAACGTAATGTCTTTCTCTACTCGAGCAATGTCTGCCAGGATCACATTCACGCCAGCAGCCACGTTAGTCAGTGCCACTTGCTTTCGAATAGAATATAAGACATCTAACAACTCCTTGCGTTGGATTTCGGCTTCAAAGAACTTCTGGTTTGCCGATTCAATAACCAAACTTGGATGTTCAAATTCGTTTAGCGCAACGTCTGTAGAAAACGCTAGTTTGTTTACAGCTTCGTTGATTACGGTTTGTAGTGCGTGTGCCTTGCGTAATGTAATATTCATAATAACCTCTTAGCCTGTTTAATGTGTCTTTTATTTAATATACAGCTATTATAGCGCAAACCGTACTAGCTGTCAACCTCTTTTTTAAATTTCTTTTAGTTAGCTGCCGCAGTTTTTGCATTCTAGCTCAGCTACTCGTGCCTGCAAGCGCTCGACCTCTGCGTTTGCCAAATGCCACGGAGTCCAATACCCGTCATCCATAGGAACCGACAGTGGATTAGTCGGACCATTCCATTGTAGGCCGTACCGAGGCATTCCTTCGCCGTCTGGTGGGTACGGCGGCAACACTGGCATTGAGTCAGACCGAACATTATTGATTCCGATATAATAAGAGTCGCTGCTGTCCATCAAAAATAATCCTTAGTGTAGTTTGATTAAATCTCTTCTGCAATGCGATCGTAGCAGTTGTCACACAAAAGTCTGTAGATTTTTATTTGCTCGATCTCATTTAAGTAAGGGTCGAGACGTACCTTGCCTTTGGCGTGTCCACACTCTTTAAAAAAAGAGCTAGCGTTGATCTCTTGGCCTCGGATATAAGCAACTATCATTCCGGGTGTTGTAATCAGCTCTCCGTGATACGTCTTTATGGAAGTTTCTGTTCTTTTAACCAGTTCGTTTCCGTTGGGGCCTACTATTTTTACGTAAGACTTGCCGACCACGTACTTGTACAAAATACTATCCACGTGCACATTGCGATACTTGCTCTTGCTCATTTTATTCTTCTTTCAGCAAAAACCTGTTACTGATGACTTTAAAGCTCTTGTCGCCGTCTTTCAGGTTCTTGAATACTATGCCTTCGGCAAACTTGTGATTGATGCTGGGCTGTTCTGCCATAGCAAGGAACCAATCAACGTTAACTTGATCTTCAGTAATCAAAAGACCTTCAATTAGCACAGGTACGTGCTCTACAGTGTCGGTGTACTCTGCGACCAGATCAAGCACTGCTCTACGCTCGCCTGCGTTTAAGTATCTGTTCTCACTAATATTGTAGACGTCAAACACAAAGAATCTAGGCTTGGTAAACTTCTCTCTGTTCTTCTGAATACCAGGGCCCATGATCTCTCCCTGGAGAGCAAAGTCAAACCCGACCTTGTCAGCAACAGCAGGCAATGCCTCACTGTAGTTCATTCCCCGCGCAAACGTTACAAGAGTGTTGCCGTTATTGGCCTCATTGTCCTTGAGGTGAAGATTGCGACTACATACGCCCGCAGTGCCTTCGCGAGTGAACAGTGTCATGCTGCTACCATCCAACTTCATAGTAACTTCCCACTCTCCCACAAACCAGTCAGGCATACTTATGAGGTTCTGAACACGTTCCTGATCAGTTTTGCTCATAAACGCAGGGAACATTCCTTCAACTTCACCTGCCAAACAAGCTGGAATCGGTGGATCGTATTTTACAATGCCCAGGTTCTCGCTTAGATCTAATCCTTCGAAATCTTCGCCGCTGCCGTCAATAAAGTCACTTACTGGAAGCAACAGTCCTTGGCTAACTTGTCCTCGCAATTTTACAGTGCGCAGGCGGTTGCCTACAATACCTTCGTATGTTTTAGCTCCGCCGCCTTTGCTAAGGAACGGCGCCATTTCCTCAGGAATCCAAGAATCGATCGAACAATATACGACAAAATCGCCTAGGTTGTATTTTGCTATTTGATCAACTACCCACCATCCACCGACTCGATAAGCACAGATATTGTCTGCGTTAGGGATGCTTTTAATTTCTTCAATTTTAGCTACCCACGCCATTGCTCGATTACCATTTTTATACATTGTTATCCCTTGTTTTATTAATTGATAAATAAGTATACAACGCGATTAATAGAATGTCAAGTGATGTTTTGTTAACAGTGTCCGTCACGGTACTAGTAATACCCACGGACCCTAATACTAAGAAGGAGTATCAGCTATCAATATTTATTTCGTTTACTCTTACTCGTGCCCGATCCAGGACACGGTGTTCTATATTGGCTACGGTAAAAATAATAGACATTTGGATCATTTAAAAGAAGCTAACAAAGAATACACAAAAGATAAGAACTCACATAAAATTAATACTATTAAGAAACTGCTAAGAGAAGGTAAAAGTCCATCTATTCAAAAACTTGTCACTCAGCTCGCAAAAGAAGAAGCCATTGAGTTAGAAGAATTTTTAATTGCTGAAATCGGTCGTCACGACCTCAATACTGGTCCTTTAACAAATTTAACACAAGGTGGCGAGGGTAACAGAGGATGGTCCCCTGCGCAGCGGGATAAGATGAGCAAACAACAAAAAGATTATATTCAAGCAAAGGATCCTGTAACTAACACTGCGTATCGTGTAAAAAAAGACGACCCAAGATGGGTGTCTGGTGAGCTAGTGGGACAAAACTCAGGAATCAATAGAAATATAGGTACAATCTTAAAAGATTATATTCTGGCAAAAGATCCTGTAACTAATACTGTGTATCGTGTAAAAAAAGACGACCCAAGATGGGTGTCTGGTGAGCTAGTGGGGATTAATAAAGGTAAGCCGTGTCATCCAAACACAATAAAAGCTGCAAAGATGAAAAAAGGAATTCCTAAATCTATAGAACATAGGAAGAAAGCTGGCAACACAATAAAACAACTAAAATGGTACTGTAACTTCGAAACGGATCAGGTTAGGCGGTTTAAGGAATCAGAACAACCTGACGGTTATGTCAGGGTGTCTGGACCACACAAACGAACTCCTGTTTAGTCACCTGGTGTGTATTCGCCTTTTCTAGTTACTACACTCCACCCGTCAACAACCGCTACTTCAATAGCATCGGCGTTGTCAATAGGGCGGATCTCTGTGATCTTTCTAACGGATGCTAATTTTCTCACGGTTGTTGTCCTCTTATGCGTTAGTGTGTATACAGTATACGTTCACTACTGCTGTCTGTTAATTATAAATAATTAGTGGCTTTATCAATTAGTCTTTGGCGACCTAGCTCAGTTAGCTTGAAATATTCAATTCCTTCGCTTTCTCTAAGAGCTAATACGCCATGAATTGGATCTGATAACTCTAGCAGCCGTTCCCGTTGGGTAACAAACCATTTCGAACTACCGTCTTCTGAATCGAAGTAAGCCTGCTTGATTACGTCGTCTATACTCACCCACGGTCCGACAGCGCCGTTGATTACTTTGAGCGGCCGGCCGTTGATTACTTCTTTTAAAATTGAAATCAGCAAAGACATACTTAGCGGGTCACGCAAGTTAACTGTAGTAGTGCTCATAGCATTTGCCTCTTATGCTTTAGTGTGTATACAGTATATGTTCAGAGCAAGCTGTTGTCAACCAGTTTATACTAGCTTTTTAAAGTCCGGAAACGTAAGCATTGCTTCGACTGTCTCAGCTTCCCCGTTGCGCACTCGTGCCTTCCAGATGTCTCCACTTTCTTCGCCATAGCCTTCTACGTCAATAGTAACGTGAGGAAAGTGTACTGACAATTCTTTTAGATCTGTCTGCCATTCGTACCATTTAATCTCATCTGTTTCGATAGTTACACGGGTACTAGTAGTGGTTCCAGCAAACGTATAGTTAACGGCGCGATTTAGCTTGAACAGAAAAAACTCTGATTCAACTTCTTCTTTAAATCCTGTTGCTTCAATTTCGTAGTGTGTTACATATCCCATAACAATTTCTCTTTTTTGGTTGATTAAATTAGGGTAGGGTAGGGCCCAAATCGCGCGCTGCTCAGCCTGAGAAAGCATTTAACGGTTTTACCAGCAGCGTCAAAGGAGTTAGACTCCTAAGGCAAGGTTAACTAGACAATCTCCATTGTAATCTAGAAGCCCCATTATTTCTTAACTAAAAATATAGTATACGTGGTAAAACAGTATGTGTCAACCTGTTTTTATTCAGAATCTAACTTTTCTTTGATGTCAGCAAAATCGCCTAGATTAGGCGTAGGAACATTGCCAAGGTGTGCCGTTCCGCCTGCCCGAACAACCTTTTCTATCTTTAGGTAAGGTATGCGACTGTTGTCAACACTGCGCCAGCAATAGTCACCGTTGCTTCTTTCGAGGCCAAACACTGTGGCGCGGATGCCTATTTTCAAAACGATGGCTGCGTCACCGTCTACGAACACTAGGTCGCCTTCGCGTATTAACGGATTCATACGAAATGCGAGTCCTCTAAAAAAGTTAGTTATAACATCTTTAAGAATTAGAGAAACTATCAAGCTAAGTAGCATGATAAAGAATGGCACGAGCTGAGTAAGGAATTCCATTTCGTCGATCATACTAGTACTTATCAAGATACAAGGATTGTAAAGCGGCTGTTTTAAGTGGAGACGCGGACGGGATTCGAACCCGCGTTATCTTTCGACTCGGATTTGCAATCCGATGCATAGCCTCTCTGCCACCGCGTCTATAACAAGGTGCTGGTTAGGTATCGTCCAGCGTACAAGGAAGGACGGCGACCTTGTACCCTTTACACATCTACGAGCCGTCATGGTTAAACTAATGTGCTAACTACTATAAATGCAGCTGGGTCGCAAACCACTTAGCGGATTTTCACCGTAAACTACCGTATACTGGGTCGGTATAGTCGTACCCGATCCCTGAATACCCATTGTCAAGACTGCTGTATTTCGGGTACCACGGCCATACTTTGCCTACTTGACTCTCGGCTGACCAGTTGTTAGCTATGCTACTCCACTTGTCTACTCTGCATTGTGTATAACACTGTTGCCAATGCTATACACAATGAATTGTGTATCTGGAACCCCTGGGAGGAATCGAACCTCAAAACCATCCACCTAACTTTAAGGCACAGCTTAGGAGGCTGCGGTCAGGAACCAGAGGTACTTTATGCTTTCTGATCGTTCCTCATTTCTGCGTGTATTTCTCTATGACAATTTGCACATACTATGTCACATTTATCTAGTTCTTTTCGGAGCCTCGCAATACACCAACGCACGTTCCAATCTGGGTCTTTTTGACTGGGGTCTCTATGATGAAACTCTAGTGCTCCTATGTATTTGCTATACCCACATCGCATACAATGTGCACCACCGCGCTCGTCCATGTACGCTTTAACTTTATCTTTTTGCCTGTCATACGTGTATCTATTATGACATTTTTTGCATATGTTGCCTACACATTTGTAGAAATTTCTTTGGTTAGATTCTCCACATTTGCAAACTCTAATAGTACATGATCTAGGTGTTGGCTGTCCTGCTAGATATTTTCTAACTGTTGAGTAACCCAAACCTAAATGTTTAGCAATTTCTACTTTAGTTAATCCTTGATTGAATAGCTCTTGTATCTGTTTCATACAGGTATTTATCTAATTAACAGAGCTATCTCTATTCTGATGAGCTACTAGGGCTTATTTTTTGCTTCTTTTACTCGCTGACGAAGCTTGTCAGCGTATTCGTCGATTGTTTTATTATGACTTGCTAAATCCTCTGCTCGGATCATTATTTTATACTGTTGATAAACACAAAAAACTACAACAAGCATTAATACAAGGATAAAACTTATGAATAATACATCCATATTACTTACCTCTTTGTTTTATTATTTATGTAGTATACTGTCAGTATACGTTCAGTTAGCTTACGTGTCAATCTTTATTTAATAAATGCAATTTTATTCTCTATTGTTAATGCGTTCAGCAAATCCTAGCACAGTTGAAATATTAAATTCACTGTGACAACCAGCGCATTGTATGTTAGTAGCCACTCCGGCGCTAGGTCCTACCTTCCAAGTATCGCAAGCGCAGTCCGGACAGCCGTACCTTTGTAAGTAAGCACATAATCTTTCCTCTTCGTCAGTTGCAATGCTAGGCCACAACCATTCTTTGAAACGTTTAAAAGGGTTCATTGTTCTTGTCCTGTACAGATGTGTGTGCCTTCTTTGTCTACCCGAGGAGTAATGCCTCCGCCCGCACCTTCAAGGTAATGACACCCAGTTAGGTTATCGATACGCAAACTTACTCCGCTACGATCTCTGCCGTCGTCAGTTGAGTCTGTTAAGATAGGAATAAATGTGTATGCTAACGCTAGCACGAAAAAAGCAGCAACTGCCCGTAGAAAGTAGCGGGAAACGTCGCCTTTGAATATTTGGTATAGTTCGAGGTTGCTTACTTGTTTGACTAGATCAACCATGCTATTTGCCTGCTACTGATTGAGTAGCGTATCGTGCTAGTTTAGCAAGTCGCTTGCGTTTAGCAGAAGTTAGCTTGCTGTAGTCACCCGTCATCGAAGTTAGATACTTAGTAGAGTCTCCAGTGTATGCTCCGAACACTTGAATAAAGTACAAACGCTGATTCATCTTTCTTACCTCTTCTAGTTAGTGTGTATGCAGTATACTATTAAGTAGGAAGTATGTCAACGATTATTTTGCTTCTTACTCTTCTGTTTCAAGATATACCATTTCCCAGTCTGGGTGATAGCGTCCGGTGTCTTCTTCGTCCACGCCGTCAAATGTAATCTTAATATAGGGACCGCTACCGCCTGTAATAGTGCCTGTAAAGTTACCTCGATAGCAAACACGTTGACCTACGTAAGCTGGTAGTTGATAATACTGACGAATGTACTCTAAACTGTGATCTGTAGTGTTAGTCATTGATGATCACCATGAAGTAATCTAATCTTTAATCGTAGTTTGTGATCAAGCTTAGCCCATGCACTCTTAGCAGCATGGTTATGAAAGGTCCAACACAAGAAATAAAAGTAGCAAACAGTATGCTCACAATTATTATCCCAATAGTAATTCAGCATACTGCATGCCTCAGGGACATCTTCGAGTGTCATCTTGTTGATAAACTCCGCAATCTCAACGCTGTCTTTAACAAAAATACTCATATACTGTCTCTCTTTTCTGAAATTCTGTATCTAACCAACCGAGCCTTCCAGGCTGACTTCCAGCAGTTTGCCGGCTTCTACCGCAAACTCCATGGGCAGCTCTTTGAAGACTTCTTTACAGAAGCCGTTGACGATCATGGATACCGCCTGTTCTGCGTTAATACCGCGCTGGCGGCAGAGGAACATCTGTTCGTCGCTGACTTTTGAGGTGGTCGCCTCGTGCTCCACGATGGCCGACTTGTTCTTGCTTTCTATGTACGGGAAAGTGTGGGCGCCGCAGCGGTCACCAATCAGCAGGGAGTCGCACTGGGTGAAGTTTCGTGCACCTTCGGCTCCCGGGTTGAACTTGATCAGGCCGCGGTAGGTGTTTGAGCTGCGACCGGCAGAAATGCCCTTGGAAATCACCGTGCTGCGGGTGTTTTTGCCCAAGTGAATCATTTTTGTGCCGGTGTCGGCTTGCTGGTAATTGTGGGTCAGCGCGACTGAGTAAAATTCACCTACGCTGTTGTCGCCGCGCAGTACGCAGCTGGGGTACTTCCAGGTGACGGCTGAACCGGTTTCGACCTGGGTCCAGGACACTTTGGAGTTGTCACCGATGCAGGCGGCGCGTTTTGTGACGAAGTTAAAGATGCCGCCTTTGCCATTTTCATCGCCCGGGTACCAGTTCTGTACCGTGGAGTATTTGATTTGGGCGTCTTTTAGTAGCACCAGTTCGACTACCGCAGCGTGCAGCTGGTTTTCATCGCGCATGGGTGCAGTGCAACCTTCCAGATAGCTGACGTAACTGCCTTCGTCGGCGATGATCAAGGTGCGCTCAAACTGGCCGGTGTTAGCAGCATTGATGCGGAAGTAGGTCGACAATTCCATCGGGCAGCGCACACCTTTGGGAATGTACACAAAGGAGCCGTCGGAGAATACCGCCGAATTCAGCGCAGCAAAGTAGTTGTCAGCGGCGGGAACCACGCTGCCCAGATACTTTTTCACCAATTCCGGGTATTTCTGAACCGCTTCTGAAATCGGGCAGAAGATAACGCCGGCTTTTTCCAGGGGCTCTTTAAAGGTGGTGACGACAGAGACAGAGTCAAATACTGCATCTACCGCAACGCCCGCTAATTTAGCCCGTTCGTGCAGCGGAATACCCAGTTTTTCATAGGTGCGCAGCAGCTCAGGATCAACCTCATCAAGGCTCTGAAGCATATCTTCTGGGCGTTTGGGCGCGGAATAATAGGAAATATCGTTGTATTTTACCTTTGGGTAATTAACGTGTGCCCAGTCAGGCTCTTCCATTTCCAGCCAGCGACGATAAGCTTTCAGGCGCCACTCCAGCATGAATTCGGGTTCTTGCTTGAGTTCAGAAAGACGGCGAATTACGTCTTCATTAAGGCCCGGCTCAAAGGTGTCAGACTCAATCTCAGTTACGAAACCATGCTCGTATTCCCGCTTGACCAGCTCTTTTACTTCTTCATCAGTCGTCATTATCGTCGCTCCTTATCTCTTATTTGACAGCTCTAGGCGTGTTGCCAAATTCTTTAGGATCTCGTTCTGGCCCAGCAGCATCAAATAGATGCCAATGCTTAGATTCAAGGTGTCCGTACAATGCGCCTTGTGGGCGCATCTGGCGTTTTCTTGCACAGTACAATGTATCGCCTTCGAATCCTGCGTCAATAAACGCTTGCTCAAGCGCGGGCAAATCTTCTTCAACAACTTCTTCGCAATCTGCACCACCCCAAAAGAATACGTCGTTGCATAGTACAGCAAATTCAAGGTCGTCTTCTGTCCACATTAAACAATCTGACATGTCGTATCTGGACACTAGACGTAACAGCTCAAACTTCCACGGCTGGTTGCCTTTGGGCTGCTTTTCGAAGTCTGATACAAAAACTTGTAGCTTTTGTCCTGTCATGTTCAGCTGTGATCTGCCTGCATTAACAAAACACTTGCAACCACCGTTAGTGTGCATGCCAGTCTGCGGGCCTCGAACTACGCAATTACCGTCCAAGCACCCGTTCCAATTACTGAATAAAAATTTTCTAAGATCTTGCGAGTTGATCACAGTTTACTCCTGTAGCGTTAGCACACTCTTTAGTTAACACAGCTTTCTGATATCAACCTTTCTTTTTACGGAGTAGTGGATTGTAGCCACTAGCTGGCGTTGCTTCGGCTGCCATGCTGCTTTTGTAGCCTTGGTACACACTCCGAAGCCGATCTCGATCGATGCCATAAACTTTTTCAATAACTGCCTGAACAGCGTTTAGCTCTTTATCTCGAGTCTCGGAGTTAGATCGTTTGAGTTTGTTTACAACAATTTCGTAGAGGGTATACAGTTGGCTGTTGCTAAGACCTTTAATTAGGTCCTGAGCTTCTTGCTTGTAGTTGCGGGTATCTTCGTGACGTGCACTTCTATGATCGTAATTGTATTTCATGATCTTTACCTTTTTGCGTGTATTTAACATATAATAACACAGTATGTAGGGAAAGTCAAACGAAATTTAAGGCTGCCCACCAATTATTGTGTAATTAATTCCTTTGCTCTTGATATAGGTTTCGAATTCTTCCTGCTCCTCCGGTGAATAAAAGCTAACCAATGCGTTCTGGTTTACCTTACCGTAAGCGTCTACGTGACTGCGGAATTCACGCATTACTTTGGTCAGCTCCCATGCCGTTAACTCAATACTTAACATACGAGGATTAGTAATCATCTGTTCTTTCTGTTCAGGGTGTAGTAAATCGTCGTACACCCCTTCTGCTAGGAGGTCTTTTGCTTTCATATTAATATTTATCATTAGCTACACAATGTAGCTAATGACTCTCTGGTTAAATTAACTCCTTAACAATTGCGCTGGCTGTTTTGCCGTCGTATTGTCCTTTATGGTGTGCGTTCAGAGCGCCCATCATCAATCCCACTTTTTTAGCAGCAGGTACATCACCGCACCCGCCAATTATAGCGGCTACGAAGCTGCGTATCTGATCTTCTGTTAACTGCTTAGGCTGATATCTTTCTAGCAATGTTATCTCGTTCCTGGCAGCAACTTGTACTTCTAGATCGTCAGTGTAGCCTAATAGTTCTCTGAGGTTTTTCAGAAACTTTTGTACAACTTTAGTAACTTGTTCGTCTGTTACAGTTTCGGTACCGCTTGGGCTAGCTTCACCTAGCAGCGTAGTTAGAGAAGTTGCTTCAATAGAGTTTTTTGCTTTTCGGGCAGTGACCTGGTCTGCGCGAATTTTTTCTAGTAGTTCGCTCATATTATTGCCTTTTGTTACAGTTAAAAATAGGGTTAGTAGAAACTACTAACCCGTAAGTGCTATTCCGCCTTCTTTTTACGACGGGCTGCTGCCAAACCGGCTATACCAAGTGCCATTAGACCTAGTGTGCCCGGCTCTGGAACTGGAGTGCCATCCGGATCGACGTCAACTTCTGCCACGTATGCGTAGAAGTAGTCTCTACCAAACCACGACCCTAGAGAATGTTCTATGCTAATCTCTGGGTCGAGGTGATTAACCACTTTTTGTACTGCCCACTTTTTGAACCAGTTAAGCTCGTCAAGAATGCTGGCGTACTCGTCCGAATCCGTGAAGTCACCAACGGTGCTTTCGGTTGGGACAAAGTCCCAACTATCAACAAATGCCCAAGTTCCGGCTATGTCAGCTGGCTCAGAATAAGCACAGTTGTTCAAAGCAGTCTTGGTGTCAATGAAGCTTGTTTGGTTAGCTGTAATAGTTTGTCCCCACTCAGTTAGACCCATCCCAAACCCAGTTCCAGAAAAACCAGTTCCAAAGTCTGCTGTTGACGTAAAGCTACACGGATCTGCTCCAGGCGTTGGTCCGGTGATCTGTGCTGCTACTGCTGGCTGTACACTCAACATTGCTGCTGTTACTAGTGCTGCAC
>Ga0307932_1000789_pt1 | contig 13025 bp, 11 predicted proteins | sample OrgLakmetageno48_FD_201843 | JGI IMG/M metagenome (GOLD analysis project Ga0307932, IMG submission 201843) | Saline water microbial communities from Organic Lake, Antarctica - #48 | ecosystem: Environmental > Aquatic > Non-marine Saline and Alkaline > Saline | place: Antarctica: Organic Lake...
TTAACTATAGCCTCTTCTTGTTTACACCTTGGTTTCAGTTTTTTATTAAAAGGGTAAAGCTCTCCAAACTCATGAACCCTGGTTCCTCTTGTAGTAGATTCAAGGTTGATTGTTGTCCACTGATTTAATATCTCTTGTTTAGACATACCAGTGTACTTATTGACAACACCATTAAATTTTGTGGAATCAGATATTTCCTCAGCTTTCTGATCAGTGGGAAATTCTTTGTAGTATTTTTTAATTAGTTTGGAAACGCTAGCTTTCAGAGGTTTGTTATCTACAAAGTAGATATGCTTCTCCTCATTAAAGTCTAACTTAATAAAGGGCATTTGTATCTCTCTTCTTTTTGCGTTTACCATAAAGCAAAAGTAAGTTAATTTTACAACTCTTTAAAGAGATTTTTAATCTTTAGCCAGTTTTCTTTTATTCCATTTGTAGTTTTACTAATCTTTTTACTCAAATCAAACCCAGCTCTTTTGAGGTTTTCAAACAATATTGAATAGCTTTCTATTGCAACACAAAAACCAACAGCATATAAAGTACTTGACAGACTGCCTTGATCTGCTACTATGGGACTCTTTTTAATAAAGAAAATTACCTCTGCAAAATACACTAGAAAAATTATCATTAAATAAGCAATGCTTTTAAGTATGGACTTTCTAAGTTTTTCTGACTCTATTGTTACAAACATTAGATGCTCTAGTTTTTCTCTAAACCCAGAAACACTTTCCCCTAAAGCTTTGCTTTCTTTTATTGATTCAACAAAAGAAGCATAGACACCAGTTAAAAAGTCTAGTACTAGTGCTACTAATAAAACATAGATTGCTATCTGTAAGTTGGTCAACCCTATTAAAAAAGTTGTTGTACCAAAACTTACGAGCATGGTTGAGTAGTTAAAGGATGAGAACATTCTGTTTTTATTACGTTTAGGCATTTCTTTTATGGTTTATCTTAACTTCCTATAGAAGAAAAGTCAAAGTTTTGTAAAGTAATGTTAAGCTTAGAATCAATACAACTCAATAGTTTGTCAGACTCTAAAACAATTTTCATACTTTCAAAGGAAGGTATAAAACTAGCAACTTCTTCTTTTTTATAATATGCTACCAAAGCTATGTAATCCAAAGCTAAGAGATAAAGTAAAGTGTACTCTTTTAAAGAATACTTACCGTTTAACATATCAGTCTCAATATCTATTTCATAAAGTCTTTTACCCTTGCAATACTTAGCTAGTCTAATTACCTCATAAAAATCTTTAATGTCTTGATGAAGCACAGCTTTTAAATAGTGCATTTTTGTAGATGCAGACAATAACATATCACATTTAGAAATACTAGGAGCACAATCTTGTTGCACTACTCCACAAAATAATTGAAGTAAGTCTTTTGATAAATCACTTATCTCTTTAACAAAACTGTTTAAATATAAATCCTCTGTGATAAAACCTTCAGGGACTTCTTCACGGTTAGAATTTATACCTATACCTATATCTGTAGTAGCACCAGGCTCTTCACTTATTATTTTTAATAGTGTGTAACCAGAAAAACTGTCTATGGAATAAGTATCTAAAGGAGGTACTATTACATCTTGTACTAAATCCCACTCTGAAGTAAGACAATTAAAAGTGAATACTGAAAGGCCAACATTATTTTCTTCTGAAGTGTTTTGAAGAAAGTATTCTAGCTCTTCAGTAAGTATATTATAATTAGCCATGTCTTTAGTTATTTATACAAAAATAGCAATAAAAAAGGACTTATCTTAAGATAAGTCCTTTAATGATTTATGTGAAAGCTATTACTATTAAACTAGTTTTGCTAGCATTGTAGCTAGAGAGTTTATAGCTGTGCTATTACCTTCTGGTAAAGCAAAAATAGTTGTTAGGGGATTCTCATAAGTTAACCACCCACCTTCATTCTTCACATTATACTCTAATGCAAATTGACTATAGTTCTTAGTCATATCAGTAAGGTACTCAATATTGCCAATGGCAGTATTAGTAGTCATACTAATTGCATAAGGACCTGCTCCATTCCAAGAACTAGCGTGGTACTCTTTCTGCATAATGTTGTTTGGAATACCTTGTGCATAGACAGGGCTAGTTGAAACAACTTTAGTTCCAGAGTAACTTAAGCTACTCAAAGGAGAAACTATAATTACAGTCTGTAAAAGCTTGTAATACTTCAAGTTAATTCCTGCAGCAAAAGATCCCCCACTAATTGTGTTTGGAACAAGCTCAAGATCTACTGTAATAGAAGCACTATTATCAGCGTTGTGTGCTGCAATAGCATCAACTTGCTCATCTGTCACTGTTCCACCTTTTGCAATGTTTGAAGTAATACCATCTACATCAGCAGCAGTAATTGCTTGACTAGCAACTAATGTTGCAACTAATAGATCATTGTCATCTAGGTTTATTTCTTGTTTAAGAAGTCTAGCTAAAAAGACAGGATCTAAACATTCATCACCGCCACAGTCCACTTGATTAGGTGTTCTTACAATATAAGCCTTGCTATACTGATTATGTCCTTGTATTCTATAAATCTCCGAATTTCTGAACTCTACTCTAATTCCGTACTCGGAATCAAACTTAGGTTTGAAACCAGAAACAGTGGTCTTCATTGGAGCACCTGCTTCATAGTTTTTTCTTTGGACTCCTAGAACTCCTTTCTTCTGAATGTTTTGACCTGCAGATACTCTAATGTCTCCATCAGGTTTCTTTAGTGCAACAAAAAATTCATTTGGGATGTCAGAAGTAGCATCAATAGATACTCCACTTTCTGTGCTAAAAAATCCAAGTTGACCTGTTGCTAGGTCTTCTATAGTTTTGTCTTTAGCAAGGATAGCTGAATTTGCATTTGCTGGTAGTACATTAAATACTACATTGTTACGATTTGCCATTTTAATATGGTTTTAATTATAATAATTGATTAACACTTAATTTATTCATTCTGATTTGAAAATCAGATGCTTGTATTTTTCCTGCTGCTAACATAACAGCTATGTCTACAATTTCATTGTGTGTAACCTCAGCCAATTCAGAATTTTGATTTTCTGATAATGCAACAGAAGACCCGGGTAATTTATAAGTTCCTCCTGGCACTCCAGAAGGAAAGCAAATATACTCTCTTTTTCTAATGTAAGACAAAGTAAATTCAGAAACAAAGAAATCCTTCACTAATAGCTGTATGCCCAAAGAATCAAAATTACCTATAACTTCTCTCCAATCAAATGAGCTACTATAGTTTTCAGATAGGTCTGAAGGGTCATCATGTTGAACAGGAATAAAAACTGCTTCTTTATTTACACACTTACCCTTAGTAATTAAACATCTACCTCTTAAAAACATTTCATAATCAACAGGTAAAACAACACCATTTAATCTGTTTCCTGATACCGCAGAAATTCCTATAGAGCTATTTACTGGTATCTTTTTACTTACCACTATGTTTCTAATGTCTTCAGTACTTCTTTGGTTAACTTCAAATCCCAGATGAGTGAACTTTCTAGGATATGCAACTAGCTTGACAAAGATCTTTTCTGCTTCATTGAGGATCCAATCAATTTCTGGAATTTGTAAGTTCCTGTTTTTTTGACTGTCAATCTTATTAAACTTCATTTTGAAGTCATAGTGCATATCCTGAACTTTCATTATTTCTGAGTTTTCTCTTTTAATATTAGATAGAAATCTTGATTTTCATCTTTTCCAAGGTACTCAGCAACTTCTTCTTCATCCATACCTAATACGGAATCCAAATGTTTAATTTTATGTCCATCTTTTCTTAACACACCTTTGTCTACTGCTTCATAAACTAGAGCCAGAACAGATACTTCTTTCTTACCTCTATTAATAGTTCTAAGCAATAGTTCAGGGTCTTTTGAAATAAGCTTATCCATCTCTACAGTAATAAAGTTTTCAGTAGAACTTTTCAAGTTTCCTCCAGTAAGTACTTTTATAACACTTATCTTTCTTTCTCTACTTAACTTAGATACCTCTATAACTGCAGTATTCTTAAGTGTAACTTTAGAAGCCTTTAATTCTGCTTCTTCTGATTCATCATGTATATAGTGAGTAGCATCTGGCCAAAAACCTTCATCAGCTTCTTTCTTAGAATTAGCTACGAACCGATTACCTTTCATTATGCATACTTTAATTCTTTCTAGTGGAACTGCTTTGTTAAAAAACATTGTCCTGTTTTTAAGCTTTACTTTTGCAGAGCCACTATCCCAAAAAGGGTGAGGTGAGTCTGGATCAAAATGTAAACTAAGATCGTATTTTATTTTCTTCTTTAAAAAGAAATCTTCATCTTCTTGTGAGATTACTACTGCATATTGCATTGTCTCTGTGTCTGCAAGTGCCTGTGTAGTGTGGGTTTGTGAAAAGGACTCTTTACCTTTCTTACCATGCCACTTTTCTTTATCAAGTGGTCTTACCTCTACTTTTGTTGACATTCTTTATGTAATTTAAGTTTATAAAACAAAGATATAATAAAAAATCCCCAACCTAATGATAAGTTGGGGATTTCTTGTAAACTATAAACTTAGACTTAGTTTCTAGAAAGGATTAACTCTCCACATTTAGTGACATCTTCTATGTGTGTTCCGCGAGTTTCCCCAACGTGCATTTCATAGTAGTCTCCTGCGTGTGCAGAACTTCCTGACTTCTTAGGTCCATAAGGTCCATACATACCTTCTACATAAGTAAAGGCATAAGAATCTTTCTTCTTCATTATCTTAATGTTAGACTTCTTGCCAGTATCACCAGAAAAATCTAAGAAAGTAATACGTTGAGATTCTACTGGGAATCCTGTTACAGGATCAACCTCAAAGTTGATCTCTCTATCATCATACAATGGATTGTGGATAAGCTCCAAAGAACTACCATTTGCCATGTTGTACTTTACAAACTGGTAACCAGCCTCTAAAGAGTTTGTATGAATATCGTTGTTTACTTTGTTACTGTAGACTTCAATGTTCTTGATGAATCCAGACTTTTCTTGCCAGTCTTGTACAGCTCTGTGGAATTGTAACATTCCGTATTCACCTGTAAAACCTTTGATCTGTCTTCCTTTTCCTGGCTTAACTCTTCCGTAGAAGATGTCCATTAAGTACTCTTCAATTAACTTCGCAGTTAAGTGAGAATATCTGTGGATATGAGAATCTTCAAGTTGCTCTTGAATACCAGGTCCCATTCTTACAGGTCTACCATTTGCACCTATTACAGTGTCAGCACTCCTTGAGTACCATTGGCCACGTTCAATTTCTCTGTACCACTGCTGCCAGTACTCTACTTCAGCATACTTCATCCAACCATCATGAACATTACCTTTTGAGTCAGGAATCTTACAAGCTAAAACTTCAGTAGAAGCATAGTCTGTAATTCTGTATTCTTTTCTGTACTTGGTCATCTTGTTACGGAAAGCCATTGGCATACTGAATACAGTAGAACCAGACTGTTCTGCAGCTTCTTCATAAGTAGAGAAGAGTTTACCCCACTGTTGTCCAGTAGTCAAATACTTTGTTGGAATGTAAGCTTCTGGATCATCAGTGTTCATTCTTACAATGTAAGTTGAACCATCACCATCAGTTTTTAATTGTTGCTGGACTCTTACTTGGTATTTCTTGTTAGAAGTACCAGGGTGAATAACATCACCGGGTAAGTACCAGTTTTCATCCAATTTCATTTTAAAGGGCTGCTTGAACTTTCCTGCTGTAGGATTGGTTGAAGGAACTAAATTCTCTACTATTACTAGTGGTCTAGTATTAGCATTCTTCAGTTCCCATTCCCATTCAGTAGTTCCTATGGTCTCTTCACCCATACCCACTAACATAGAGGAAAATGGGTTGTCAGAATAATAATTCTGGGCAGAGAACAAAGTGTCCATGACAGGGCCCATTTTGTGTGGTGCAGATATGAGACCTTTCCCTAAATGAGATTGCTCTGTCATATTTGCGTTCCACTCCATCTCCTTAATCCGGAGCTTGCTTGCTAGTGTTGCCATTTTATTGTTTTTGTTTATACATTAAATTAAGTGATCAATTCCCAAATTGCTTTCTTAGATTTTTTGTTTGGAGTATCTCCTTTTGCTCCAGCTACATTTCTAAGATTTTCTTTGTTCTTTCTAGAAGACTTTGTGACTGCTCCTTTTTCTACTGAAGAGAAATCAAAATCAGATTTTATAAGCTTTGAAAGTAAAGTAAGTCCTTCCTTGTCTCCCATTACCTTAAATAAATCAGCTTGGAATTGGCTTATTTTTCTACCATCTTCAAGCTCTACTTTGGGATCAGAAATATAGTCTGGCAAAGATCTCTTATCTTCTGGGGATATCGAAACCCCTTTCACATCTTTAATCTCTGAAACAAAACTTTTTAAGTCTGTTTTAAACTGCTTTGACTTTTCTTTTTTACTTTTATTTAAAGCTTCAATGTCTTTTAGCTTTTCTTTCTCATCATCTTCTTGGCCCTTAACAATTTTGTTATAAGACTTTTCTCCGATGCTTTTAAGCTTCTTGTTTGCCTCTAGTGTTTCTATGTGGCTTTCAATATACTCTTCATCATAACCTTGCATTTTAAGGTCTTCAGATATAGCATCTTTTAGAACTCTAGTGTCAGAAATATCAGAGTCTTTATTAATCTTAGAATTAGCCGTGTTAGACAAACCTCTAAAATATTCTTTTGGGTCTCCACCTTTAGAAGCAAACTTGATTAAGTTTTTGACTTCATCTGGTAAAGAGTCTGTCATATCTCTTACTGCATCTTCCAGTGATTGTTCCCATTTATCTTCAAGCAGAGAATCTTTGTCCTCTCCTTCCATTTCTTCATCTGTGTAATCAACTAAACCTTTACTCTTAAGATACTCAAGGGTCTTTAAAGACTCAGACTTTTCTTCTGGCTTTTCACCTTTATCTTTTGGGTCATCACCATCTTGGTCTTCTTCTTCTTCTTCCTTACCTCCTTTGAAAAAGTCAAGGTTGCTTATGTCCTCTTCTTCATCATCTTCTTCATCTTTGGTTTTCTTTTTACTGTCTTTTCCTTCTTTTTTATCGGATTTAGCTTTACCATCTTTTTTAGTTTTGGTTTCTTCTTCTTCCTCACCTGCAGGCTCCTTCTCTTCTATAGGATCTGTTAGGTCAGCTTCTCCAAAAAAGTTTTGAGATGTATCTTCAAAACCTGCGAAGTCATCTAAACTTTTACTTTCTTTTTTAGTGTTGTCTTCCATGTTAGTACAAATTTAAGTTTATTTATGTATTATTATTAAGAGTGACTCTTTAATTATAAAAGCTATCTCTAATAGCCTTTTACTCTTTGTTGGCTTTTTCTTGTTTACTTATTTTAAGCTCTTGTCTCTCTTTCATAATTTTATGAGACAGTTCTTTATCTTTCCTATCAGCTTCTCTTCTTCTAATGTTTGCATCAACACCTTGATTGGCTACTTCAAGAGCATCAAGCTTACCATCATTATCAAAATCTTTATCTTCATTAAAACCTAGAGTTAAAATAGCTTGTTTCTGAATCTGAGTTTTTCTCTCTTCTTTTTCTTTTAGTATTATAAGTTCTTTCTCTTTCTCATGGTTTTCCTTTTCTCTTTGATCTTCTCTGTCTTGAAGAGCCATAGCATTTTTCTGATCTTGTTCTCTCATCTTATCTTCTCTCTCCATCTTTCTATTCTCTGCAGCTTCCAGTTCTTCTTGTGCTTCAGTTGAACTATCATGTTTGATGACCTTAAGTACATCTGACAATTCTACCTTTTGGTTCTGCATTGCAGCATGTGCAAGATTTCTTACATCTTGTTTAGCTTGTTCTGCTACTGAACTCTCTTCTACAAATAAACCTAGTGTTTCACTATCTAACAATTCTTTGTCAATAGTAAGAAGTGCTGTAGACATATCATCTAAAACATAAGAAAGAGTTTCAGGAGCATCTTCCCTGCTGTAAGCTATTCTTGCAACATCAACTAATGCTTGAAGAACATTTATTTTTACATGAGAATGTAAATCAAAATAAGGCTCTAAAATATTACTAGTTTGTACAAGGTTTTGTTGATTGTTTGTAACAGTAGAGTTGGGAGCAGCCTGTCCCAATACAGGATCAGTTACACCAACAGACTTACCACATTTTTGTTCCAGAAACTCAAGCAAGTCCACATACTTACCTATGTCAGATACTACAGACATATCAAGCTGTTTTGCAATAGAGTTTACATCTTGGCCAGTCATTCCTTCTTCATCTGGGTTAAACCACATAAAAGGAGTAGACTTAAAGTAATACTGCCACTTCTCTATGTCCATACCATTATCACTTGGTACAGCATTTATGTTCATAAGTATTTTCTTACCATCATCAGAAGCTAATAAAAGCTCCAATCTATACCAAACAATATTGTAGTAATACTGATAAACTTTCATTCTATCCATTGGTGAAGTAGGGACAGAGTTTGTGTTATCATAGATAGCCCCATGGTAAGAAAGCTTGCAAGTGTACAGGTTATTCTCATCTTTGGTCTGTCCAACAATAGGACCCATTTTCTTATAAATATCTTTTCCTATTTTCCAAACTTCATAACCTTCTGGAATCCATTCCCATTTGATATAGATATCTCCAATATCTTTATTCAAAGTGTACTCTTCATCCACTAACATCTTTGTGTTAATTTGACCAGTCTCTAAATCTTCATAGTCTAACCAACCTATTTTCCTAAGTCCTTTAAACTGAATATGCTTTACTGATAAAGTACTCTGATCTTCGTAAGTATGGCTGAGGTTATCCCCAAAAAACTCTCCGTAATTTAATTCTTGTACTCTGTGTCTGTAATCTGCATAAACTTGATCTATCTCTTTGTTAGTAAGATCAAAAGACTTGACAACTTCAGAGGGTCCCATTCTGTATTCAGCTAAAGCCCATTCTCCTTCCTCTATAAAATCTAAATCTGAAGATTCATCACAAGAAAATCTTATTGGGTTTATAGTTTTTACAATAGGTTTATTGTTTACAATACCTACAAAATAAACTTCGTAAGCAGAAAGTAGTGCATGTTTAAAGCCATCATTAAATTTCTTAGGCATTTTCAAATGCTTCTTAAGATACTCTAATATTTGATGACCTTGGACTTCAGAAGGATCTTGGTGCTTCCTGTCCATGTACTTTCTTATTCTATCCGGAGTCCTTTCTTCAATTTCTTTTTCAAGTTCTTCTTGTATCTTTTGTATTTCTTCAGGAGAGGCTTCTCTATTCTGCATCTTTGCTCTCTGGTTTGCCTCAGCTTCAGCTCTTATAGGAGCCATAATTTTATCTTGGACAAAGTCTCTTACTTTTTGGAAATGTACTTCTTCTTTTCTTGTGGTAGCTTCTGAATTAACAGCCAGGACTTTGTAACCTGTTGGCCTTTTCATTTCCATTCCCATAAGAGCTTTAATTCTGTAAGAACTAATATCTCTATTAACCATTTCAGCAGGAAGCTCACCTTGCTCAGCACCAAAAGGTTGGCACACATATTCAAAATCAGACAAGTCTATTATGTTGTTGAAAAGATCATAATTTACTCTCATCCTTTTATACTCATTAACAGTAGAGTTAACACCACTCTTTAGACTAGAGTGCTCAACTTCATATTTGTCAGCTTTTTCTCTGTACCATAAATGCTTATCAGCTTTCTTTTGGTTTCTTGTTAGTCTTTCTTTATCTAGGTATATAGTATCTGCCATGAGAGTAGTTATTGTTACAAAAGTAGTTAATTAAAATTACTAATATTAGTGTTTTTGTTTTTTGTGTAGAACTTATTTTGCATCTTTAGTAGTTGCTCTATCTTCTTTGAAGAACCACTCTTAGGTTTGTACTCTTTACCTAGCATATCTTCTTCATCCTGAAACATAACTTGCATGAGTGCCATAACTCTGTCAAAGTTACCTTTTCTGTTATAGTTAATAAGCTCTTCTAAAAGACCTATAGAGTATATCTTGTCTATGACTCTAACAGGGTTGTCTTCATCATCAAAGTCTATTGTAGAAAGAAGCCAAGTTTTAATGTACTTTTCTCCAGCATCTTTCATGTTTGTGTTCATGTGACAACCATAAACCCTAGCTACTTTTGAGCTCTTAATGTTTTTACTAATTACAGCATCAGGTTGTGCAGCTAAAAAATGTAATTCTTTTCTTTTTCTAAAATAGTCTTTAACATGGGTTACTTCATTCTCGTACATTATTTGAGTGTTGTACAACATAGCAAATAACTTAGCTATGTAAGTAACATCATCTGCTTCCTGGGGTCTTCCAATATACTCTGCAACTATCTGCATCTTAGTGTACTCCCCTTTTATCACTGGTTTGTAAACTATGATAGAAGCTAGAGATGTACCTTGATCTTGTCTGTAGGGGTCAAACCCTATTTTGTAAGCATTCTTTGGAATATCAAAAGCTGGGTATTCATAAATAACAGGGCAACCTTTAAGGGATGTATTATCTGGCTTCATCCTGTAGATAGGATCTGCTGTACCATCTAAAATAGGATCTGCTTTTGCCTTCTTAGTCTCTGAATCGTAATAAAGATCAACAGGAGTTCCCATTGTTTCTTGCAAATGCTTTCCCTTAACAATTTCTAACTGTCTTTTTAACTCTAAGACAGGAAAGTTGTTTACAGTCACAAAACCAAATGCTTCTTTAGGACCCAAGGGTTTCTCTTGCATCCTCTTCTGAATATCAGTAGAAGTTGCTCCTTTAGAAAGAAGAAATTTTCTGTGTTTTAGTTCAGCTTTTTTGGCTGTCTCTCTATCAGAGTTTCCTTGTTCATCATAATACCCTGGCATATTCCACTGTATAGGATGAAAGAAACCACAATCAAATTCCTCAGAGTCTTCATCCCAAATGTTTTTGAAAGGCATAAATCCGTAAGCAATAGGCTTTGAGTGGATATCCGCGTAATCTGCAGTTCCCCCTTCCATATCCCCAGAAGTACCAAACATTGTTATCATTCCAGTTTTAATATCTCCATCCATAACAACATCTTGTATTGCAACAAGAGTGTTCTTTAAAAGACCTGGTGTACCAAAAGCTCCAGACTCTTCTATTACTACATCATAAGCATCTTTACCCCTTGCAGCATCCGGATCATCTTTAAATGTAACAGACATAATCTCAGACATGAAGCCTGTTTCTGTAGGTACACCATCTCTGTATTGTTTAGTAGAAGCCCTAATGTGGCCCTTACCTGCTTGGTCTATATAATGTCTTGGGTAAACCCATGCTGTATTTGCATTTAAAAAGTTGATATAACTATATGCCATTGTAAAAATTCCTTTTGGGTAAAGAAACTTCTTTTCATAAGCTCCATAGATAGTAAGAGAAGAAGGTCTACATAAATAGTTATTTACACCAATTGCAGCATTCTTAAAAGAGTACCCCTTTCTTCTGGATTTTCCTACTACTAAATTCCAACCTCCTTTAAGATAATCTGCTTCTATTCTAACAGATAGTTGTAACCTATCGAAATACTCTTTTAATTTTAAAGCCTGTTCTTTATCATCAAAATGTATAAACTCTTCTTGCTCTAAGTCAGAAACAAGACCGGTCTCTAAAACACCGTTTCTTGCTATTTCCCTAGACCAAAAATAGTTGTAGTCTCCATCCCAGAAGTCTGGAAAGTCTGTTATCTTCTTTGATTTCTTTTTTGTAGTGTCCTCAGTCTTTAAAATAGGACAGAAGTTGAGGTAGAAATAATGATCACCTGTTATTCTTACACCTCCTTCAGAATGACCATGTATGCATCTTTGCCTTTGTTCTTTCCAGTAGTCAAACCAATCTGGTGAACCCCAGGGATCCATACTATAAGCCCCTCTTTTTTTAAACCTTAAAGCTTCTTCTCTAAACCCTTGAGAGTTAACCCAAACTCCTTCAGGATTTCTAACTGAATCTACTATACTCATACTTAAGTTTTAATACTTAAAGTCATTCTTCTTCTGTCAAAAGATATGTCACTTTCTGGTCTGGCTGAGAATCTGTGCTCTGTCAACAGTCTGTTCATTATTTTATCATATAAAAAGTTGTTGGCAAGATTACTCTCTCCTTCTTGCCAATGATCTTTTATGTGTACCTCATAGCCTTTGAATAAATGATCTATTGCAAAGTTTACTTGTCTTGTAGTGTTCCCATCTGCTCTTGTTTGAGTTGCTCCTGGGCAATCTAGTGTTGAAATTCTTTCCATTATGATAGGCTTTGTGGGTCTGCAAAAGGGCTTACTATTTGTTGTCCCCTGCTTTTAGTCATTTCAAATACTTCGTTATCTACTTTAGTCCTTAACTCCTCAAGATTTTGTAATACCTTAGAAGTGTCATTAAGTGCTGAGGTTATTTCTTTGGGTTTGTATAAGGGTTGGCCAGACTTCATATTAACATCTGTCATATTAAAATCAGTAAAGAAATCTTGCATTTTTTCAGCACCAATCTTTGCAGAAACATAATAATTATAAGTAGGAGACCCTCTTCTCTGCATATCTTTCAGTTCCTCTATGGCCCGTAAAATTAATATGTCTTCTTCCCAATCATCTCTAGTTATGACATCATCAATTATTTTTTGTCTTTTAGAGTTTTCATTGTAACCTGAATATGGGTTTGTCTTCTTTAAAGAGCCCATAAATTCTATGAAACTAAAATCCTCTATTGCAAACTCTTTTGTCTCTGACTCATCTCTTTCCCATATAGTTTTAAATGGGAGAATCAATAAAGTCTCTGTGTAAGGGATAACATGTTTCTTTTCTACCTTAAATAATAAACTCATATTACCATCTTCTGTTTGGACCTAAGTCAACGTGAATAAATTTCTTTTTCTTGTAATACTTAAAACCACCAACCCAAGTTTTAGTTAAAAAAGCAGCAAGCTTCTCTAGTTCTTTTTCTGTGTCACAAGTAATATCTATTGCAAACTCTAAATGCTTAGAGTCTCCAGATCTTCCTTTTCTTAATTCATGGTCATAACTCCTGTAACCACAAGTAATATAAAAGTTAAAACCCATTTCAACCCTAACAGGTTGCATTGCAAACAATA
>Ga0307932_1000794_pt1 | contig 12971 bp, 11 predicted proteins | sample OrgLakmetageno48_FD_201843 | JGI IMG/M metagenome (GOLD analysis project Ga0307932, IMG submission 201843) | Saline water microbial communities from Organic Lake, Antarctica - #48 | ecosystem: Environmental > Aquatic > Non-marine Saline and Alkaline > Saline | place: Antarctica: Organic Lake...
GGATTGCTCCTTTTTTGGAATCCCTTCTCGCTTTTAATTCTTTTCTTTAAATACCCCGTTGTTTTTTTTGCGTCTATTATTTTAGCTGTGGTGGGCTACTATTTTTATAGTAATTCCTCAATAAGTAAAAAAATGAAAGACACCGAAGAGAAAAACTTTGATGAGCAGCAAGTCCTATCGAGCGCAGAAGATACCAAGGAGGTAAACTTTGATGAACGACAAGCATTATCTAGCAACGATTCGTCGATAAAAACCAACAGTAGTTTCGGAGCGTTCGATAATATTGCAGCTAAGAAGTTTTTTCTGGCCTTATTGGTATTTTGGATTATATTGTTTGCTATAGCAATCTTTATTTATGATCCGGGGGTTGCAGTGGGAATACTTCTTATTCTCCCTCTTATGGCTTCTTTTGTTTTTTACCTAATATATTTTATTATTCTAACCGTAAGATACGTAAGAGAAAAAAGCGAGATGCACATATTAGATAAAATAACTTTTTATTTATTGATAGCGACTATAATTGCTTGGGCGATATTAAAGGGTACTCGTTAAGGGTATCCTATTCAATATTGACAACCTTTTCCCAAAAGACTATTTTATAATCACAACATCGTTAAGTGTAGGCCTCCTAATAACAGAGATCCTGAGCTGAAAGAAGTTCAATCTTGTTGGTTATGGCTAGAAAAACAAATTAAGATTATTCAACCGAAAGCAATTGTTCTTCTAGGGAAGCATAGTTTGCAAAGATTTATTCCAAAAGCGATTATTGGTCAAGTCCATGGAGAAATTATTGAAAAAGAAATTAAATCTTTAGGTAAATTGGTTATTTTACCATGTTATCATCCAGCGGCGGCGCTTTATAACAGGAGTTTAAGAAAAATATTGGAAGAAGATTTTGGAAAAATTCCAGAAATTATAAAAATGTAAATTATTGATTAATGTGCTAAGTTAGTTATGGAAGGGAAGTTTTTCTCTTTTTGTATAACGGTAGTCTTATTTAGATAAAAGGAGGACTTATGTGTAAGAATTGGAGAAAACGCAAGGTTGAACTTTATCAGAGACAGAAAATCAAAAGAGTTTTTCAGGCGCAAAAAACTAAGTTAGTTAAAGCTCAAAGGAGGTGATCTTTATCTAGCCGGAAATGGTTAGGGGTGGCATATTGTTAAAACCCCGCTAGGGCTAATCCCCCTAGTATTATCAAGCGATTGAAAAAATTAAGGCTGTTGTAAACTTGCAACAGCCTTAAAAATTTATTGACCTAATTGTTTTTAATTGATATGATAGGTATCGTTATGAAAGCGTTTTGGTCCGGTGGCCGAGTGGTTAGGCAAAGGTCTGCAAAACCTTGTACAGCGGTTCAAGTCCGCTCCGGACCTCAGAGGTTAGTTAGCTTTAATAACTAGTCGTTGGTGATAGGTATCTAGATAAATTTGTTGATAGTTTTTAAAAATAAAAAAGCAAATGAGGCTTTGGGCTCTGTAAACAGTTTGAGGAGATTTAAAGTAATGAGAGAGATGCTTTTAAACAGTACATTAAATTAAATTGCATAAAAATAAACAAAGAAGTGTTTCAAATTCTTAATCTATAATTAGAAGCCTGGGTGGTGGAACTGGTAGACACGAGGGACTTAAAATCCCTTAAGAATTATCTTGTGCGGGTTCAAGTCCCGCCCCAGGCACCAGATGAATTTCAAATGAGTTCTAAAATTTAAAATTATCGTTAACGATTTGGAATTCATTCAGAGTTTATAAAGCTGAGAGTTTTTATCGCAATTTTTATAATTAATACCCATCAGCATTTAATATATGATACTAAATTGGAGGCGTGGCTGAGCGGTCGAAAGCAACGGTCTTGAAAACCGTAGTCCGTTAACGCGGACCAGGGGTTCGAATCCTCTCGCCTCCGCCAATTAAATTTAAAACAGGTAATTTTTTACCTGTTTTTAATTTAATCTCAAGAGAAGAATTTGAACCAAACGTAGGCACTATATTGAGAACTAGCAAGCAATTATAAAGAGTGTGCCGAGTTCGAGGAGGAAGTGCTTAACGAAAATGAGCCAAAGGCGAAGTTTGAATTTAGTAACTTGACCCTTCGAGTCCTCTCGCCTCCGCAAAATGTTTTAAAACAAACGTTGCCTATTGATTGTAATTAAGTGACGAATAAATTGGTTGGTGTGTTTTGGAAGTATAATAGTTAGGTTTGTTTCTGGGAATTTTTTATAGTGCTCTAAATAAAATATTAATTTAAGAAATGAAATCAAAAAAATTCTTAAAGTAACCGTTAATTATCGGAATAATGATTGTTCTGAATTTTTTTAAATTATATTATTAAAGTTGTTTATTATGAAAAAGATTATCAATATTTTTGTCTCAGAGAAGAGTGGATTGAAAAAATAATTAGTGTCGGTGAATGTGTGGAAAGGGACGTTTAATGGAACAAAAACATTCAAGATTCATTTCTTAATACTGTTTTTTTCAATTTAAATGTTCTGAAAAATATCAATATTTCAGGAAGAACTATGAAAAAAATGTTTTCATTATTTTAATAGTTTTAGGTGCAAGTTTTTTTGAAGCGAATTTTTTAACTGGCATTAACAAAACTTTGTCCACCACTTTTTCTTTCAACGGGGGTTTGACTTTCGTTATTGTCTTAATTAGATATTGGGAATTTGATAAAGATTGACTACAGCCGATTATTTTTGGAACAGCTTTAGTTATTTTGCTCTAGTTGAGAGTCAAGAAATTTAATGATGAAAATAACAAATATAATTTTGAGATAAATTTAAAAGCCGTGGATGGAATCATATACGGCTTTTGTTTTTTAGAATTTCAGAGGTTTCTTTTTTAGATACATCTGATTTCTTTTGAAATAGAAAGAGCGTTTTCTTCCTTTCTTGATTAATTTTCGGACTGCTAAGATCAAGAGGATACTAAAGGCAATAATTTTTAACATTGTTATGCTCCTTTTGGATCTAAAAATCAAAATAATTTTTAGATTAATATTATAATACTTTATATCGTTTCCGTCCAGTTAAATTTAAACATTTGGAAATTTATTTTTTCGTGATATAATAAAATTGTTATGAACCTAACAAAATATCGTGGAGAAGGAGGAGCAACGCCACGAAACAATCCAAAAAGAGTCGAAGATCCGCCTGGAAATAAATTTGTAATTCAAGAACATTGGGCGGAGAGGTTTCATTTTGATTTTAGGTTAGAAATAAGAGATAAAAAAAATCAAATTCAAATTTTACATTCCTGGATTATCCCTAAAAATATTCCGTTAGAGCCAGATCTAAGGCGCCTAGCCATTAAAACTGATAATAAAAACCTGAGATTTTTATTGTTAGACCAGAAAAACGTCGGAGGAAATTATGGAGAAGGAGAATTGAGAATTTGGGATAAAGGCAAATGGGGTTTAATGAAAGGAGACGTAAATGATGATTATTTCTCCTTTAATTTATTTGGAAAAATAGTTAAAGCTCGTTATATGATGGAGAGAGTTAAAGATAATGAAAAAAATAACCATTGGTTGATTTGGCGAGTAGCAAATCATTAAATAAATAGATGGATAAAAAAGAAAAACAAGAAGAAAAAGGTAGAGTAAACAAAAAAATATCTTCTGATAAAAATACAACATCTAAAAAAAATAATGCAAGAGATATACTTCGATCTGATATAAAGAAGAATATTACTGCTATTTTATTGATAGTCTTTTCTTTATTATTTTTATTAAGTTTGGTTGGACAGGCTGGGGTGGCTGGAAATTATATTAACAATAAGTTAGGTTTAATTTTTGGTTGGAGCAAGTTTTTTCTGCCGATTCTATTACTAGTTTTGGGAGTTGTATATTTTAGGCGTTATGATAAGTATAGATATTATTTAACAACCGTTGGAGCAGTTATTTTTATTTTTTTTCTGGCTTCTTTGATGCATAATTTTTATGAGTTAGAAAATATGAAATTAATCGCTCAAAATGGCAAAGGTGGTGGCTATATTGGATTTGGAATATCGTTTATTTTAGTTAAATACACGGGTTTATTAGCAGCTTATGTTATCTCTTTGGGATTTTTTTTAATCGGTTTAATTTTAACTTTCAATTTTCCTTTGAGTAAAATTTTCAAAAAATTTAATGATAAATATTTTCTTTTATTATCAAAAATAAAAAATTTAAAATTTACTACGGAAAGAGAAAAAGAAACTTCCAATGAAAAAAAGAAAACTAATATTAAAAAAGATTCAATTAAATTCTCTGAAGACAAGGTTTCTTTTGATGATCATGATAAAAAAGAAGAAAAAAATGAAGCTGAAGATTACGGCGAAATTATTTCCAGAGAAAATAAAAAACAATTTAAAGAAAAAAATGGAAATTGGAGGTTGCCACCTCTAAGTCTCTTGCGAGATCCGAAAAAAAGAGAAGAGCCTAAAAATTTAGACAAAAAAGCTGAACTAATTATTAAAACTTTAGCCGATTTTGGAATTGATGTTTATTTCAAGGGCTATAATGTAGGTCCTTCTATGGTTCAATATGCCTTTGAGCCAGCCAAAGGGGTCAGGTTAAGCAAGATTATTACTTTACAAAACAACTTAGCTATGGCTTTAGCGACACCTTCTATTAGAATTGAAGCTCCAATTTCTGGGAAATCTTTAGTAGGAATTGAGTTACCTCTGGACAATGAGCACAAAGAGGAAGTTAGAATAAAATCAATTTTATAGAGCGCTGATTTTCAAGAAAGTCAGTCCGACTTGACCATCGCTCTTGGTAAAGATGTTTATGGAAATTTTATCTTAGCTGATATTCAAAAAATGCCTCATTTAATGGTAGCTGGAGCCACCAATACGGGAAAAAGCGTTTGCATTAATACAATCTTGGCCAGTCTTTTATATCAAAATTCTCCTGAAAAATTGAAATTATTATTAATTGACCCTAAGAGAGTAGAGTTAAATTTTTATAATGGAATTCCTCATTTGGCTAGTCCAGTTATTGTTGATCCAGCTAAGGTTGTTAAATCTTTACAATGGGCAGTGGGTGAAATGAACTCAAGATATAAAATTTTAGAAGAACTTCAGGTAAGAGATATTATATCTTTTAATAAAAAAGCAGAAAGTGGTAAAAAAAGAAAGATTAAAAATGAAGAGACGGGGAAAATTATTTATGAAGATCTTGAAATTATGCCTTATGTAATAATTGTGATTGATGAATTAAATGATTTGATGATGGCCTATGGCAAGGAAGTGGAAAAACTAATCGTTCTGTTGGTTCAAAAATCAAGAGCGGTGGGTATTCATATGATAGTTTCCACTCAAAAACCTACAGTAGAAGTTATTACCGGTTTAATGAAAGCTAATATAACTACTAGAATTGCTTTAAGAGTCGCTACTCAAGTTGATTCTAGGACAATTTTAGATACTGGAGGAGCAGAGAGTTTACTGGGTAATGGAGATATGCTTTTAAAGGGAGACGGAGCTTACAAGATGAAGAGAATTCAAGGGGCCTTCATTTCCGATGAAGAAACTTTGAAAATAGTTGATCACATAAAAAAAGTTGCAAAAAATAAAAACATTGAAAGCGACTCAACCTCAAAATCTTTAAGCAATTATTTAGAAAAAGCTAAAGGAAAGCAGAGTCCTTTGGTTTCTGGTTTTGATAGTGACGAAGATGAGGTGGATGAATTTTTTGAAGAAGCTAAGCAAATAGCCTTAAGTTGTAACGGATTGTCAGCTTCTTCTTTGATGACTAGATTGAGTGTCGGTTGGCAGAGAGCTTCTAGAATAATTTATCAATTAGAGCAGGCTGGAATAATTGGACCTCAAAATGGCTCTAAGCCAAGAGAACTCTTGATTGGTAGAATTTCAGACTCAGAGGAAAAATCAAAAGATGAAGAATAAAAATTTAGTGTATAATTTATAAAAATTTTTAACGGTGAATTAGTATTTTTGGGCAAAGAACTATATAAATATTGCATTTGAAAACCAGGTCTCTCTTCTTAATTCTTTCTTTGTCCGTCATCGCGAATTTTAAGCGAGAAAGGCTTTTAGGAAAAGGAAAAAGTTATCAATAAAGCTTGAAAGGAGGCTGGGAAGGTTTTTAACAAAATGAAAAATTTTAAGATATTATATTTCGGAGCGTTGTTTACAAGAATTGTTAAAATATAAATTAAATTTTGAAGAAAGCGGGATTATATATTTAGATTAATAGGATATCTTTTTAACTTTAGTGTTATGTTATTAGGTGGTTTACAAAAATTAACTTTAATTGATTATCCCGGCAAAGTAGCTATGACAGTTTTTACAGTGGGTTGTAATTTTAGGTGTCCTTTTTGTCATAATCCAGAGTTAGTTTTTTCTGATTTAAGTGGCTCAACTGGCTCGATTTCCGAAAAAGAATTTTTCAGTTTTTTAAAAAAACGACAAGAGAAAATAGACGGAGTATGCATTACCGGCGGAGAACCTACTATTCAAAAAGATATTTTGAATTTTATAAAGAGGATTAAAGAGCTGGGTTTTTTAGTTAAATTAGACACCAATGGTTCTCGTCCAGATGTTTTAAAAAAAGCTTTAGATAAAAATTTAGTGGATTTTATAGCCATGGACATAAAAAATTGTTTGGAAAAATATAATCAAACAAATGGAGCAGAGACTGATTTAGAGAAAATAAAATTAAGCGTAGAAATGATTAAAAATTCAAGGAAAGATTATGAATTTAGAACTACGGTGGTTCCAAGTTTGCATACTGAGAAGGATTTTGATAGAATTGGAGTGTGGTTAAAAGGTTCTAGAAGTTATGCCTTACAGGAATATAAAAACGAAGGAAAAATTTTAGATGAAACATTTGGTGAGAAAATAAAATTGGAATCAAAATTAGATTTAGAAAAAATTAGAGGAAAATTAGAGGAAAAAAAATATTTTGAAAAAGTAATTATTAAATAATAGTTATGGATAAAATTTATATTGAATTAAAAAAAGCCAACACTACTAAAACAATAGAAAGAACTTTAAAACAAGGCAACACTTATGTATTTTTTGTTAAAGAGAATTTTAATGTTAAAGATAGAAATGATAGATTAGCTTTATCCAATGATTTAAACTATCAACTTAAAAAGGATAGAAAAGATTCTTTAGACACTAATAATAGAAGTTTAGAAAATGAGTTAATGCGATTGGAGATTGGAAAAAGAGTTGAAGTTAGAATTAATTAAATGAGAATTTATTTGAAAGTCATAACTCGAAGTAGTCAACAGAAAGTGGAAAAAATTTCTGAAGGAGATTATAAAATTTGGGTTAAAGCGGTTCCCGAAAAAGGAAAAGCTAATCAAGAATTAACAAAAACCTTAGCTGATTATTTTAAAGTTGATAAAAATAACATTGAAATAATTGGTGGTAAAACTAGCTCTAAAAAGTTAGTGGAGGTCAAGCTTTAAAAGATGTTTGCAATATCTTTTTTGTTTAGGTATCACTTTCAAAAATTATTTTTGTTGCTTATCTCGCCTGAGGTTTGCCGAGGCGGTGAATCTAGTGTTCTTTTTCTAACTTTTTTCTATTTAGTAAATAAATAATCTATTTAAAAATGATAAATTTTATAATTTGCTTTCACTAAAATTTTGGTGAAGCAGGTAAAGTGGAATTTGGAAGTAAACACACTTAATAATTAAAAAAAAGTATGGAAAATATTATTAGTTATCTTAATGATTTTCAGCTTTGGAATAACACAAGTTGGGATTACATAAAATCGCTTTTGATTTTTGTTGGTTTAATGGTGATTCTTAGAATTTTCAAGATTATTATTATAACTCGTTTAGCGAATCTTTCAGAAAAAACAGATAGCGACATTGATGATTTTTCAATTAAAATGGTTAAAGAATTAAAACCTCCTTTTTATTTGGTAGTTGCTTTTTATGTTGCCATTCATCCTTTAGATTTAAATGAATTAGTAGGCAAAATAGTTTTTGGGTTTTTCATCATAGTTTTAGTGTTTCAAGCCATTCTAATAATTCAAAAGATCATTGATTATATTTTGGAGAAAAAAATTCTTAAAAATATTGAAGATGCAAAAGACGCACAAAACAAGAGAGCTATTATTAGATTGTTAAGTCAAATTATTAAGATTATTTTGTGGGTGTTTGGTTTTTTAATGATTCTTTCTAATTTAGGAGTTGATGTTACTTCTTTAATAGCTGGGTTAGGAGTGGGTGGTATTGCGATTGCTTTTGCTCTACAAGGAGTTTTAGGGGATCTGTTTGCTTCTTTTTCAATTTTTATAGATCAACCTTTCAAAGTAGGTGACTATGTTAAAGCTGGAACAGAGTCAGGAACGGTTAAAAAAGTTGGAATGAAAACTAGCAGAATTCAAACTTTAAGCGGAGAAGAATTAGTGGTGGTCAATACTGATATCGGATCTTCCAGAGTGCATAATTTTAGTCGAATGGAAAAAAGGAGAGTTCAATATGACATCGGAGTGGTTTATGGAACTAGTAGTAAAAAGTTAAGAGAAATTCCTAAAATAATCAAGAAAATAGTCGAGAAAGAAAAAGACGTTTCATTCGGACGAGTGAGGTTTACTACTTTTGGAGACTTTGCTTTGATTTTTGGGGTTTTGTATCATATTAATAAATCAGATTTTGATTTGTATTTGGAAGTTCAAGAAAAGATAAACTTAGCCATTTATGAAGAATTTGAGAAGAATAAAATTGAATTTGCTTTTCCAACTCAAACTATTCATATTAATAAAAGTTAGTTATCAAGGATCGAGATTTTAGATAATTTTTTTAAGTTTGATTTAGGCTTTAAATTAGTGTAAAATGTTTTAGAAGATTAAAGATAATTATAATCAATGTCGTATCGTTTCTTTTTGTGGGCAATGAGAATTTTAGTCGCAGTTTCTTTTGTGGCGTTGTTGGTCTTCATAATCTTTCTTTCACCTTATTCAAATACTGATTCAAGTTGGGAGCTTATTTTATCAAATGTAATTATTTTCGAGAGTAGTCTTTTCTTTGGTTTATTTGCTAGTTTTTCTTTATTGCTTTTTTGGTTGAGAACTTCAAAATTGAAGAATCCAAGAAAAAAAGAACTAGACTGTTTTGTCGGAGTGTCAATTAGACAGGGATTTTTATTAGCTTTAGTATTTTTATTTTTGCTAATTATGCAAAGTTTTGATATTCTAGTTTGGTGGGACGGTTTATTAGTAGTGGGAGCAGTGATATTGATTGAGTTATATTTTTTAGCGAGATAATTATAACGATTCACTATTTTCAGGTTGAAATTGATGATAGTAACTTTAACTTTAATTTAAGATAACCTAGTTAATTAGCATTTCAAGTTTCGCTTAAAATGATTTAACGGGCTAAGAAAAAAATGGCAAAAAAAGATAATTATTCAGCGAGTTCAATTCAAGTTTTAGAGGGTTTAGAGCCAGTTAGAAAAAGACCTGGAATGTATATTGGAGGAACCTCTGTTGAAGGTTTACATCATCTTGTCTGGGAAGTAGTAGCCAATTCCATTGATGAGGCTATGACTGGAAATGGGAACTATATTGAAGTCCAAATTTTACCAGGCGAGCAGGTTAAAGTTATAGACGAGGGAAGAGGAATTCCGGTTGAAAAACATCCTCAAACTGGAGTTTCCACAGTGGAAACTGTTTTAACTCGTTTACACGCGGGGGGTAAGTTTGGTGGAAGCGGATATAAAGTTTCCGGGGGTTTACACGGAGTGGGTATTTCAGTGGTTAATGCTTTAAGCGTTTGGACTAAAGCTGAAGTTTATCAAAAAGGAAAAGTTTGGGTACAAGAATATTCCAGAGGTCAAGTTAAAGGACCTTTGAGAAAAGTTGGTACCAGTGAAAAAAATGGAACAATTATTACTTTTGAACCTGATCCAGAAATTTTTCCAGAAATTAAATGGAATTGGAAAAAAATTATTAATTATTTAAGAGAACAGGCCTATTTAACTAAAGGTATTCACTTGAAAATTATAGATAAAAGAAACAAAAAGGAAGAAATGCATCAAAGTGTTGGGTTTTGTTTCGATGGTGGGATAAAATCCTTTGTTAACTATTTAAATAAAGGTAAAGAATTGATTCACGAAGAACCTTTTTATATAGAAAAACAAACTAAGGAAATGTTAGTGGAGGTTTCTCTGCAGTATAATATGTCAATGAAAGATAAAATCACTTCTTTCGCTAATAATATTCCTACTATTGAGGGAGGGATGCATGAAACTGGTTTTAGAACCGCCTTAACTAGAAGTATTAATGAATATGCTAGAAAAAATAATTTATTAAAAGAAAAGGAGCCCAATTTTACTGCTGATGACGTCAAAGAAGGTCTTACTGCTATTATTTCGGTTAAATTAGGAGAGCCTCAATTTGAAGGTCAAACAAAAAGTAAACTAGGAAACTCAGAAGCAAGAACAGCAGTCGGTTCAGTTTTAAATGAAGCTTTAGCAGATTATTTTAACGAAAAACCTCAAGATGCTAAGGCTATTATCAATAGATGTATGTTGTCTTCTAAAGCTAGATTGGCCGCTAAAGCTGCTAAGGAGGCGGTGGTTAGAAAAGGAGCCATGGAGGGGATGACTTTGCCTGGAAAATTAGCTGATTGTTCTAGTCGAGATGCCACTAAAAGCGAGTTATTTATAGTCGAGGGAGATTCAGCAGGCGGAAGTGCCAAGCAAGGCAGAGACCGTCAATTTCAGGCCATTCTTCCATTAAGAGGTAAGATTTTAAATGTGGAAAGAGCTAGATTAGACCGAATGCTTTCTTCTCAAGAAATTAAAAATATTGTGATTGCGTTAGGTGCAGGAATCGGAGCAGAAATGAACTTGGAAAAATTACGTTATCATCGTATTGTAATTATGACCGATGCGGACGTAGATGGTTCTCATATTAGAACTTTGTTGCTGACTTTATTTTTCCGTCATTTTGAAGGTTTAATCGAAGGTGGCTATGTTTACGCAGCGCAACCACCTTTATATGCTATTAAAAAAGGTAGGCAAATACATTATGTTTATGACGAAAGAGAAAAGGAAAAGATTTTAAAAAAAATGGCCGGAGATCAAAAGATAGTCGATGAAGCAGATGTTGAAAGTTTGGAATTCAAACAAGCCACTGGAATCGCTATTCAGCGTTATAAAGGCTTGGGGGAAATGAACCCGAGTTTATTATGGGAAACTACTATGGATCCGGAAAATAGAGTGATGAATCAAATTACTATTGAAGATGCTCAGGAAGCAGATGAATTATTCGATATTTTAATGGGGAGCGAAGTGGCGCCGAGAAAGAAATTCATACAGGCTCATGCTAAGTCTGTTCAAAACCTAGATGTCTAGTTATTGAAAATTTATATTTTGGCAAACTTCTTCGTTGGATTTTTCATTACTCGCTCAAGGTTTATTGCATCTCATTCGTTGCTTAAACCTACCTTGAATTTTAATCAAAATATTAAGTTTCTATTCTGTGGAACATTTTAGGATAGTTTTTCGTCTTGATTACATTTAAGATTTCAAACTCTTAATAATAGAATTGTTCTCAAGGTTCTGACTCTTTATTTTGTATTGGTATTTTTAATTTAAATCAAAATTAGAATAATGAAATATTGCACAAGTAAATAGTAAATTGTAATTCTTAAACTTTTTTAATAAAAATTAATATAAAATAAAATGAAAATTGCAATAAATGGTTTTGGAAGAATTGGGAGAGCGGTTTTTAAAATAGCTCTAGAAAATCCAGAAGTTGAGATTATGGCTATTAATGATTTGACTGATTTGGAAAATTTAGCCTATCTATTGAAATATGATACGGCTTATGGAATTTATCAGCATTCCGTCGAGGTTAAAGAAAATGCTTTGGTGGTAGGAGGAAAAGAAATAAAAGCTTTATCAGAAAAAGACCCAGTCAAACTGCCTTGGAATGAAATGGAAATAGATGTAGTTATTGAATCAACTGGAATTTTTAAGGATAGAGAAAGCGTTAGTGGCCACATTAAAGCAGGTGCTAAAAAAGTTTTGATTTCTGCTCCTACTAAAGATCAGAGTATCAAGACTATTGTTTGCGGAGTTAACCATGATGATTTAAAATCAGAGGATGAAATAATCTCTAATGCTTCTTGCACCACCAACTGTATTGCCCCGATAATGAAAGTTTTAGAAGAGGAGTTTGGAGTAGAAAAGTCTTTAATGTCAACTATTCATAGCTATACTTCCACGCAATCTTTGGTTGATGCACCAGCTAAAAAAGATTTTAAAAGAGGACGCGCTGCCGCTTACAACCTAGTTCCAACTTCTACTGGGGCAGCCGTTGCTACCACTCTTACTATTCCATCTTTGGAGGGAAATTTTGACGGAATGGCTTTCAGGGTGCCAACTCTAGTAGGGTCGATTAGTGATGTTACTGTGGTTTTAAAAAAAGAAGCTACCAAAGAGGAAGTTAATCAAGCTTTTCAGAAAGCCGAGAAGAAAAAAATGAAAGGTATCTTGAAGACTACTAAAGACCCTTTAGTTTCAAACGATATTATTGGAAATAGCTATTCTACCATTATCCCATTAGAACTAACTAAGGTAGTTGGAGGAAATTTAGTTAAAGTAGTTGGTTGGTATGATAATGAATGGGGATACTCAACTAGAATGATAGATTTAGCATTAAAAATGTCTTAAAAATATTCAACATACAGCATTTATTTCATTAAAAGTAGTTGTTTTATTAAATGTTGAGTGGAGATTGAATGTCAAGTGTTAATTGTTTGAAAAATTTAATTTTAAATTTTTGAAAATGAATTTAAAGAATAAGAAAGTAACTGTAATGGGAATCGGGTTGCACGGAGGTTCTAGAAATATGATTAAATGGCTTTTAGAGCAAGGAGCTCAAGTTATAGCCACTGATATAAAAAAAGAAATAGACTTAAAAACAACTTTGGATAAACTAAAAGGTTTTAAAAATCTTAAAGTTATTGCTGGACATCATCGACCAGAAGATTTTCAGAA
>Ga0307932_1000805_pt1 | contig 12936 bp, 15 predicted proteins | sample OrgLakmetageno48_FD_201843 | JGI IMG/M metagenome (GOLD analysis project Ga0307932, IMG submission 201843) | Saline water microbial communities from Organic Lake, Antarctica - #48 | ecosystem: Environmental > Aquatic > Non-marine Saline and Alkaline > Saline | place: Antarctica: Organic Lake...
AACTCTAACTATAGTTGCTGTTTTAGGTACATTGGTCGGTGCATTCGGCGGCGCTTACTTAACTCATCGCTTTGAACGTTCTCAGAAAAGACAAGACTTTCTTCTTTCTGCGAAGAAAGAAAATTATGCAAAATTGATAGGTTACAGTAGGAATTTGATACTCAGTGAATACTCTACCGAAGACCACAAAATGATACATCGACTTGCGAGTGAATCTCTACTGGTCTGTGATAGTAATATCTCACAAAAGATTAAAGACTTTGCAAATAATCTCGATGAATTTTTACAAGTTAAGTCCGTGATTGGAAATAAAGAAATTCTTTCAGAATTAAAAGAGTTAGAAGAAGTTCTAAGGTATGATCTCAAAATATGAAACTGTATCACGCATCAAAACATAAATTTGAAACTATTAAACGTAGCCAAGCGCGACACCCTGATGCAGATGGTTTTAATGTGCCTGAAAGTGAATTGCAGAATAAAATCTATTTTACTCCCAGTCTGGGTTTTGCCCTAGCAATGGCGGCTGGTCCAGATGGTATGACCAGTTTACGTGATGACACAATTAGCTTTGAGCATGCTGACGAGTTTGATCTTGAGAGAGAAGTGTATGTGTATGAAATAGATTCAGAAGGAATAGCTTCAGATTTAATAGAAGAAGTTGACGGAGAGCAGATGGCAATAGACATGGACGAAATTGTGCCAGTAGCGATGCATGAATTCAAAGCCGGTGAGGTTTTTAACTATTATGAGCACGTTGAATGGAAGCCACCAAGTGAACGTAAAAAAGAAATGAAGTTTATATAAACAAAAACGCCGCCAGATTGCCTGGCAGGCGGGGTGTATTTATACGTAGTCTGGACGCATGATGAGTACCCAGAAAAGTGCGACTACTACATTGGCAGCAAACCAAAGTAGTGTGCAAGGTTAGACCTTGTACACTAGTAGAATCAGTCCATGCAGTCAACGATATATTTGAAGCAATGAAAATTAAGCTTTTTGATATAAAAATATGATGAAAATGCGATTACATCCTGAGCCGTTTGAGCGGATCAAATCTGGTGCCAAAAAAGTTGAGTGTCGTTTGTATGATGAAAAGCGTCGGCAGTTAGCTGTGGGGGATTTGATTGTGTTTGAAAATCGTGAAAATGGAGAAACGCTAGAGTGTGCTGTTGTTGCGCTGCACACCTTCCCCGATTTTGCGTCAATGTTTGCCCAGTTTCCAGAAGAAAGAATCAGCAACGTGTACCAGTACTATACGCCAGAAGATGAAAAGAGATGGACTGTGGTAGCTATTAAGTTAGAATAACTGTATGAAAATAATTGTCGGAACTCAAAATAAACGAAAGATTGCTGCTGTTGAATCGGTGGTAGATTTTTTGTTGGAACATAATGACATTTCAGTCGGTGGGTGCTCGGCTGAGTCTGAGGTGCGAGATACTCCGCTGGGAGTTGAGACGAAGGATGGTGCTATCAATCGCGCGAAGAATAGTATTGTTTGTGAGCCAAAAGCTGATATGCATATAGGAATAGAGAGTGGATTAGTGCAGCGATATGGAGAGTGGTTTGAAGAAGTGTGGGTAGCGGCAATCCATGATGGTAAGACATACGTTGCGTACTCAAGTGGCATTATTTTACCTCAGTCGGTGAGTATAGAGCTTAATGAAGATGTACAAAATCACATGGATATTATGAACACATTGCGCACTGAGCACGAGATAGATATTCATGGCGAGCTAGGAGTTGATACCTGGGGCAATTACACTGGTAACAAAGTAGTGCGAGAAGTTGGTCTAGAAGAAGCAGTTCGCAATGCCTTGGTACAAATCTTCTCTGGAGAAAAAAGTTTCTACACAAATTAACTACAAGTCAGTCAGCTGGGCGCATGAGGCGGGTCGGCGCGAATCGCGACCACGCTGCCATCGGAGTCTGGACTACGTCCTGGCTCTACTGTTCGAAAAAGCCCTTTGGGGTGCACTGCGAACGTTGACCGCATTGGCGCAGGTTTGTCTTTTGACAACCTGCGCCTTCACTTTTGTTAGTAAATAAAAAACCGCCTACAAAGTATTGTCTTGTAGACGATAGGTGTTTATTGAATAGATCTCAGGTATGGTTCTTGTTCCACTTGGCTCGCTGCAAGGCACGCGTGAGTAGCGATTGCGAGAAAGAACTCAGGTTTGAGGTACGGCTCGGTCGATTGGATAATAGGCTTCAAAGGAATTGGCCCACCTTCCTTTGTTGCGTCAACTAGCGCACGAATTCTCCCATCGTTTCCATCGCGCAATGCGAACTGCACTAACGGTATCACATCATCCTTATTCGGTACTAGAACCGCAACTAGTTCAAGTGCTTCGTCACCTGATCCAAGCCAAGCGGAGTTGCTCCTAAAAGCATTGGCTGCCATTTGCTGGTACATTCGTACCTGATCAGTCTCCTGAAGCTCAAGCGAAATTACAACATTCATCTGCTACTCCTGTTTAAAAATGCCACCTAGTTCAACCTACACGTTTCGATTCAGTTTGTAAATAAAAACCGCCGGCGAGATATGTCTCGTGGGCAGTTGATTTAGCAACCGGCTGTTTGATCAACAGGCCGAAGCATCGGTTCGATCAAATGCATGTTGAACTCTTCTGTGGATGCAAAATGCTGTAGGACAGGGGCAATGTACTCCAGCTCACCAGAGAGATGGAGCAAAGCTGTGACTAGTTCGCTTCGTAAGTCATCGCTATTTGCCAAAGCTAAATCGGCAGCAGAAGTATGAAAGCTCCGAGATAGCGTCATCTCGATTGTATCCAAAGGTGTTTTGCAAGGCAGCAAAGTTCCCCAATCAAGATAGCTCTGCAACTCTATGCTCAAGACAGCTATGTCAACTTGGGTCTTGTGCTGTAGATCTAGAGCCTCACCTTCTTGGTCAGTGAAAGTTAACGACAAGCCGATTGCTTGCATTTGCTCTGTCTCGCTGGTGAAGCTCCCAAATATTTTTAGAGCGCCAAACCAATGATAATCACCACAGCTTGCATTGAGGAGTGCTGCCTGTTCTTCCTCAATTTTCTCAACCCGGCTTTCGGGAAAAAGATGTTGCAGGGTTTGATGTAGTTGGTTTGATGTAATGTTCATCTCTTTTCCTCCGATAGAACTGTTTGTTAAAACTTACACCTCATTTTCTCATTTGTAAATAAAAAACCGCCTGCGAGATATGTCTCGCGGGCGATCTAGGCGAAGTCGCTTCTGCACTCTGGGAATTCAGTAACGAGTTCAACGAATGTTCTGTGTCGCACTTCTGCAACTTTTTCTGCCAGATCTTCGGGGTCAAGTTTTTGATCCTTGAGTCGGTCGATCACGTTTTCGCGCAGCAACCGCGTGTCGGGTGTGTTAGGCATGCATTTCTTCCTCTTCTTGGTTTGTTACATGAAATAGTGCATCTTCAAGAGCACCAAGATATTCAACCAAGACATCAGTCTTGATCTGATCATCGACCATGAAGTATTTTCTGGCTTCTAGATCAGTAGTAAACCGATGGACAAAAATACGTGTGCGTAGTCGGACGATCTGTTCTGGCAGATTATTCGATTCCCATAGCTTTTCATACCACACAAGCAACGGATGGGTCGGATTGACTCTGCGCAAGCACTTGGCCTTTTTGCTCACCACAACTGACAGCCGCTCTACTTCGGCGTCATTCACTGTATTGTCCATAGAAGATCTCCTTTCTGCGATAACTATGCCGGCTTCACGCAAAGAATGCAAATTTGTTACACTACTATATATGAAATACGAACGACTGAAGTTAGGGGAAGTGCTACGGTTTTGGTTTGAAGAACTGACTCACGAACAGCGATTTAGTGGGGAGGCTGAGATCGACGCAATGATTGTTGATCGCTTTACCGACATCCATGCCCAGGTCGCAGCGGGGGAGTTTTGGCAGTATCGGACCGAGGTGTACTCGTACTTGGCCGAAGTAATTGTGCTTGATCAATTTTCACGGCAGCTATTTCGGGATTCTGGACAAGCATTCGCGTACGACGGTATGGCATTGACCATAGCGCAACAAGCAATCGCAGCAGGGTTGGATCAAAAGCTTGATCCCACCGAACGGATGTTCCTGTACATGCCGTTTATGCATAGCGAGTCAAAGGTAGTCCACGCGCAGGCGGTACCATTGTTTGAGTCACTCGGGATAGAAGAGACGCTCAAGTACGAACACATTCATAAAGACATAATTGACCAGTTTGGTCGGTATCCGCACAGAAATGAGCGGCTAAGTAGAGAGACAACTGCATCAGAGCAAGAGTACCTCGATACAAATCACGAAAGCTTCTTTTAGTTCGGGTGCTGTATGGGCTACAAATCTTCAAAAAAGCGTACCATTTGGTACGCTTTTTTCATGATATACTTGCCATTATTTGTTAAGTATCTGTCTATGGAAGGTATTCCCAAAAATAACGTGCCAGCTAGCGAACGAGAAAGTAACATAGAAAACTTAGCTGATTGGCGCGAGCTACGTGATCGGGCTCCAGAAAAAGTTACACAATTAATCCAAGATATTCCAGAGTTTGAAGCAATGGAATCAGGAGAACAGATTATTGCCCTCCAAACATTGCAAGAGGATCTGGCGGGAGATAATAAAAACCGCTTCATGGATGGTGTTATCGCTAGTGAGATTGCAAACAGATTAGACGTAATGGATGATGTGGATCGAAGCGAATATAAATTACCGCTACGGACTCCAGCTGAGCGAGTAGAAGTGAAATCCAATCCAGTGCCAGAAGTACCAGAGTATCCATTGTCTTACCTCCCAAAAGCGGGTGACGGGATTACGGTTGGCCAGGTCGCAGAGTTGGCACCAGGAGTACAGAAGCATGCTGCCTAGTAATTTATTTATTTTAGTTCTTTAACGATATGACCTTTGATTTTGATGCTGAGATTAAACAACACCTAGATGTTGTAAAAACACTCGAGCGAGTTCCTGGTGTATTCACCGCTTCGCTTGATGATACTTTTTATAATAAAGCGTGGTTACGCGATATCTACTTTATTACGCTTGGCTTCCTTGAAACTGGTGACATGGTGACCACCAAAAATGCTGCGAAGGCGCTCTTGTCAGTCTTTGTAAAACATAAAGACAAAATCAACTGGGCAATCGAGCATAAACCAAACGAGGCTTGGCAATACATCCATGCCCGCTTCCATCCTGAAACATTTGAAGAGTACTGGGAAGAGTGGGGAAATAGTCAAAATGATGCAGTGGGTGAGGTGCTTAATTTACTAGTGACGCTCGAGTTGATGGATGAAAGCGTTATTGAGACGAATGATGAAAAAGAAATGGTCCAACGGATCGTTGATTATTTAGTGGCAATTGAGTATTGGGGTGATGATGATAATGGTATTTGGGAAGAAAACCTCGAAGTACACGCATCGTCGATTGGGTCCTGTGTCGCAGCACTCAAAAAGGCGAATCAACTTGACTGGCTTGAAGTGCCCGACGTTGCTATCGAGCGAGGTGAGCATGCCCTGCGTGCACTGCTACCACGTGAATCAGTAACCAAGTTTACTGACCTGGCTCTACTAACTTTGATCTACCCGTTTAATGTTACTACCGAAGAAGAAACATTGGAGATTCTCAAAAACGTCGAATATCATTTAGTTAAAGAGCGGGGAGTAATTAGGTATAAGCTTGATCGATACTACAATAATAATATCGACGGATTTAGTGAAGAGGCCGAATGGTGCTTTGGCCTAGCTTGGCTAGCAATTATTTATGCTGAACGAGGAGATAAGGAAAAAGCCTACTACTATCTACGTCGATCCAAAAATGCCGTGACACCAGAGGGCGTGGTGCCTGAATTGTACTACTCCAATACTGATAAACCGAATCCGAATACTCCACTAGGTTGGGCCGAAAGTATGTATGTCGTTGCACTGCAAAAGGTAAAAGAGTTAGAAGCAAAAGGATAGCTAAACAAAAACCGTGGACAGTGTCCACGGTTTTTGTTTATTGTAGTGTGTCCGTTACTAGCTGGTCGCTAATGCTCGGAGAAATTCCAATGGCTACCAACTTGTCTTTATGGTAGAGCGCAATGTGTGACAACTGCTCGGAAGCTAGAGTGGTGCAGATCAACTCAACTTGATTGTGCGGTAGGGTGTGAAGCTTCGTCCCTGACCCAGCCATGCACCAGTCGGCAGTGTCTGGGTGTAGGCATTCGAGCCTCCCCCGAGCACTACGTAATTCTTTGGCGATGACGGCTTGGCTGATTTCGTGAGTTTTCTCGACTAGCTCCGTTGGCGTAAACGATCGTGCCCAAGTCTCGTCTACTACTAGTTGTAACTTAGTTGTTTTCTTTTTCTTATTTTCAATCAAGCCAAGGGTGGGACCAATAATGGCTAACCCCACAATCCCTAAGACTAGGTTTTTCGGTTCTTTATAGGTAGAAGCCCAGGTGGCTAGTGCCCCACGTGCTGCATAAGCTTCAGGTTGTTCGTCCAGTTCTTGCATGAGCCAATGGGTGACGCGAACTGCATCGTGCTGGTCAACTGGTACTGCGTAAGAGGAAGGCGTTTCAATCGGGAGACTGACCGGGTGCCAAAATTGGTTTTGTACATAGTGCGCCAAACTTTCGGCAAAATCAGTATCAGTAGCTGCGTACGCTAGTACCGCTTGGGTATGGTGAACATGCTGGAGGGCATTTTCGACTAAAGTTGAATGTGATTCTCTATTCATGAAAGTGGCGTTATGAATAAGTTCTTATATAGTATAAACGATTACAAACAGTTTGTTGGTGCTTATTCATTATTATTAATACTCGCCAATACAGACTCTATTTCAGCTTGGTCCATGTTTACAAAGACCATTTCGTATCCAGACTCGTTGCTATCAAAAAAGTAAGCGATTGAATCTACGGGTTCGTAGGCTAGATAGCCAGATATTTCAGTTGATTGGAACGGAGTAATGCTGGTGGTAGCCCCGGGCACGTAGGTAGCTTTTAATAATAAAAAAGTAGCGGCAGCTTTTTTCTTTTCGGGACTAGAGAAGAGCTGGGCGGTTTTGTTTGACGTTTCCATGACAGCACTGATAAACGTGCGATCGCTCAGGCATGGGTTGGCACTATAGATGCTTGCCAAGGTCCTGCAGGATGACTCGATTTCTGCAACTGTTGCATCACCTTGCCCGGCCAAGAAACCATCTTTGTAGGTGCCCATGACCGTAATGAGGTAATAAGCATTGGAATCATTGTCAGAAAAAACTACCCGTACTCCGTCCGGAGCCTGCAGTACCTCTGTCTGGGTAAACAAGTGTGGGATTTGGACCGTTCCGTATGCAGTGCTGCTAGCTGTACTGGTGGCGATTGGTAAGACAAGCTCAGGCTCGGGGGTTAGTTTGGTTGCACCGTGATCCTTCGCTTGGTACACAGCCAGTCCCCAAAATGCCGTAGCTGTCAGTGTCTGCCAAAAGATCGTAATAACTAACAGCAATAACACAGTCCCAATCAGCGCTTTTTTGATAAACTCCCGCATGAGAGCACTCTACCATTAGTTAGTAATTACTTGCACTCATATGTGACTGCGGTATGCTGTCACGCATGAATCAACGAGATGGAATTATCGTATTTAAGGACGTGTCATTCGAGCACGATGCTACCAAACCTATCCTCAAGGAGACCAGTTTTGTCGTGCGTCGGGGGGCAAAGTTTACCCTAATGGGTCAAAATGGCGCCGGCAAGTCGACCTTGTTTGGATTGATTACCGGCCAGAGCCAGCCAGACGAAGGAACGATCAATCTACAGCCACGGACCACTATTGCTGAGTCGCGGCAGATTATCCCGCGCAAAGAACTTGAACTAACGGTACGAACTTTTTTTGAAAATTGCTTCACTGAAAAAGTGTATGACATTGATCCTAAGATCGATGCGGTACTAGAAGTGGTAAATCTCACCCCACCAGAGTCACAAGCAGACACGTTTAAAGACCGCATCATCGGTAGTTTTTCTGGTGGCCAACAAGCGCGACTGCTCTTGGCCCAAGCCCTGATTCAAAATCCGGATGTCCTGTTGCTCGATGAGCCAACCAACAACCTCGACACCGCCGGCATCGAACACCTGACAGAATTCCTCCGAGAGTACAAAAAAACCGTGATTGTTATTTCCCACGATGCTGATTTCCTTAATGCCTTTACCCAAGGCGTCTTGTACCTCAATACTCAGAATCGCCAGGTCGAGCAGTACAATGGTAACTACCACAGTGTGGTTAATGAGATCGCAGCCCGAGTTGAAAAAGAAAAGCGACAGAATGCCGCCATGAACAAGCAGATTCAAGCTGATAAAGACAAGATCAACTACTTTGCCGCCAAGGGAGGCAAGATGCGTTTGGTCGCCAAAAAAATGCGCGCCGAAATCGAAGAAGCCGAAGACAACAAGATCGACGCCCGCCGCGAAGACAAGGCGATCCGCCCGTTTACAATCGACCCACACCAAGACATTCCACTCGAGGTACTACACTTATCATCGGTAACGGTTATCAAGGATCACCAACCAAAACCCATGGCGTGCGATGTAACCCTCAAACGCGGTGAACACCTGCAGATTGTCGGACCAAACGGGATCGGCAAGACAACGCTGCTCGAAAGTCTCGCTGGTGGAACCGCTACCGGAGAAGAAGTGGCAAATGGAGTCAAGATCGGGTACTACCGCCAAGACTTCTCGAACCTGGACTTCGACAAGTCGGTGTTTGAAACCCTGATGGACAGTATGAAGAAAAAACTTGAAGAAGATATGCGGTCGATTGCTGCCGGCTTCCTTTTGTTCGGTGATGTGATGAAATCAAAAGTTGGTGATCTTTCAGAAGGGCAAAAGGGGTTAGTCGCTTTTGCAAAATTACGTATGGAAGAACCAGGGCTACTGATCCTCGACGAGCCAACCAACCACATCAACTTCCGCCACATTCCTGTCATCGCCGAAGCGCTTAATCAATACAAAGGCGCCATGATCCTCGTGTCCCACGTTCCTGACTTTGTAGAACAAATCAAGATCGATGATGTCCTGGACCTGAGCAAGCTAAAACCGGCAAAAAAGTAACAATAAGCGAGACCACATTGGTCTCGTTTTTTGATAGACTGCGATCAATGAAAGCCGATATACATTATGTGTACATACTGCAGTGCATCGACGGGACGTTGTATTGCGGATACACCACCAACGTAGAGCGTCGAGTGGTTGAACATAATGGGGAGGGGAAGGTAGCTGGGGCTCGCTATACGTCGGGTCGGCGTCCAGTGCACCTGATACACCAAGAGTCGTTTGCTACCCGTAGTGAAGCGCAAAAGCGCGAAGCCGAAATTAAGAAGCTACCCAAGCCACACAAGCTACAACTGGTGAAAAGACGCTAGCTATTTTTGCGTCCAGTGGATGTCGCGGTATACTGTCGCCCATATGGAATATAGAAAATTAGGAAACACCGACATAGAAGTACCAGTGATTTGTTTAGGCACCATGACCTGGGGGCAGCAAAATACAGAAGTGCAAGCCCACGAACAGCTCAACTACGCAGTTGATGAACGAGGTATTAGATTCATCGACACTGCAGAAATATATCCAGTACCACCAACCGGTGAGCTGCAGGGAACAACTGAACGATACATCGGATCATGGCTCAAGGATCGGACTGACCGTGAGGATCTATTCATAGCTAGCAAAGTGGGGGCGGCAGGATTTATTACTACTCGCACCGTTGGAGACAGGCCGCGACTCGATAAAAAAAGTATTACCGACGCTATCGATGGGACGCTTGAGCGATTGCAGACGGATTACGTTGATCTATATCAAATTCACTGGCCAGAGCGCAAAACAAACTTTTTTGGTCCGCGCGCCTACGAGCATGATGAGGTAGATGATTCAACTCCAATTAGAGAAACACTGGAAGCATTAGGCGAACTAGTAAAGGCAGGAAAGGTGAAACACATTGGTGTATCAAACGAAACACCTTGGGGTGTTAACGAATATTTGCGCTTGGCTCACGCAGAAAACTTGCCCCGGATCGTGTCGATTCAAAACCAGTACAGTCTAACTAACCGTACGTTTGAAATCGGACTATCAGAAATTGCGATTAAAGAACAAGTGGGATTACTCGCGTATTCGTCGCTTAACATGGGAGTACTGACCGGGAAATACCTTGATGGTGCAAAACCAGCTGGAGCGCGATTCACCGAAACTATGCGTAACAGCGACCGCTACAACCCACCGCACGCTGAACCAGTTACCAGAAAGTACGTTGAGGTCGCCCGCAAACATGATTTGTCGCCGGCAGAAATGGCACTAGCGTTTGTCGCAGCGCAGCGCTTTACTACCTCGGTCATAATTGGTGCTACAAAAATGGATCAGTTGAAATCCTGCATCGACGCCGGAGAGCTACAGCTTGGTGATGAACTACTGGCAGACATTCAAGCTATCTACCAAGTTCATCCAGATCCAACTGTGTAGCTTGTTCACACTTTTTTATTTGGGCTGATTTTTTGCTGCAAATGCGCGTATAATTTAGACAGATCCTCCGCTCAGTAGAGGGTGTACCAATAATTATTTTAATATGCCAACAGCAAAAAAAGCTGCCCCAAAGAAGAAAGTTGCCAAGAAGCCCGTTGCTAAAAAGAAACCAGCAGCCAAGAAGACAGTAAAGAAATTAGTAGTGAAGACAGCGGCCAAAAAGGTTGCTAAAAAACCAGCAAAAAAAGCTGCCCCAAAGAAAAAAGTGGCCGCCAAAAAACCAGCTACTAAAAAAGTAGTCAAGAAGACAGTCAAAAAAGCCGCTCCAAAAAAGAAAGCCGCTAAAAAGAAATAGTGTATGGCCAAAGGACAAGATAAGAAAAAAGAAGTCAAAAAACCCAAGAAAGACAAGATCAAGAAAGGGTAAATAAAAAGACTAGCACCAATCGGTGCTAGTCTTTTTTAGCCTCGCTATACGCTAACTTTTCCAGCGTCGCACTATTTTTGATACGCCGAGTGACACCACAAATATGGCTGCTGATAGTAGTAGAAATTGGGGTGCAAATAAATCAAAGCTAAAGCCGTTAGCTTCAAATTCTGCAACGTTTAGTGAGGCGCCGATTGAAACAAAGGTAGCAGTACCTAGTATGATTCCAATAAAGGTCGCTAGAATAAACGGGACGAATTTTGTTCGCAGTATACCGGCTGCATAACTGACCAGGTCAAAGGGTAAAAAGATGAGGCGCATCGTCAAGACAGCAGAAAAAGTATTTTCTCGCAGAGCGGTAATAGAATTGCCTAGTGCTGTTCGTTCTAGCTTGAGGTTGGCCCCAAAAAATCTTCCGACCATATAGGCGACACCAGCTGCCAAGGTGGCCGCAACCACAGTTAGAACTGTGCCCCACACCAAGCCAAAAAATATTCCTGCCAAGATCGTCAGTGCGGTAGCTGGAAAGAAGGTCACCGGACGAATCGCATAGATCAAGATATAGAGTAACGGTCCCCAAATGGTCATGGTGATGACATCAAATATATTGATTGCTGTTTGGGTAGTCGTGAGACCTTGAGTGGTTTGGTACTGATTAAATCCGATGATAGCTGTAATCCAAAGTGTGGCGGCGATTAATTTTGGAGCGTGATGTTTGATTGAGTGTAGTACGTCAGTCCGCAAATCACTAATTTGTCGTCCAACAAATTGATCAGCGGCTTTTTTAATAATTAAGCTGTAGGTGGGGTAGGCAAAAATTACCTTTTGTAACTTCCAAAGTGAAATCTTTTGGTCAATCGCTAGGGTAAAGATACTGATCATTTCCCCTGCGGCTGGTCCAATGATGTGAGCACCAAGTACCCGGCCACTGATTCGTTTAGCGATAACAATCAGTACCCCGTTAGTTGCTTCGTCAGTTTTGGCACGATCATTGTGCGCAAATGGAACCTCGATACGCATTAGGGTATCAGCCGAATAGTTGGCAATCGCATCACTCCACGAGAGACCGACCTGGGCTACCTCGGGCGAGGTGTAGGTTACTTTGGGAACGGCCTTGTTGGTATTTACTCGCAAGATTCCTTTGCTTATAACCCGAGCCACTACCTGACGCGCGGTATCATCTGCGGTGTGAGTGAATTGTAATCGCTGGGCTACGTCACCTACGCCGTAGACAGACTTGTTACTGGTGCGCTGCTGACTGTCAACGGTGAGACCGTGCGCGCTAGCTGTAATACCAGCGGCATCAAGCCCAGCTGGGAGATTAGGGACTCGTCCAATAGCAATCAGTACCTTGTCGAAGGCAGCAGTGAACTGGTTAGTCACCACGTCATTTGTTAACACGTTAAAGTGTGCGGTATTACCCTCGACCTTCTCAACGGCAGCACCGGTGACAATCGTGATCCCAAGTTTCTCAAACGATTCACGTACCATTGGTCGAATTACTTCATCTTCTAGTCGAGCAAACGTTTCACCCCGTTCTGCGATCGTAACTTCGCTACCCAGCATGGCAAAGGCTTGCGCCATTTCCATCCCGATTGGACCACCACCAATTATTAAAAGTTTCTCGGGAACATCAGATAATGAAAATATGTTTTGGTTAGTGAGAATAGCTGATTCATCCAGACCTGGAACACTGATCATTCGCGGGCTCGATCCGGTGGCAATGATGGCAGTCTTGTATTGGTAGGTGGTTTGGTCAACCTGTACGGTTGAGTGATCAACGAACCTTGCCTCCCCTAGTACAACATCGATACCCAGTGCTTTAAACGTTTCAGGGGTTTCGTCTGCCAAGATTTCGTCAATAATACTTTGTACGTATGAAAATGCTTCAGTACGGTAGGTTTCATTGGCTACCGTTTCACCGCTAATTTGTTTGGCAGTATAAAACTCTCGGGCCCGGTGTAGGAGTGCTTTACTAGGGATGCAGCCGGTGTTAGTGCATTCCCCACCCATATGTTCACGCTCGACGAGTAAAACTTTTTT
>Ga0307932_1000806_pt1 | contig 12936 bp, 18 predicted proteins | sample OrgLakmetageno48_FD_201843 | JGI IMG/M metagenome (GOLD analysis project Ga0307932, IMG submission 201843) | Saline water microbial communities from Organic Lake, Antarctica - #48 | ecosystem: Environmental > Aquatic > Non-marine Saline and Alkaline > Saline | place: Antarctica: Organic Lake...
TTTCTGATTCTCTCACCAGGGGCCGCTTTTGATAACGCGCGCCATGATCGAGATCAATTTGGCTAATCAGGGTAGCTACTTCTGTTGATGTGATTGGGTATTTCATTTTAAGAGCGTTCCCTGCGATGGATACCATCAAATGCTGAATCTTTCGATATCGCCCTGTCCCATCTTGGTTGCTGATTGCAATAAATTCATTTAGGATACGTTTACTAACAAAAGGACAATCGATGTAAGTGGACCATGACACATCATCATTAGTCAACTGCTTCTGTTTGTGTTTCAAAATACTATCTTTTATTGCTGGTGGGAGCTTATCTAGGAATGATTTCCCTCGTATACTATCAATAAATGGGTGCTTCTTCATCAACAGGTTAGGATCCATATAAGATCCTTTGTTGGTATAAATGAAGCAGTGTGCGTCGGGGTATTGAGCAGGAACATAAAACATCCGCGACAAATCTTTCGTTTGATTATCCCCCACTTGACCTAATTCTAGATTCAGCGCATACCAAAACGCCTTGATATTACATGCAATAACTGGTTCTGTTAAAGGGAATACTAGGCGAAATTTAGGATGCTCTACTTTTGATGATGCTGTTGAGTAGCACACATAATAATGCCCTCCAATTAATTTACGAAGCTCTTCTTCCATATTATCACTAGTGAAGTCATGCTCGTCCACATCAAGAGCGGCCCACCCTGCCCATTGGACCACATTGTCATTGGCGCGCGTTGTATCAGGTGCATATATTGAAGGTGATATGAGAGGCGACGCGCCATCCATAGATTGACCTTTGATTGGCTTTCTGCCAGGTTTGGTTGCAAGATTGTATAACAACCGCTCTAGTTGTTCAAAGGAATAAAAATCCATTCTGCCTGTAGTCTTTGTATCGAATAATGACTTGAATAGAGTTAATGAGCATGGCCATTGTTTCATTATAAAAAGTCCTCTAGTGTGGCAGGAGCATACAAAGTAGGTTCTGGATGATACTTGCTCCTGATTTGACTGTTTATGTGTTTATCTTGGGTATTATCTATGCAAAATTGTATGATATCAACTATATCCTCATATCGCGATGTGCAGCATTCTTTTAGCGGCCTCCCCATAATAGATTTCACCACATGATATATGTGGGCTATTCCATTCCTCCCTCCTGGATGAGACTCGTGCTGAGGAAGGTAGTCTGTCATAGCACCACCTTCCTTCACGATCCATGCATGCAGATAATGAACTAATTCTGGTTTCATCTTATCCAAAGAAATCCTCTAAAGTTGATCGTGGTTCAGCTGTCCATCCGATAGCATCAAGGATGATAGTCAATGAGTTCTCAAACGTCTTATCAAACTGAGTTTCATAATCAACATACTCAGCCAAGGATATTCCCATTCCATCTTCTCCTAGACCAATCTCCTTAGGGAACGCTTCTGGGTATGATATAATATTATCACCTGCAGGATTCGGAACCTTTAAGGCCAACATTTTAATTTTCTCGCCATCCTGCACTCTTGGATAATTATTAATCAGGTCACCTTCCACTATAGCATTGTTATATACTATAGCCCCGCGTGCATTCATAGGAGTTCCTTTAATATAACAAAATACTCCTTGCTTGTTTGGAATGCGCTGCTGGTATTTTGTTATATTAGAAACACCTCTGGGAGCTGATATAGATTCAAGTGGTAGGTTTTTAAATTCTTGCTTAAAGTCAGCAACAAATGACTGCACCTCCTCCTCTGTTCCGGATATCAATAGTTTGAATAGTTCTTTAAACTTATCACGACATACTTCTGGAGTAGAAGATTTGATGGCCTCAATGCCCATAATCTTCAAATCAGGGACAGTGTATTGCACTCCTTCATTATTCCAAACTGAAAGTATGTAACGCTTTTTCGCTGTCCATATTCCTCGTTCAGCAATGGCCTCCCTCGACATAACCATTTTATTTTCATATGCACCCATCCTATCAGATAGAACTTGATAGGCTCTACCAATCTCAGGCTCTAATGCTTCTGAACATAGCTTATCAAGAAACTTCACAATTTTTTGTGCGTTATCTGGGATGTTTTCTATTCCAACAGACAATACAATATCATTAACAGCAATGTACAATGAATCTGTGTCGATCGCGATGATGTAATCTACATCATTGGTTTTCTGCATCACGTTCAAATATTTATTGATAGCCTTTTCGGCCCAAAGAATAGAAAGACGGCCTGAGCTAGTAATGGCATCCGCAATTCTAATATCAAAATATCTAAAGTATACATTTCCCATTGCGCCATACAAAGAGTTCATCAAAATCTTAATTGCTTGTTGCTTATTATCTAATGTGGCAATCTGTTGATCAACCTTATAGATCTCTTCTGTATTAGAGTTGGGATCCAACTTCTCCTTTTTCTGCTTCCAATTAAGCATCTCTCCTTTAATGCCTTTGCGTTCTGTGTATAATTTATCAATGATGGAAGGAATCACTCCCCTTTTATCTTTCCGGAAGTATTGACCAGTGGCTGCCATAGAGTACTTCGGATTGTCATTAACTACTCCGCCCAGTACAGATTCAGGAGTGACTCCATCCTGGCAATCATTAACGATGGTATCTGGACTCATATTATATTGCATAAATATGTGGGGATATAGAGAATTTAAGTCGAATGATACTACCCAATCGTGACGGCCTACCACAGGAGGTTTAACGTGGCCACCACTAATTGTAGTTTTCAGTCCTGGAGTTGTTATAGGGACTGCTATATGTTGACCATTCAATACTCTATAAATGAAAGCATCCCACACAGAAGTTGTACCGAATGCGTCAGAGTAATTGACTCCAGCTTTAAAGGCTACAACCATAGCAAGTTCTACGAACCCCAGCATATCATCCATTCTCTGAATTAACGCAACATCTTTTAAATTGTAATCCAAAAAACGTTGATGGTTCTGTTTATACAATCCAGTCAATGAGCCATATTCTTCATAACTTAATTTATTTTCACCCAGAACTACATGCGCGATATGATCAAGCTTATATGATTCTTGCGCGCCATACGAATAACCAAATTTCTTAAATAAATCCAAATAATCTAGTTGTTGTATTCCTACAATCTCATAGTTCATTACACTTTTATACTGCATCTTGATATCACGGCGATATATTTTGCTAAAGGGTGATAGCTTTTTTGCAAAATGGTCCCCGCACACAGAGGTTATCCTGTTTACCAGATAAACCATATCGAATAATTTCGAGTTCCATCCTGTAATAACATCAGGCATATTAGTTGGATCGGCCCACCATAAAATAAAGTTCATTAAAAGTGAAGCTTCGCTATCAAATTGACGGTATTCTATATCATCAGGGTCAGCTACTTCAGATTTATTTTTATCATAGTCACCCATACCCCAGGCCACGTAAGAGCCCAAGTGGTTATTAAATACTGCAATCGATATTACTGGGTGAAGAGCTACGGATGGTTCCGGAAAACCAGCGTCAGACGCAACCTCGATATCTATTGATGTTACATTGACTTGTGACCGATTGAATGGAATTTCATCGTTACCAAACGCCTCTGCAATAAACTGAGTCACATAATTAGTCATCCCATGAATCTCAAAGGATTCTACGTTAGAATATTGCGCAACAAACTCTGCAGCTTCTGGCATTGTATTAAACTTCATTGGTTCTACGGATTTCCCATAGAGGGATTTCCATGGACCAACAACCTTATCCGATGTCACGAATAAGGTTGGGCTGAATTGGATTTTCTTTTGAAATTTGACGCCATCTGAGTATCCGCGGCACAGAATATTAGGACCTGCTCGGGACACAGATGTGTAGAATAGTGACATTGATGATCTCCACAAATTAATATCGTACGTACATAATAAAGCCGATCGCGTGGATCGGCTACAGGGTCACGTATGATCACGTGTGATTATTTTGGGAGGATTAGTCCTTCTTTCGGTAGATCAAGTGCAGATTTCTTTTCAAACATTCTACCATGTTTGTCAGCCAATCCATCTACTGGATTCACCATGAAGGTCACTTTGTTGTCAGGAATCCGAAGTGCCTCGCCCTCAACTACCTTTGTATAAGGGGCAAAATGCATCAATCCAATAGTATTTTCTTGTGGGATGATAATAGCTATATCGGTTAATATATAGCAATGATCTTCACTTTGAACATTAGCCAACAACTCTTCACCTGAATCCAAACGTACAATGGTTAATTTATTCTCAGTCATAATTATTCCTCATTTAGTTCCTATATTATATTTCACACACAATTCCCATTCTTTCTTTTCGCGAAAGGAAATAACTTTGATTTCCCGTAACGGAGCTTTATCTTTCAATCGCGACACATCAACCACATTCAACAATCCCCAGTCACTTAGTAAAGTCGTGATTGTATTTCTTCGACCAGAATCATCTGTTGTTAGATTGGATGGCTTGCCATCTAACATAAACAGTTCCTTGAAATGCACAATAAAGTACCTTCCCTGTTTATGCAGTATATGACATGATTGGAATAACTTTTTCTCCTTACGAGAACTGACTCCAATGCGGGTTAAAGTTTCTTTAATCTTCAAAAAATCATCTGGTTCCGCTAGGGTAACTTCCACCATATCAAGCGGTGTCCAATCACCAATTACTGCGGGTCCGTTGTTGCGAGTATTATTTAGATTTTCCACCTCTATTCACCTTTTCTTTCAATTCACTTAGTTGATCATCACTGAGCAACGAAAGAACCTGTATAGCTTTCTCATTCGAATAACTATAAAACTCTTTCACTACTTCAATGTCGTTAGGTTTAGAAGATTTCGCCCATTTAGCGAAACGTTTTCCTTTCCTGATAGTATTTAGGTAGAAATCATATTGGAGGCGATTGCCAACATGATGATTTATATTCATCTCGTTGGCTAATAATACTGTGTCGTTGAAGTACGACAAAGATCTGTTAATCATAAACGGGACATATAGCTTCTCGTCTTCTGGAGTGACCATTATATCCTGTTTAGAGGTGTTAATTGTATTCAGAAACGAGAAAGGACTCATCTATACCCACTCCACATTAGCCATCAACTCAGTCATACAAGCCACAACATTCAATTCGTGGTCGGCAACGAATGCTGCTTTGTATTGATAGTCTGCTAGTATTAGGATAGCAGTTGGAGTTGATGTTGGTTTCATGTAAGTAGTCATTCCGTCATATACCATCCGAAACAACACAACAGAATCCATATCAATATTATCAACTACCCATGACCTCATCTCCTTGAAGTTCTTATTTTTTAGGTATTTCATTAACGATTTAACATTCTCATCAGATAAATTAATAAGGATACCAGAGTCAATCTGACCAGATACTGAATACCGTTGCAATTCATTTAACACTTGGCGCCAATCAGGGTGATATAGAGTAATGAGCTCAGCCAAAACTTTCTTGTCAAATTTAATACCCTCTCCCTTTAGGATAACTTGAGCGCGGTTGAAGAATTCTCCTGCTAACACTGCCTTCTCAGCTTTAGGAATAGTGAAATCAAATGTAGCGCAACGAGAATGTAGACTTTTGATAATCCTATTTTTATAGTTGCATGTCAATATAAACCTACAATTGTCATGGAACTCTTCCATGAACCCACGTAATGCAGGTTGCGTTGACTGAGCATTTAGGTAATCAGCCTCATCAATGATTACGACCTTATATCCACCACTAAGGGACATTGTTGATGCGAAATGCTTAATCTTTGTCCGTAGAGTATCAATGCCACTCTCTTCTGAACCGTTAATGAAAATATAATCAATATTCAATTGATCACACATCGCACGTGCAATAGTAGTCTTACCCACACCACTAGTTCCAGTGAACAACATATGTTGCAGAGTTCCGGATTTTACGGCATCTTCTAAATCAGCTTTTAATTTTTTAGGTAGGATTGTTTCATCAATAGTACGCGGACGATATTTCTCGACAAAAAGATAATTCTCACTCATTTCATAACCACCATGTTGAATTAATTATTAATGGCACTTGTTGAAACAGGCGGTAGCGACTCCTCTGTTCCACTGGTAGTTCCCACCAGTACTCACCGTAACCTAACGGTCCTAGGGTGAATTAAGTTCCATCGACTTTACATAGTGCATCGTAGATTGATTCCACTTCTTCAGAATCTGACGTCATTTGATCGATGTTCTGTTTATGGTATGCAGCTGCTACCTTTCGCATATACTTCTTCGGTAGCTCATGCTCTTCTTCGATGTGAATCAAAACAGCTTTGATGTGATCCTGCTCGGCTTCAATCCTAGTTTTGGACGCGTCGATTTCGCGGATAGCATCAAACACCTTTTTGCGTTCAGTTGGGTTCGATGGAATAATCACGTTACTCATAATATATGCTCCTAAGGTGAACTTTTAGTGAGGGGGTGGCCTCGTTTTGGTTTTGGTGCGGCTACTGGGTCTGGGTCTGGGGTTTCTGGGGCTTCTGCTTCTGCTACTGCCTTTGGTTCACCTAGGTCCGTCACGTTTTGCGCTACCTTTCGTTGTGCCTCTTCCTTTCGTTGTGCCTCTGCCACACTATTCTGGTGATCAATAAATGCAATTAGTCGGGTCCTCAGCGATCCCACCTGATACATCTCATTGCCTTTAATCGACCCGCGTGTAGAAGCTAAATCAATAATCTCGATTGATAGTTGGATATCTTGCAAGGTTAGTTCTGGTACCTGTACCTGTGTCATATATACTTCCTCTTATTTAAACGTTGATTGCTTTTCTACAGCAATCCAATATGTGATTGAAGATTCTTCTGTACCCACTGCATCAAATGTAGATATTCCCTTTGAGCTAACACCAACAGAATAGTCATGGGGAACCACTTTCATATGAGATATGTTAAATATAACCTCAAATGCATCGATAGAAGATTCAACTTCACCCAAATCGACCTCGAATACATTAGATGTATTATCCTTGATGTCACATACCTTGGCAACTACATTACCCCCAGCCACTCGAGTGATAACAAGCTGATCTAATCCTAAGGTTGAACCTGCCTTCTTAATATCCTGCAGCAAGATATTAGGTAAATCAAACTTGATATCAGGTGCAGGCATCTTGACACCCCCAGCTGGAGGTACAGTCAGAAGACTTGGTGAAGCGAAGTGGTATTTGACTTTGCGCTTTGATCCTTCTGATGTGATAGTAGCATATTTCCCTGTATCAGAAATAGTCAGCATTGGTTCATTAAACATAGCCAATACTGACAGGAATTCCGGAAGATCATATATACCAAACTTCTGGGGTATCACCTCCTCCTCACCCGTCAAATTATAAGAAGCCAAGATATTCTTGGCTTCTGCAATTGTCTGGATAGACTGACCTGGTTCAAACACAATATTAAGGTTGATAGAAGAAAAGTTCTTCAACGCAGTGATAGTATTTTTGGATAGTTTAAACGCCATATCAATTACACCCCATACTTTGCATCATGGCTAGAACCAATACCATACGATCCATCATATCGATGAGAGGTTTCTGCTTTGAAACTGATATACTGGCCAATTCTCGTGCCCGGTTTAATTCTCATTGAACCAACTCGAACATGCATAACACAGGCCATCGCTCCATTGTATCCTGAGTCATATAAACCAGATGTTAAGAACACACCGTTACGAATTAACGTTGATCGAGATATAACAAATCCAGCTTCGCCCTCAGCTACACTGATATTGTTTTCCATAATAACTTCATATGATCCTACACGAAGTTCCAAATACCCATCAGGGTCAGGTTGCATTTCTACTGATCCCCTATGGACCTTTATGTCTTCATCTAGAGTAAACGTACCGGTATAAATATAGAATATTTTACCTACCCGTAGATCAACTCCATTAGGTTGAATATCCCCAGATTGAACATTAGTTAAGCTCGATTTACTTGATTCCGTCATGCCGATATTAATCATTATCATTATCCTTTGGTTGTGGGATTGCCATGTTCGATTTATGTGGCTCAAATTCTACAGTGTTTGCGTATAGAGCCAATACACAATAGTGTATAGCCTTGAGCAAATCCTTCTTATTACGGCCACCCTTGCGGCCATATCTCATTAGGTATTTGATGGCCGTGTCTATGGCTGTACTTTCTAGTGATCCTCTCATCTCCCATACATCAATAGTCTGAAAATTCTGGGTTATAGCATAATGCTCATTATACGTGGATGTGATATAATCGACAACATCAGCCAATATGTTACCTTCTTGATAATTATACACTTCCTCACGGCGCAATTGATCTGCAGCGGTTTTGGCACGCTCTTTTAAAATAGTTGCAGGGACTTCATTGTCCATAAACAGGTTCCCCTAATAGCCTTTGGATGTGGCTAACGTTTATATCAGCTTTAAGTTGATTATACTTAGCGGTATCATACTCTATACCGAAGTTCACTTCCTTTTCAAATTTACCATCAACAAGACCAGTTGGACTATCATCAAATGATACGTTATGCAACCCAGCCCAAATTGCCGCCGAGGAATCCCATGATCGGATGAATTTATGATAATCCTTTAGTATGCTAATTTCATTAGGACCATCAACCATTCCTAGCATATGAAACCTATTAATGTTATCGTCACCAAGAAGCCCCTCTGCATCGAGAATCTGAAATATCTTCCAGCGCGACAAGAACCGCTGAAGTTTATTATCACGCTCTACTCCAAACGCGTTAGGGCAACCCAAAATAGATAATCCAATCAAATCGATATCTTTATTTCCTAGGGCCCATTTCAGAGTATTCATGTAATCTGATAGATTACCAACCTCGGATTGAGGGACAAAAAACGTATCAAATCCCGCGGTCTTATATTCTGATATAGTGGCTTCGGCAGCATCAATTGTCTTCTGGCCTGGTTCTCCAGGATAATCAGACATGACGATACAATCGGCATTTACCTCAGTTGCCAATTCAATTAACTTGCTGGTGGGATACATTGGTCGCTGTTGTTTATACATCTCAAACGCAGAGTTATCCATGATAATATACTTAGAATCATCTAGGTTCTTGTAGTAATCAGCGTATTCTTTATCAGATTCTAGCAGATGCGCTAGTACTAGGTGGGATCCATTTCGGTGGGTAAGGTGCAGGTATTTAGTTGGTGCAATATTACAAAAGTTTATGCTCATATTATTCCTCATTTATAAATTAGTGGGGGCCCCCACTAAAGAGAGACTCCCACTATATCACATCTTGCATACAAATCAACTTAGTCCATAAAGGCAGCAACTGCCTTTTCATAATCCTTGGTTGATCCTTTGCCGAACTTAGCATCAAACTCACTCTTCATCTTAGTGGAGTCCATATCTGTATTTTCGAGTTTGTCATTTACCCAAGACTCGATGTCCTTGTAATTACTCTTCGCTTCATTAACTTCAGCGCGTATATCTTCAAAACTCTTGGTCATTTTATTCTCCGGTTTGTTATGTTGATCAATAAGATAGCATTCTACCCTACTTTCTTCACTGTGGCGCCATTTTCCCCATCTTCCGAAACAGTTACTTCTATACTTCGGTCTGGGTATTTATAATACAAGTTGGATAGTAGATTCCGGGCCATCATTTCACAAGATTTATAATCAAGCTCCAATGTTTCGTCATCATACCATCCCTCAATCATCCGCTTAAAAAGAATAAATTCAACATCACGGTCGTCGTGATTAACTCCTATTTCTACTCGAAAATGGAATATATGTCGATGTGGATGCCTCAGGAATTCTACACCTTCAGGTGCTGCAGGGTAACAATGGATACCTTCTTTCTGGAAAGTGATCCATACAGTAGATTCAGTTTGCATTGTCATATCAATACCCATAGTATTATCGAATGTTGGCCATTACTTCACGACGAAGTATTGAGTTATGAACACCGAATTGACCCAATGCACAAGCTGTAGTGGTAGATGAATTAGTATCTTTGATACCACGCTGAGATACACAAGTATGTGCAGCTTCAATAACTACAATTACATCATCGTTGCCAATAATATATGAAATTGCATGAGCAATCTGTTGATTCAATCTTTCCTGAACCTGGGGCCGTTGACTAAAATACTGCACAATTCTGTTTAACTTGGATAATCCAAGAACCTTCTCACCTGGGATATAAGCCACATGAGCCTTGCCTATAATAGGTCTGAGATGATGCTCGCAATCAGAATATAACGTTATATTCTTTTCTAATACAAATTCATCGCCATGGGAGAACTTATTATCGACAGTGGTACATTTCGGGAAAGTTGTATGCTGTAGTCCCGAAAATATTTCGTCGACATACATCTTAGCAACTCTCATAGGAGTCTCTTCCAATGAGTCATCCGTTAGATCCAATCCAAGAACCTCGAGCATTTTCCGAGTTAGCTCAGTTATATTAGCTATCTTATCCTCTCGCGTGCAATACAGAGCATCCTCTATAGTCGGCGTATTAATTCCCAATGAGTTTAAGTGCTCATTGACTCTCCAACCTAGTGCAGCATCTGATTTAACATTAGCTATACGCATATTAATATCTCTCTTTCGTGTTTTATTAGTCGGAAAAAAGAAGCAAGGTCCGACATTCACTTGGTCGCCGCAACAAAAAAGCATTCAAATGCTTTGAACACACCGGCGAAGTACTTATTGATTATACATCTTTATCAATTAAATTCAATAGTGTCCCAGTCATCAGTTACAGCTATCCGACTGGCATCATCACTCTCAAATATCCACATATCCTTACCATCATTCCATGATTGGATACCTTTGGCGGGTTTGGTATTGGTTGGCCCATGATATATAGTTCCTTTAAATTCAACTGATACAATTGAACTCCAATCACCTCCTTTACCTTTAGGAAGTCTCCCTCCCATTACCGTAATAACTACCTTGGCGTTTTTATCTGATTTTTTCGGAACCTTTGTACGTGATTCAACAAACCTAATCTTCTGTTTGAACACACTATGCTCATCTGAGGCAGCTTCTGTTGTAGATGTTTGCATTTGTTGTGTCCCATTTTATATTAGGTGAACATCTATTTATCATGCAACGATATTCGCGGTTAATTATAATCAGTCATTCTTGTTTTGGGGTTAACAAAGTCCCATTGTTTTTGTTTAGTAAGCCAATAATCGGCTTCGTTACTCTGAACAACTGCCGAGTTCCTATCACTCATAATGAAAGCAGAATTGCTATCATGTTCACGGCATTCCACCTTAGACACATATACACGGCCACGCGTGGCGTCCAGAATATATGGGTTAACTTGCTCCCATATAAATAATGAACTCATCTCCATTGATACACCATACGGCAATACCCGAAGATCCACGATTCCAGCATCACGAGCAGCTAGAATATCAGACATCCGTGGATCGTCGGCACTTGCAAGTGCGGTGTGATCAAAATAAAATTCTAGGAAAGATTTGACTGACTTTAGTTGGCCGAAACCAACGATCCAACCGTGTTCATCAATAGGTCCAGAAAACTCGAATATAATAGATCGGTCATAGCCATGCCACTTTGAGCAAGGGCCTGTACAAGGCTCATTCGTTTCGTCGGTATCAAACCATTGCATGTGGGACACTGGTAGTTTATGATAAGCTTTTGTGGATTTAATTTCTAGCATAAATACTCCTAATTTTATTTACCTATTACATTACCATATACATGACAATGCACACGCGTTGTAAATTTATATCCTCGTTCTAAACAATCATCAGCTATATCAGATTCTGTCTTCACGAGTCCCTCTAAAGTACCACCAACACCCATCACCCATACATCAAATTCACATAATGATTCTCTGAATAGGTTGATATTATGTTCCATTTCATCCCATGATGCCTTTGATCCATTGACAACAAATTTCAATTGACCACAAGATGAAGCTCGATAGTAATCAGATACAACTTCAGGTTTGATGGCTTTCTTAGCATGCTCACCAGCAGTATTCCATAGCTTGGGGGAAACTGACCAGAACCATTCTCCACCGCGGTTTTGAACCGTTCTGATGATATCAGAAAGTCCATCATTGAGTGCTTTTGTTCCATTAGTTTCAACAGTGATATATAAAGGCAAATTATCCCGGGCATCAAATTCTTTAAGAATTGCAGACATAGCCCTTTGGCTCTTTGGGAGCATTGGTTCCCCGCCAGTAAATACCATGTGGTTATGGTTACCTGTAATAGGATGCTTGAATTTCCCGCCTGGCAAAAGTGACTCTAACTCATCACAGATATCAGCAGCTGATCTATCATGCATCAAATGCCTATATCGTTTAGACCATGTATAACTCGAATCACATCCTTTGCTGAATACAGGGAGCTCCTCTACTACCTTAATCTGGGAAAGATCAACATCTTCATACGGTAAATCATAACTGGCTGGATTGGTAGGATCATCCTGACCAAACCCATCGCATTGTAGGTTGCATAGATGGAATCTTATCCACAATGAGGGATGGCCAATATAATGACCTTCCCCCTGAGCAGATAAAAAGGTTTCTGAATATTTAAACGTTGGCCGTTCTTGCATAATATACCTCTTTTATTTGATTAATATAATCCATGTGATCAATTAATTGTCCATGCATTCTATAAAATGTTGGCCGCTGTCCTACTCGCTCTATAATTCTATCACAGTTGACTACATGATCATCTGGTTTAGGAGTCCATTGATTATTTAATACAATGTTATTACGGAATACAGAAAAATCTACTGAACGGTCCTCAGGTTTGATATTATAATTCCGAGAACGCAGTTCAGTGATCAGATCAGTGTATCTGTTATATAAAAAAAGGCCTTTGTTATAAAAATGCAACACATGACCCTTGTTTAGTGTGTACTTATGTGGAATCCTTTTCACTAATTTTTGGACACTTTGGCTGGTTAAGGATCGGCGGAGAGAAGCCATTATC
>Ga0307932_1000809_pt1 | contig 12907 bp, 19 predicted proteins | sample OrgLakmetageno48_FD_201843 | JGI IMG/M metagenome (GOLD analysis project Ga0307932, IMG submission 201843) | Saline water microbial communities from Organic Lake, Antarctica - #48 | ecosystem: Environmental > Aquatic > Non-marine Saline and Alkaline > Saline | place: Antarctica: Organic Lake...
CTACACGACGCTCTTCCGATCTGGTATTACTAGATGTTTTCTAGCCATTAAGTTGTCTCCTGTTGAGATGTTCTCTTATCAAGCTCTCTGTCTATGTACCACCTAGCTTTACGTAAGTCCTCTATCGCATCTTTCTTTAAGTCACACCTCCATATATACTTGAGAGCATTGCCTAGGTTGTAGCCCATGTGCTCAGCAATCTGAATACACTCAACACCTGAGGGGTGCGCTGTGTAGTGGATAGGGTGGGATACTGGGTCATCCATTAGTGAATTACCTCTTCTGATGATTTCATTACTTGCGCCCTTGTAGCTTCGTAACCTTCAGTCTTTACAGAAGAGAACATAGCCATCATGTTAAGTTTTTCCTTAGCATTAAATTCCTCTACGTATTTCTTACCGTACTCTTGTCCCAAGTCCTTACAAATATTGAAAGTAATCACACATCTGTTCCAAGCCTGTAGTGAGTTATTTTCTACGTCATTAAATCTTGGTAAGTTTGCTAATTTCTTATTCGTCATTCAACTTCTCCTGCTCTCTGCGAGTCTTTGCTAAGTCTCTTTCTTCATTAGTTTTTTTATCGTGACATGCTGTGCATAACACTTGTAGGTTAGGTAGCTCCGAGAACATACCTTCGATAGTATCGTCCCAACTAACCCAACCTACAACAGGGTCGACCACAGGTTTAATATGGTCTACGTGTACGTTGTTCTTACGAACCCTGTCTATCTTTATACTAGCAGGTATTTCCTCCTTACATCCTGAGCATAGGTAGAAACCTCTTCGTGTACTAGCTAACTTCCTAGCTTCGTTTAGCGGCCCCCACTTCATGCTAGTCCTACGTAAGTTGCTCTTGATGAACGACCTAAACTTAGCCTCTGTCCATTTACCTGAGCATCTTGTCTTCTCCCCACCTATCCTACCTGCCATTTGGAAACTCCCACATTACTGGCTTACCATCTACCAGTTCGTTAACCATCCATAAGAGCTGACCTTGCTCTAACATTTCTTCTTCCCATGTCTCTTCATATTTCTTTTTGTACAAATCGGATACTGCTTCAAACATGTCTTGTTCATTTCTAAGGCCATGTAAGGACTGGTACGCCATAACAGGGCCTCCCCTTGGCAAGCCAGTAATGTTATCAACCGTGTCACCAGTGATGATTTGTGAATAGAAGAACAAGAGACCTGTTCCTTTGATTTGCTTACCATCAATTAACTCCAATGTTCCTATTTTATCTACATACTTAGGGCCAAACTGTTCTTGTAAACCACAGGCCCAGCCGAAGTGCATACCCTCTCCTATACGTAAGTCCTTATCTCTCGTACAGATTATAGTATCTTCTCTTAGTGCTTGCTCAATGGTCATAAGGTCGTCAGCCTCTAAACCCTCTTCCCATCTAACATCGTACATTGCTTTAGCATAAGCTTTCAGATTGCCATAGTGAAATGGCTTGTCTTGTTTACGATTACCTTTATAAGGTTTCTTCTTAGCAATGGCGTTACGAAAGTTAGTCTTACCTGTCATATAAACTATGCTAGGCTCTGTAGCCCAACACTCTGCCTCTATCTGTGTAACCTTTTCATCAAACTTGATAGCTACATCATCGAAGTTGCGAGGTACGATGATAAACTCACCGTCCTCTGTCTCTTCTTTGAACTGTCCACCAAAGGCTACCTCATAGAGCAAGAGGTCTCCATCAATAAGACATTGCATTACCCCTCCTCAGGAGGCAGTACTGGAATCTTGTTAGCCTTAGCTACCTCGTCCAGCTCCACCCTGCTTGAATCAATCCAGTACATCTCCTGTGTGTAGTTAGGCATAAACAATACCAACCTACTACCCTCAATGTTCTCGATACGGTTTACTGTACCCTTGATACCTTTACGAAAGCCATACTTGCCTAAGTCGTTAGCATTAATCAAAGTAACAGGGTCGCCTGTCTCGTAGTTATTCGGAATCTCTTTTGTCATAATATGCCTTCATTATAATGTATAAATTTTCTGTTTCTAAACAGTCTAGGTTGCCCATAGCCCACGCCTGTTTATCTAAGCCGTTAGCACTGAATCTTATAGAGCCTTCATTAAATGTAAAATTCCTAGACGCTCCGTGTATTTCATAATTACCAAGGGATTTCGTCATCTTCTTCCTCATCTTCTGCTGGTGCAGGTGCTGGTTTAGCTTTAGCTTTCTTAGCTGGCTCTGCCTTAGGCTCTTGCTTAGGAGCAGGGGCTTTACCATTAAGCGCATCTTGTAACACACTGCCGTTGAACTCTAAGTTTTCCTTAATCTTATCCTGTAACCAGTCAGGTAGAGAACCAAGGATAGTCAGGTCAGGCTCATCTAAGGTGAATAACTTAGGTGGGTTAATCAGGTCAGGGATTACCATACCTTTCATAAGACCAGTCACAGCACCAATACGATTACCTAGCGCAGGGTTTGTCTCCCCTTGCTTGAGCTTCTTTTGATACTGAACTACTGTGAGGGTACAAGGTCTGCCTAACAACTCAGATAAGTCAAACTCTAACTCACCCTTAGGGTCAAACGTCTTACAACGCTGTACTAATTTAGACTTACCTTTGAACTGGTCAGCATAAATCTGCTGTGTTGTCATGTTGTCAGGGAGGTCTATCATGTTAATAGTCTCACTAAGCCACAAAGGTTTGTCCTCTAAAGGCTCACCCTTCTCGTCTAACATGAACTCAGACACTAGCTCATACGTTAACATAATCTCATGGTTAATCTTCTCAGGGTCAAAGAAGTTAGGACGCTTACCCATCTCGATTACCTGTACTAGACGTGCAGGGTAGTTATCAGGGTCTAGCACTGGGTTAGACATCTTGTTTAGGTCTGACTGTTTTACTCTTTTAGCTTTTAAGCTCAAAATTATATTCCTTCTACTTTATTTGGTTGCGAAAATTCGCCATGTACTTTTTTACAGTATTTGTTATAGGCCACTGCCGCCTCTTCTTCGGAGTCAAAACATCCAAGATATGTTTTGTCATTATCTACTACAATTTTGGCCGCCCACTTATTGTTAACAGGGTAGACCCCTTTATACTTACTTTTACTCCCTCTATTACTGCCTCTATTTCTTAGGTTTTCGCTTCTTGTAGCGAGTCGTAGGTTTTTTAAAGCATTATTGTGGGTGTCTCCGTCTATATGGTCAACCATTTTATCAGGCCATTCCCCATAGTGCAAGAACCATAGCAACCTACTTACACTGAGTGTTCCATACTTTGTGTAAACCCTAACATACTTGCCAGTATAGCAACCCACTTTCTTGCCTCTCTTATTTATAACAGCACCATCGACGGAATACCTGTAGTTGTCCTCTATGTACTTTTTTAGTTCATCAGTGAATCTCATACCATGAATTTCCAATTTGTGCATCTCCTTCATGTGGGCATTTAATATTGTAATACAATCCTGCATCTACTATACAGTCTTGCATTATCTGAGCAACATCCTCCGCTATCTCTTTCTTGCATTCAACCTCCACTTCATCGTGATAAAAACAAACTATTCCGTAGTCTATCCCCCAAACATATCCACGATTGTTAAGCCTCTTATACATGAGACAGTACGCGGCTGACATCATAATGGCCTCGTCTGATTGTAACATGTATACAAGTATCTGATGCTCAGACTTAATGAAGATAGGTCTACCGTCTAGCCCTGCTATCCATCCGTTGTAATACTCTTTCTTACCCCATGCGTTAGTCCTAGACTTAGCGTTAGACTTCCACTCCCCTGTCAAGGCTTCAACTAAGGCTTCAAAACCTGCGGCTACTGATAGTAATGCTTTACGTATCTTAGCACCAGCTTCCTTACCTTTGTTAAGGGTTGCCCCTAGTTTGTTATCACTAGCACCAAACATAAAGGCATAGTTGAGGGTCTTTGCTTGTCCATAACTAACATCGAAACCAGCTACTATTTTGATAGCTTTCTGGTTTACTTGGTGTATTGATGTACCTTTTTTCTTATCACCATTGATAAGGGTATCGGTAAAGGTATCATCACCTACTCTTGCGGCTAACATCCTGTTCTGACAACCTGCACTATCACAACCTACCAGTGTCATACCTTCTCTTGAGATGAAACACTTACGCATATGCTTACCGAAGAAAGACTCCACGTTAGGTACGTTAACAATACCTGCATGTTTCATACGTCCAGTGGTTGCTATTCCACTAACTCTACTACCTATACTACCATCTCCTCTTATTAGTTTTAACCAACCTTCGATTGTACTGCGTCTGTGTCGACACTGGACACGTTTGGCAATAAGTTTACCGATGCCACCAGAAACCCCGTTAAATGGGTCATCATAAGAAAGCTTAGGGCTAGTCCGTATCTTCTGGCCTTGCTCATCCCTTACCTCCCTGCCATCTACTTTCTTGTAATTCCATACGTCAGGTATCCAACCATCATTAAGTAGATACTCTTTTACCTCCATATTACTGTCTAGGCTTGTAGTTCTAAAACTGATACGACTAAAAGCACCAGCAATATGGCTGGTATTGAGGCCATTATCAAGGCTATCAATCCAGTCAACGCACTGCTTGGTAACACGACCAGATATTTTAAAAGGTTTTGAAACAAACCTATACTCTCCCTTAACTTTGGATTCTCCTACTACCAAAATCTTAGGGAGATGGGGGATAACATTTCTGTCAATCCTATCCATCCAGTGTGTAAGTCTACCTATACATGTTCCCATGTAGTCTCGGTCAACTAACCAACCATAGTCCTCTTGTTTTTGGAGAATCTCAAACAATTTAAAGGTTAGTAGGTACGCATCTCGCCAACTCTTACCTTTACCTTCCTTCAATAATGCTAGGTAGGTAAGGTGGGTAATCTCTACGTCTTCTGTGCAACGGTGTAGCATTTCAGGGCTGTACCGTGACCAATCCTCATGGTCAGGCTTGCCTCGTCCAACACGGTATCCCCAAGCACCTAGGGAATGTGGCCCTACTCTACTTGGTGGCATGTTAAAAGGCTTGAGCCTGTCAGGGTTGAGAAGTCGTGACATTAGTAAGGTGTCTACTACTTTGCCTTTAAATTTGTATCCGTATAACTTGTGCAACAGTGGTAGGTCATAGCCTATGCCATTGTGCATAATTACAACGTCTACGTTATCGAGATGTTCAAGAAGCATCGGTACGTAACCAACGTGGTTGCTAGAGAACTTGAATACCTCTTTAGTGTGTATGTCTTTAAACACACCACACCAACTTTGTGTAACATCACTAAGCAAACCATCTGCTTCTAAATCAGCTACCTGTACCCTCATATCTCTCCTTAACTTTCTTATTAAAGCGAGTGATGATAGTCATAACAGTGCTCCTAGAAAGGTCTAGGATTTCCTGTATTTCTTTAGGCTTGTAGTTGAGTGGGTAGTATAGAGTAAGTAGCTCTACGTGCTGTGGGTTACCCTCAGAGGCTATCATCTCACGTATCTCATTCTTACATGCTCTGACAGTTTTACCATCAGGGCTACCACCTTCCTTTACTTCGTCAAACTCCATACACATGCCGTAGTTCATCTCATCGCGCTTGAAAGCTTTTAGTGCATTGTTAAGGATAGCGTTCATCCATGCACCGAACTCTTTCTTGTTAGGGTCAAAGCTATTGGCATACTTGATTGCTCTGGCAAACCCTTCTGATACTACATCTTCTGCATTCCATGATGTACCAGCTCGGTTAGTAAAGCGTTTAACTAATGTGCCATGCTCTTTTCTAAAATATTCTTCAATCATCTCGTTCATTGTTAATTCCTATAGAGGGTTAAGTTAAAAATTTTCTATGAGTCTTTTTTTACTAATGGTTGTCTTTCTATAACTACGGACTCAATGTAATATAGCTCTGGTAAAAAATGATTATCTCTTTCGACTATCTGTTCCGCTTCCTCTTTGCTGTAAGTACTAGTCGCATGTCTTATTTTCTCTTCGACATCTATAGACATTATTTTGTATAAAGTCCTTCCCATAAGTCTCTCCTACATTTCATTAAACAATTGAGTTTTGTTATCCCAGTACAACTTAGGGCCACCTACTTGACCAAACTCCCTATCGTCTAGGATAATTAAGTCTCGTATGTTACGCTCCTCCTCAGTTAGTAAGGGGTCTTTGTTACCTTGCAGTGCAATCATGTAGTTAGACGACCTACCCATTGCTCTACTACCTGCAAACTGTGACGTTAATACAACACCACCTCTGTCGTGAGACAGGCCACTCTCAGGGTTACGTAAGTGACAGAAGATGAAGATTATTACATCTAAGTCTTTAGCCATTGCCGCTAACTCTTCCGAGATACCTTGTAGTGCTGTGTTAGCTTGAGCCGCATCCATATTGTTAGTGAGGTTAGTGATGGGGTCTATAAAGATAGCCTTACAACCCAAACCTACTGCCGCTATGATGTCAACCTTTAGGCTGTCCCAACCTACATGCTGATAAAGGTTAAGCAAGAGGAGTTTATCTTTCAGTATAACCCCTGCCCTGTCGTAAGCTTTATCATCGAATGGTACGTTAGGGTCATGGAATACATTACCTGCCATCTTACCTGCTACTAACTTATAACTCTTCTTGTTAGCCTCCTCAGGCTTTGCTAAGAGGCATGTAAGACCATGCTCTTTGATTAACCAAGCCGCTAAGGTATTAACTACCTCTGACTTACCTAACTTCTGAGCCGCACCAATGTATATAGTTTCTCCAAATCTTATACCTCTGGTAAGCTTAGTCATTTTAGGGAAAGGCCAAGACAATCCAAACTCAGCAGGAACTTTTGCCTCCTCATGCAAATCATGTCCCCATACTAGCTTAGTATTCTTAGCTTTCTCTGCACGAAAAGTAGCCGCTTGGTAAGCCTTCTTACCTGAGCCTTTCATCATACATTCGTTAGCATCTTTGTGAGGTAAGGTGACAACAGTTGCTAAGGGTAGTAGTTGTAACACCGCTTGAACTGCATCATGTCCTGCCTTATCATCATCAAAGCATAAGCTAATATCTTCGTCTTTAAACTGCTTACGTATCTTAGGGAGTAAACGAGCAATGTCCTTAGCCGCAGTTGCACTGCCATTAGGTATTGATACAACAGCAGGGCTGTTATCTCTCCATTTCTCTGGTGTATAGGTGTGTAATATCTTAGTAAGGGCTACAGCATCGAACTCTCCCTCAGTAATTATTAAACGTCTAGCACCACTCTTAACAGCTTGCTCCCAACCAAACAAGTCAACATTAGTAGATAAACTATAGCTCCACATGTTTTTCTTGTCTAGCATACGTACTTTCATACGAACTAACACACCATCCTCATAGTAAGGAAGGAATGCCGCGCTAGGTGTAACACCGTCACGTTGGTCAACACCCACTCTCATATTAAACTGTTGAAGAACATCCTTTCGTAGTCTACGTGATGCAATATCGGCAAAACCGCATTCAGCTATCTCTGCAAACTTCTCTCGTATCTCTTCATCAGTTATTTTCTTAGGCTTAGGTGGTATATAACCTTCTGGCTTGTCACCGTAAGGGTTAGGTACAGGGGTCTTGCAAGAGAAACAATAGGCATTGATAGTGCCATCATCTTGCTCGAATACCTGTAAACCAGCCCTACTGCCACAACTATGACTTATTTTTTCAAGACATTTTCCCATCCTATCTCCTTTTTTGTTTAAGTTATTAATTAACCTTTGCTTTCTAATCTTGTAGCGTAATCTAGCAGTCTTCGGCTTGGTTCACCTCTTACGTCACAGCAATTTAAACGTATAACACTTACGGTTGTAGCTAACTGCTTTTCAAGCTCCTTGATACGTATGTCTCTAGCCTTAATAACTACATTCAACTGTTCGATTGAGGCAGTTTGTGCTGACAGTTCTATCAATTCTTTTGTGAATAAGTCTTTCATTAACCTTTCTCCTCTATTCAGAATGCCATTCTTGTGCAAGAGTCAGCTCATACTCTTCTATCCATCCAGTCTCTAACCCATTATTGGACTCTAGCTCTTTTTTAAGCCTTTTTTCTGCCTGTATAAAAGTAGCGAACCCTCTTCCTGCTTGAGAGCTAACCCTAGAAGGAGGCGTGTCAGCCCACTGAGTTTGAGTTATTACTGGGTAAAACATTTTTACTTGTAAAGGTTTTGGCCTATTCATTATGTTTTCCTTAGGGGGTAGTAGGTACTATCTACAAATTCTATAAATAGTACGCATTTAATTTAAACTAAAAACCTAACTACTTGATAGGCTTGAAATTTTTCTAGGGGTAAATTCAGACAAATGACATCCTCTATTACACATTAGAAATCATCATCTGCCTCATCCTCGTCAAAAAACCATTCCTCTTTCTTCTTAGGTTTATTTCCCTCTGCTATATCGTCTATAACAACAAACTTGGGAGCACGACCTTTAAGCTTCATAGGTGGTGGTGGAGCAGGGTTCATACCTTATCAAAATCTGCCCTCTGTTTATCATTAAAGAGGTCTTTTTTATCTGCCCATTGAACACTACCAAGATTTTCTTCTGTTTGATGCCAATCACCAGCGTAGGCTACTTCTTGAGCACGCCACATAGACTCTCTCGCATCATCCTCTGATATAAGATTGGTAATCCTTTCATGGTCAGGTAGTATCATTTTACACATACCCTCCCAACCATGCAAGCTAAACTGAGACACAACATCTTTAGGGTCAGAGAACTTACTAACGCTAAGACGTATAGCCTCGATAGCCCCTACCCAATACATAAAGTAGTCAATGTCTGTAGTAGTCTTCATACAACGAAATTCTATACTACCGTAGCTGAATAAAGATTTTAAGTTTATCGCACTGTAACGAATAGCGTCAGTCTTGAGATTCATTAGGCTACCACGGTTAAGGGCCGACTTTACTCTTTCCAACACTCTTTGACAGTCTGCGGTACGTAAACAAAACAGATTACCTACTCTCTCCTTGCCACAATATTCCACTAATCCATTCTCAAACAGTAGGCATAGTGTGTAGAATGTCCACATTTGTTTGAGAGTAAAGTCCTGCATGTTGACATGCAAATGACTACCTGCTCGCTTACTGTCGTTTATAACTGCCTGATTCTCTTCTAAGGCTTTGAACAGCCTACGTACCTTTATGCCAGTACCTTTGAAGGTGCAAGGCTTGCTAAAAACATACTCAGCATTACTCTTACGTAGACTACCGTCCTCCTCGCATCTCCAACCTAATAGGTTTAGGCGAGGTACAAACGTACCCTCTAATTCTAATTCAACACCGAAAGTGCCCTTGTAGTGAGCACGCTCAGGTATTCTAAAATATTCCTTAACAGTTGTATCTAAGTTCATTTTAATCTCTCCTGTAACATCTCGGTTAAGTGTTGAAATCTTGGCTCAAGTTGGAAGCTAAGGTCAGGCTTGATAGTGCCTACCATAGACCCTTTGAACAGTAAGTAGTATCTACCCTTAGCCACTATGCAAAACTCTTTACTAAAAGCTTGTTCAGTGTCCTCAGGTAACTCAAAACATTCCTTTACAGTAGGGTAAATGTTTAACAGCATTTTCAAAAACTGAGGGCTAAAGCAATCAACAGCGCCATTAGTATTCTTCAATGCCCTTATGTCTATACCTTGTTTCCATCTACGTTCTGCCTCCCTAGAAACATAACTACATCTTCCGTAGTTATTGACATTTCCTAGCTTTAGATTGCCAAAACATATGTCCTCTAAATCAATAGCAGACTTAGAAATTCTACCCTCTAAATCAATACAAGAGGAGTAGATTATAATCTGATTGTTTACCATGTCTAGCTTTGTGTATTTGTGCAAACATTCGTTATGTAGAAAACATGTACCTGAAAGTCTGCCAGCTATGAACCCTAAGTCGTCTTTCTCAAAGAGCATACAGTCTCTCCTTTAATCCTCTTATTCCTACTCTATCGCACACTATTTCAGTACAATACCTTCTATTACGTCCTTCAATATTTGTACTTGTCAAATGGCTCTCAAATTTACCAATAGTTTGAGGTAAGTCTAAAAGACATCTTACCTTACCTTCTACAAGCTTTGAGTGTACAGCGGTAATTACATCGTACACTATATCCATCTTTTCTTTACTCTCCAACCAAGCATTAGAGAGAACTCTATATTCAACACCGTAAGACTTAGGACGATAAGCCCCTAAAGCTCCGTAAAGCTCACGTCTTTTCTTGTCTGAATCCCACAAGCAAGACAACAGATACAATGTGCTATCCAATGCTTTCACAAACAACTCACAATCTTCTAAATGAGATTGACTTTCTATGTCCATGCCCTCTGTCCACCCTATGTGGACATGCCCTGCACCAGTACGGAAAGATGTTTCCGCATTAGGTCTTGGGTTAGCTTTACCTGTCCATGCGTTATAGTCAGGCTCACAGCCAAGAATCTTGGCCTCATCTGGTTGGCTTGCTATATACTCGAAGCCAAACTCTGCGGTAGGGACTGCTACCACATCATAGTCGGGACACATACCCTTTAGGGTAGACATAACAGTCTGTAAATTATCTACAAACTCCTCTTTACTCTTGGCTGGGTCTATATTGAACTCCAATGCCATACCGTCTACCTGCACCGCCCCTTTGTCTACAACAAAAGGATTTTTCTTATCGCCTTGCACCATACCATGTGCTGAAATAAATTTACCACTAGTACGGTCTTGTACGAATAACTCTGGGTCTGCTCCAACTAATAACATAATGTTCTTCCTAATTAATAATCGTTAAATTCAATGTTGAGGAATTGCTGAACATCCTCAAAATCCTGACAAGCTCCACAGATAAACTCATCTCTTGCCAGCCAATGTAACTCATGGCTTTCCTCCACCTCAGTTGAGTCTGAGCACCAAGCACAGCCTTTCTTAGTACTTGCATTGAACTCAGCTTCTGTGATGGCTACGTTATTGTAGCCTAATAACTTTTTTTCATCAGCTCTATTACCTCCCTCAGGTTCTTCTTTAACAACTTCTACTAAAGTACGTTTATCACCAACCAAGTAAGACCAGCCTTTCATGTTCTTAACTTCTTTAACAGCAATTGAGTATGTTTTTCCTTTATTCTCAGGATGCATTACAGTTCTCATAAGTTCAGACTCACGCTCTGTGTACACCCTTACGCTAGGAGAACCAAAGCCTGCAACAGCCCCTGCTAAGTACCAAACAGTGTTGTAACAACCTTCGTAAGTGGGGATAAACTCAACCACCTGTCCTTTTACGTAAGTAGCAGACGAAGGCTCTGGCTTTTTTACATGAGAGTTAACAGCGTATACAAAAGGCTTAAAAGCATTTTCCTTTTGATTGATAATAGTAACATTGTCACGCATATCTACAACCTTTTCACCTTGAATAGGTATTCTGATTTTTATCTGAACATTAGGTGATAACATTGTCATCTTCTGGCAGTACAGAGCTTTCTTACCTGAACGAGTAGAAGCTACGTGAGTCATCCACTCTTCGCTAGACCAGTACACTGATTTTTTATCGTCTGAATAAGCATAATATAATTCACGCTCATTGTTACGTATTAGATTAATAGTCCTATCAGTGCTGTCGTACCAACTTAAAGCGTAAGCACCGTCTAACATACCAAGAGTTTTCTCTATGCCGTGAATATCTATGTTGTGAAAGATTGCTTCACTGTCTGTATGGTAATCTAAAGCATCGTCCAACAAAGACTTACGTTTTAGTGTACCGTTATGAGCACCAATGATTGCCCCTGTCTCAAAAGGGTGAGCATTAGTGGCATTAATGCTACCTACTGTTGCATAACGATTGTGCCCCATAAGTGCATTGTTTTTACCACGCATTGCCATATCAAAGGACTTGGTATCAAATAGGTTACAAGGTGAACCCACTGTTTTTACCAAACCAAAGTCACCATTAGGTGCTACTGAACAAACACCAGTACTATGTTTACCACGTACTACATCCAAATGAAGTAAAGTTTTGAACACATTTTCGTGGTCTACTGTTAAATCTCCTACTACACCAACTAATCCGCAAATGGGCCTATCCTCCTAAAGCTTCCGCTTTAATTTTATTTAAAATATATTCAACCCTTTTGGGTTTAATGTTTAGGTGACTAGCTATATCTTTATAACTAGCACCATAGTTTCTTAATGTTTTTATCTTAAAGGTATCTTCATCTACTACATGACCTCTTGACCTACCTCTCTCAACCCTATCTCCAACATTTTGTTGAACTGTACCTATCACAAGATGCTCAGGGTTTACGCAGGTAGGGTTGTCGCAGCTATGTCTTACAATTTTACCATCAATATTAATATTCCTTGTAAGTTGATAGACCAGTCTATGTACTTTTATATTGGAATTACCTTTAAAACTCATCCTTGCATACCCATCGGTATTTAGGCATCCTGTCCATTCCATACAACCCAACGCAGGTATTGTCACTGTTCTTTCTAGTATCTTTTTTAGAGTATCTTTACTCATGTGCGGTTCTCCTAATTATTTGTCCTCACACATAGTACTATCTATATTTTAAGCAATAGTGCTCAAAACATTATAACTCGCCTTCTATTAATCTGTCTAAAAATAAATCCATGTTAAAAACCAATCCAAAAGAATAGCCATCAAACCTGTAGTCCCTTTGCTCAAAGAGTGCCTGTGGAAACAACTTTCTTGTTGAAGCCAGAGACTCACCTTTTTTAGTCCTAGCTATTGCAAACTTAGTTTGAGAAACTACTTCGTCAGAGTAACAAAGCTCTTCCATTTCCTGAACTAAAATCTTACGTAGTTCACTTTTTACTACACCGTTGACAGCGTCGTCAAACAACTTTCCTTTAGTTTTTTCATGAATTTCTACAGCAAATGACATCCCAGATTGAGCATACTTTGCTTTGCTCCTGAATATTTTAGGTATAAACTTTAACATT
>Ga0307932_1000818_pt1 | contig 12842 bp, 10 predicted proteins | sample OrgLakmetageno48_FD_201843 | JGI IMG/M metagenome (GOLD analysis project Ga0307932, IMG submission 201843) | Saline water microbial communities from Organic Lake, Antarctica - #48 | ecosystem: Environmental > Aquatic > Non-marine Saline and Alkaline > Saline | place: Antarctica: Organic Lake...
ACAAACAGCACAGTCGCAAATGTCGACCTGGCCTGAAAGCCGATTTCACCGGTATGGACGTCGAAGACCGCTTTCTGTTCGGCTATGGCATGGACTATAAAGGCTACTGGCGCAATGCGCCTGGTATTTATGCTGTCAAAGGTCTTTAAAAACAGCCCAACGGCGGCCTGCGCTCTAACGATCCCGCCGGCCTGCTGGTATCGCAAGCCCGCAGCCGCAGGCTTGCGCGACCCTCAGGTTCATGGCCCAGCACGTTACTGGTTAAACGTTCAGGGGTCGTTCACCCGAGCGTTGCAAAAACGCTGCCAGCAAAGCTTTCAGGTAGACGTCGCCCGCGAAGGTTTTGCCATGCCCCACGCCGAAGAAGCCCGCAAGCTGAACATTCCCTGGCGCCAGCAAGCGTGGATTCGCGAAGTGCGCTTGTGCGGCGATGGCCAGCCCTGGGTGTTGGCACGCACCGTTATCCCCCTGGCCTGCTTGCAAGGGCCCGGCCGCCAACTGCGCAATCTGGGTAATCGACCCCTGGGAGCTTACCTGTTCAGCCACCGCCAGTGGCATAGAGACACACTCGAAATCGGATTATGCCAGGGCACTCATAGCGGGCAACCGCAACTGGCTCGGCGCTCGCTGTTTCACACCCGCAGGCAGGGCCGCCAGCATTCGCTGATGGTGTGCGAATACCTGCTGCCGCAGCTTTACAGCGGCGCAAAACGAACCTGATTCCGCCTGAGTTGGCAGCGACTTTTTGACCCGCGCCCGACGCTGACTATAATCCCCTGCACATTCACCGTTATTACCAACCAGCGAACCCTGCCATGTCAGCCAACGCCTTGCCCGATCACGTTCGTTTACGCCTGCGGGATTACGCCTTACTGCTGCGCCTGAACCGCCCCGTGGGCACGTTATTGTTGCTATGGCCCACTTACTGGGCGCTGTGGTTGGCCGCCGACGGCGTGCCCAGTCTGAGCAACCTGATTGTGTTCACACTCGGCGTGTATTTTATGCGTGCAGCGGGCTGCGCCATTAATGATTTCGCTGACCGCGAATGGGACAAGCACGTCGAGCGCACCAAAGACCGGCCGCTAACCGCTGGCCGCATCCAACCCTGGGAGGCCGTCGCGCTGTTTGCTGGACTGGGCCTGGTGTCGTTTTTAATGGTGTTGCTGTTTACCAACACGCTGACCGTCTATTTGGCGTTTGGTGGCGCTCTGTTGGCGTTCGTTTATCCCTTTATGAAGCGCTATACCCACCTGCCCCAGGTGTTCCTGGGGGCGGCCTTCGGCTGGAGCATTCCGATGGCCTGGGCGGCCCAAACCGGTGAGCTCAGCCAAGTTACCTGGCTACTGTTCATTGCCAATGTTGTCTGGTCAGTGGTGTATGACACCTTTTACGCCATGGTAGATCGCGAAGACGACCTGAAAGTGGGCATAAAATCCACCGCGGTGCTGTTCGGTGACGCCGATCGCCTGATTCTGGGCATTCTGCAGACCACCATCATCGCCGTACTGCTGCTGGTCGGGCAACAGGCCGAACTGGGCACTTTTTACTATATGGGTTTGCTGACCATGGCTTGCCTGTTTATCTACCACCAGTTTCTGGCCCGTGAGCGCGACAGGACCGGATGCTTCAAAGCCTTTTTACACAATAACTGGGCAGGTTTTGCGCTGTTTGCCGGGCTCGCCGTTGATCGCATGCTCGCCTGAGCAAAACACTCGACCCGCTGTCACACATCTGTAACAGTAAGCGGGTGTAATACGGCAAATTCAACGCAATGCTAAAACAGGTTACCGCCATGCCCGAAAAAACCATTCTGATTGTAGACGACGAGTCTGCCATTCGCGAGATGGTCACTGTGGCTCTGGAAATGGCGGGGTACGACTGCCTGCAAGCCGCCGACGCTAAGGCTGCACACACCCTGATTGTCGACAAGCGCCCGGATCTGATTTTGCTGGACTGGATGCTGCCGGACACCAGCGGTATCGAGCTGGCCCGGCGGCTGAAAAAAGACGATACTACTGCGGCAATTCCCATTATTATGCTAACCGCAAAAGTTGAAGAAGATAACAAAATACTGGGTCTTGAATCCGGCGCCGACGATTATATCACCAAGCCATTCAGCCCGAGGGAAATGCTGGCCCGGCTGAAAGCCGTGCTGCGACGCAGCACCCCTGCCGGCGTTGACAGTACACTGGAGGTCGGCGGCCTGACTCTGGACCCACTCAGCCACCGGGTCAGTAGTCAGTTCGGACAACTGGAACTGGGGCCAACAGAGTACCGCATGCTGCAGTTTTTCATGAGCCATCAGGACCGGGTGTACAGTCGTAGCCAGCTGCTGGACCAGGTTTGGGGCGCCAACGTGTATCTGGACGAACGCACCGTAGACGTCCACATTCGCAGATTGCGCAAAGCGCTTGGCACCCACCACGACCATCTGATTCAAACCGTTCGCGGTGCCGGCTACCGATTTTCCGTAGACCCCGGCTAAGCGCCGAACCCGTTACGGAACCATCGCCATGCAACAGAACTGGTCGCAATACCTGCGCTTGATGATTGCCCTGCTGGGATTGACCTTGCTGCTGGGTTGGCTGGTAGGCTTTCCACTTTACGGCTTGCTCGCCGGTCTGCTGCTTTACCTGGGCTGGACCCTGGCGCAAACAAAGCGCCTGCTTCGTTGGCTGGCGCAACCGGATACCGCCAGCGAAGCGCCAGACAGTGTAGGCTTGTGGGGTACTATTTTTGACGGCCTGAACAAACTCCAGAAACAGCACATCAAACACCGCTCTGCGCTGCAAGAGCGCCTTCAAAGGGTACAACAATCCGCCAATGCCATGCGCGATGGCGTAGTGATGACCGATTCCCGCGGCGCTATCGATTGGTGGAACGGCAGCGCAGGTTACCTGCTTAATTTGCGCAACGGCGCCGACCAGGGACAGCTGATTCAGAACCTGATTCGCCTACCCGCATTCATCCATTACTTTGAACACAAGCAGTACCAGCAGCCACTGGAGCTGAACGCTCCGGCTCGCGCCCACCTGCGCCTGCAAGTCCAGATCAGCCTGTTTGGCGATAACGACCGCCTGCTACTGATCAAAGACGTTACCCGCCTGTACCAGCTGGAACAGGTGCGGCGAGATTTCGTTAGCAATCTGTCCCACGAAATGCGCACGCCGCTGACCGTTATTAGCGGTTACCTGGAAACCCTGGCAGACCATAGCGATGAAGTACCTGCCAACTGGCAACGCGCACTAACCACCATGGCAGGCCAGTCGGCGCGCATGGAAGCCTTGATCGCCGACCTGATTCTATTGTCGAAAATCGAAACCGGCGATCGCAATCTGCACGAAGGCACCGTCGATGCAGGCACTCTGCTGCAACAGGTTTGCGATGACGCAAACGCCCTCAGTGGCCGCAAGCAACACCGGATTGAGCTGACGATCGACGGCCCGACGCAGATACGCGGCGACTTGTCACAGTTGCGCAGCGCGGTTTCAAATCTGGTTTTTAACGCGGTAAAGTACACCCCCGCACAAGGCCAGATTCGCGTTCACTGGAGCGCTGGCGACCAAGGCCCAGTGCTGACGGTGGAAGACAACGGCATTGGTATCGACCCAAGCCATCTCCCGCGATTGACAGAACGCTTTTATCGCGCTGATCCCAGTCGCCACAAAGACACCGGCGGCACAGGGCTGGGTCTGGCTATTGTTAAACACGTGTTACTGAACCACGACGGACAACTGCTCATCAACAGCAGCCCGGGGAAAGGCAGTACCTTTAGTTGCCAGTTCCCTGCACAGCGGGTCGTTGCCAGCGAGGCGCTGCTGCTCGAAAGCGGGCAATAAGGCGCGACAGGTCCCTGCGCAAAACGGGCGTCATCCACTGTAAAACAAACCGTCATCCTAGAAACCCGTTGCCCAAAAATGGTTCCCTCTTGCGAGTGTGGGTTACTGATTTGTCACCCGCCAGCAGTGGCAAGTGTGTTTTTAGGGCCTCCAAAAACGCTACTATGGGTGTTAATAATACGTCTCACGCTCATTTTTCGGAGGTTCTACGTGCCCGTCTTCATTTCCCGCCTTCTTCACCCGGCCGCCACGGCCCTGTGTGCCGGCATGCTGGCCACTCTGGCGCTGAGCGCCGGCGCCAGCCTTGCCGACAAGGCCACAGACCGGCCTGCTGCGCTCAACAGTTTTGCAACGTGCAAAGCAGATTTGCAACAGCAGGCCATAACCGCCGGCGTTAGCGTTGGAACCGCGCGCAGCGTATTGGCTGGCGCGGAGTATCTGGAACGGGTGATTGAGCTGGACCGGCGCCAGCCGGAATTCACCACGCCCTTTGCTGACTATTTGAACCGCCGGGTGAACGACACTCGTATCGACAAGGGCCGTCAGCTACTGATAGAACACGCCGATCTGCTGCGACAAGTGACCAATGAAACCGGCGTGCCCGCCGCTTATTTGCTGTCCTTCTGGGGCCTGGAAACCAACTACGGCAGCTATTTTGGCAAAATGTCAGTGCCCAGCTCATTGGCGACACTGGCCTGTGACGAGCGCCGCAAAACCTTTTTTACCCGTCAGCTGATTGCGGCCCTGCAGATTGTTGACGAAGGCGCCATTAACCCCGAGCAAATGGAAGGTTCCTGGGCCGGCGCCATGGGCCACGTGCAGTTCATGCCCACGGTCTTTCTGAAGCACGCCGTTGACGCAGACGGTGATGGCCGCCGTGACTTATGGAACAGCCTGCCAGACGCGCTGATGTCAGCCGGGCAATTTTTACAGTCTATGGGCTGGGATGGCGCCTACCGCTGGGGCCGTGAAGTACAGCTACCCGACAACTTTAATTTTGCCCTGGCCGATGGCCGTCGTAAATCTCTGGAGCAGTGGCGCCAGCTTGGCGTTACCAACGCGTCAGGCAAGCCCCTGGCCGAGGAAGCGATTAATGCGGCATTGATCGTGCCCGCCGGCCACCAAGGCCCGGCATTTTTGGCCTATCACAACTTCAAAGTGATTATGGGCTGGAATCGCTCGGAGTTTTACGCCATCGCCGTGGGCCACCTGGCCGACCGTATTGCCGGTGCAGGCGGGTTACAAAACCCTCCCCCGGTCGATGCGCCTGCGCTGTCCCGCGACAACATCATTCAGTTACAGCAGCGGCTGGAACAGCGTGGATATTCCGCCGGCACGCCAGATGGCATTATGGGCCCGGCCACCCGCGCCGCCATCCGTCAGTACCAGGTTGCCAACGGGCTGGTCGCCGACGGTTATCCAGGGCCTCAGGTTTTACAGGTTCTGCAGGTAACACCGGCGCTTTGACGCGCCGGTGGATGACCTCACTCACCAAAATGATGCGATCTTTATGGACTCAATCACTCAGGCGGCTCTTGGTGCTTCCATCGCCGGCCTTGTAGCCGGTAAAACACTCGGGCGATCGGTTCTGATTACCGGCGCGCTGTTGGGCACGCTTCCCGATCTGGACGTGTTGATTGATTATGGCTCGGCCGTCGCCAATTTTACCCAGCACCGGGGTTTTAGCCACTCGTTGTTTGTGCTTGCGCCTCTGTCGCTGCTGCTGGCAGCCCTGCTCTGGCGCTGGAAGCCACAACTTGGGTTTCCCCGCTGGCTGTTACTGACCGCGCTGGTGTTGCTGACGCACCCTATTCTGGACACCTTTACCACCTATGGAACACAGCTGTTCTGGCCTTTTAGCCGGCCGCTGGCTATCAGCAGTGTTTTTATTATCGACCCCCTGTATACACTGCCGCTGCTGACCGGTTGCGCCGCTTTTTTGCTGCGGCCTGCGGCTGTGCGCGTTTTGGCGGCAGGCCTGCTGCTGTCCACCGGGTATCTCGGCTGGTCGTTGGCCGCTCAGCAGGCAATAACCGAGCGCGTGCAACCGGCCCTTGCCAGCGCAGGCTTTGCCGACGCCGAACTTCTGGTGCAACCTATGCCCTTCAACACGGTGCTCTGGCGCGCCACCGCGATCACCGACCAGCAGCGCGTTGAAATCGTGACCGGTTTTCTGGATGGCGACAGTCCTTTAATGCTTGAATATTTCCCGCGCCAGCCGGAGTTGGCCAACGCTGTTGCGCAACGGCCCGAAACCCGTCGCCTGGAATGGTTTACGCGGGGTTTTCTTGATTATCAGACGCGCAACGGTGAAATTACCGCCACCGATGTGCGCCTGGGCATTCCCGGGGCGCACCCTTTTACATTCGTTCTCGCCAATGAGCAGGATGGCGCACTGACAAACGGCAATGGCGAACAAGCACCCAGGTCCGCCTTTAACCGCGCCGCACTGCCCTTGCTGTGGGGTCGCATAACCGGCGCTATCCCGATTCTGTGCCTCGACAACCTTGCCACGCCCGCTCCCGGCCAGGAGTGTTGACGTCCATGCGCCTCGATCAATTTATTGCTACCAGCTCGGAGCTTTCACGCAAACAAGCAAAGCGTGCCATAGCCGCTGGTGACGTTCAGGTAAACGGCGACGTATGGAAGAGTTCAGCAACCACCGTTCCCACCAACGCTGAGGTGATGCTGCAAGGAGAACCCGTTGCCCTACCTGCCGAGCGCTACTTGATGCTTAACAAGCCCGCAGGGTTTATCAGTGCGACCCGCGACAGCGACCAGCCCACAGCGTTGGATCTTCTGCCGGCAGAGCTGACCCGCAACCTTCATATTGCCGGTCGGCTGGACGCCGACACCACCGGTTTGCTGCTGCTAACAAGTGATGGTCAGTGGTCACACCGGGTCACCTCGCCAAGAGTGGAATGCTCGAAAACCTATCAGGTGGCTTTGGGCGAACCCATCTCGCAAGCGGCCATTGCGACCCTGGAAACCGGCGTGATGCTTCGTAACGACCCTAAACCGACAAAGCCCGCTCAAGTGACGGTGCTGCAGTTACAACTCATAGAGCTGACGATTTCTGAAGGTCGCTATCACCAGGTTAAACGCATGCTAGCCGCCGTTGGTAATCATGTTACAACGTTGCACCGCAGCCGTATTGGTGAGGTGACGCTGGATTCGGCGTTGGCGGCTGGTGAGTACCGCTGTTTAACCCGCGCTGAAATCGCCGGTTTTGCCTCAAAACGTTAAAACCCACCCACAAAAAAAGCAGCCTTAGCTGCTTTTTCTTATCGCGGGTTGCTTCTGAATCCAAGCGGGATTAAAGAGGTACAACGTTTTCCGCTTGAGGACCTTTCTGGCCCTGGGTAACGGTGAACTCGACTTGCTGGCCTTCTGCCAGAGTCTTGAAACCACCGCCCTGAATAGCGCTGTAGTGGACGAATACGTCGGGGCCGCCTTCACGAGTGATGAAACCAAATCCTTTTGCTTCGTTGAAGAACTTAACAGTACCGATAGTAGTAGACATGCTTGAATATCCTGCAATCAATCAATTATTCACCCCGCTCAACCAACGTAGCTTGGGCCGGTGTTTACGAAAAACCAGAATCTGCGTAATCAAAAAAAGACGGTAACTGCTCATCACTGGGTTTACTGCTAGCCGCTGGAATACGTCATATTAATGAAATGCTTCACTGAATCTTTCCTTCAAAAATTACTCTACTCGGGAATTCAGGGCTTGCCAAGTAGATTTTGAAAATTTTGTGTCGGTAATGGTGCAGATCAACTTTTAATCAATACGACTGTGTAAAAGCCGACGGCTGTCATCAGCAAAGCACCGCAAATGTGGGCCAGAATACCCACCAGCGCCATGCCCCACTTTCCCTGCTGCAAGGCCGTGAGCATTTCCAGCGAGAAAGTAGAAAAAGTCGTCAGCGCGCCACACAGGCCGGTTATTGCAAACAAACGCCATTCCGGTGACAGGCTGGAGCTGTGGCTGAACCAGGCCAACAACAAACCCGCCATCCAGCCACCGGCCATATTGGCTGCCAAAGTGCCCAGCGGCACGTGGTGATGGCTGGCGTTCAGCCACAACGTCAGTGCCCAGCGCACATTCGCGCCGAGCACCGCGCCACCGCTGATGGCCAGAACCGACAACCACATACTCAATGCGCCATCAAGAAGGCTGCGCTTGTGCGGGGTTGTGATCAATCACCGACGTTTTGTTGCGTGCGAATTCGTCAAAGGCAAAGTCGTCCACCGTCAGCATTTCCAGTACTTTTGCTTCGTAATCGCGCATAAAGATTGCCTCGTCGTCACTGAACACGCCCACATCCAACGCCGCTTCAAAACGCTGTTCCGGGTGCAGAGCGGTCATCGGCAGTTCGCCCTTGCGGTACGCCTTGCTAGCCTTGCGATAGAGTTTTTCAGCTTTGACGTTGTCTTTCAGCAAGGTGTTGTAGCTGGCCACGGGGTTGGCGAAAACGGCGCCGGCGCCGTTTTCGCCTTCACCCACCCACAGGCTGGACAACAGCTTTTTGCGCAACGGCGAATCCGTTGAAATGGCCTTTGCCACGGTGCGGGTCAGCGCATCACCTGGGCCGGTCCAGCGTCGGCCGGTGGGCAAGGTAATCACCCGCAGCGCACCGGCGACTAAACGATTGGGCAGGTTATCAAGGAATTCCACCAACGCCGTTTCCGTGCGCGCCAGCAGCATGTTCAGGCTGTGGGCCATGAGTGCCTGCTCGCCGTCAACCGGCTGGGTTTCGTGCCAATGCTTGAGCACCATAGAGGCCAAATACAGATTCGACAGCATGTCACCCAAACGCGCAGAGGTCAGTTCGCGCATTTTCAGCTCGCTGCCCAGGGTGGTCATGGCCGCGTCGGAACACAGCCCGAAAGCGGCGCTGAAACGGGCCACAGACTGGGCGTATTTACGCGCACCGTGATCAAACGGCACGTCTGCACGGCCAATGCCCAGGGCCTGGGTAAAGGCACGGGCAGCGTTGCCAAATACCAACCCGGCGTGGCCGAAAAAAGCGTCGTCAAAGGCGTCGATGTCGTCGTTGTCTTTCGCCGCCAGCTCTTTTAACACGTACGGGTGGCAACGAATGGCGCCTTGGCCGAAGATCATCAGGCTGCGGGTCATTATGTTGGCACCCTCAACGGTAATAGACACCGCCGAACCACTGAATGAAATACCCATGTAATTGCGTGGGCCGAGAGTGACGGTTTTGCCGCCGTGCACGTCCATCGCATCGCTAAGGACGTCGCGCTGGTACTCGGTCAAATGGTACTTCAAAATCGCCGACGGCACCGCCGGTTTCTGGCCTTGGTCAATCATGTTGGCGGTATGGTTAACCGCCGCTTGGGCAATGTACGTTTTGGCCGCAATCCGCGCCAGCGCCTGCTGCACGCCTTCCATTTCCGCCAATGGCGTATTGAACTGGCGCCTTACCCGGGTAAAACCACCGGCCGTGGCCACCGCAAAAGCCGCCCCACCGGCCGCGCCAGACGGCAACGTAATGCAGCGACCCACCGACAAACATTCCACCAGCATGCGCCATCCCTCACCGGCCATTTTTTCACCACCGATCAGGTAGTCCAGCGGAATGAACATGTTTTTGCCAATAATCGGGCCGTTCAGAAACGGGCTTCCTATCGGGCAGTGGCGGCGGCCAATTTCCATGCCGTCGGTATTGCGGGGAATCAATGCGCAGGTGATACCGCGGTCTTCAACATCGCTCAACAGGCCATCGGGGTCGAACATGCGGAAGGCCAAGCCTACCACCGTGGCAATCGGCGCCAAGGTAATCCAGCGTTTCTCAAAGTTCAGACGCAAACCAATCACTTCTTTGCCGTCAACGTCCTGCTTACACACAATGCCGATATCCGGTAAAGAGGTGGCGTCGGAACCTGCGCGCGGGCCAGTCAGACCAAAACAGGGTATCTCGCGGCCGTCAGCCAGACGCGGCAAATAATAGTCTTTTTGTTCATCGGTGCCATATTTTAAAAGCAGCTCCCCAGGCCCAAGGGAGTTGGGCACGCCAACGGTTACCATCAGCATCTCGTTAACGGCCAGACGCTGCAGCACGGCAGCCTGAGCTTTTGCAGAAAATCCCAGGCCACCGTACTGCTCAGGAATAATCATGCCGAAGAATTTTTCGCGCTTGACGAAATCCCACAGCTCTTGCGGCAGGTCGGCCCGCTCTACGGCTATGTCCCAGGCATTGCACATGGCCAGCGCCTGGTTGCACTGATTATCCAAAAACGCCTGTTCTTTATCCGTCAGGCCAGTGTTACGGCTTATCAACAGGTTGTGCCAGTCGGGTTTACCAGTAAACAATTCGCCGTCCCAACTTACCGTGCCCGCTTCCAGCGCTACTCTTTCCGTTTCAGACACTTTCGGGGCGACTTTCTTGAACAGGGCAAAGGCTTTGGGCGTTAACCAGCTGCGACGAAACCCCGGCAAGCCGGCAGCGGCCGTAATGCCGGCGCCTGTAAACAGCAGCAGAGCCAGCCAGAACGATGCAAACAACAGCGACGCCAAACCCACCCCGGCCATAACACCCACCGCAGTCTTGGCTCCGGCTTCTTGGCGCATCACCACCAGTAAGCCGGCTATCGCCACTACAAAGAGTATGAACGTCATCGTTAATTCCCCTGTTATGCCTGGTGTGAACAGCTGGCCTTCATCACTTTACGTTACCTGATTGCTTAATATCTGGCCAGCTAAGCTCGGCGCGTCACAGCGTCAGGCGGTTACAATCACCCTAATGCCTTCCAGCGCCAGGGTGGCGTGCCCTATTGCGTCGCGGGCAGCGGCCAACTGGGTTCGGAAATACTCGATTTCCTCGTCACGAATCGCCGGGTTCACCGTCTGCAGAGCCTCCAGGCGGCGTATTTCCGGGCCGAACATCGCGTCCACATGCGCCCGTGCTTTTTGTTGCAGCGGTTGCAGGTGCGGATTGGCCAGGCGTTGAGAATGATCCACCATGGCCTCAACCTGGGCGCGAATTTGCGGCACAATCGCCTGCGCCGTGCGCCGGCGAATGTTAGAACACATATCGTTCAATCGGTCGTGGGGCAACGCTTTCGACAGGTCTTTGCCGGTGACGTCCACCAGCAGGCGCAGCGGCGACACGGGTAGATAACGGGTCAACTGAAGCGCGTCTGGCGCCGGGCAATGCACCGTGAACAAAGCTTCCATCAACAGGGTACCGGCCGGCAAGGCCTTCACCGACATGGTTGCCAACGCGGCTTTACCCAATCCGGAACTGGTCACCGACTCCATGATGCCGGTCACCATAGGGTGCTCCCAGCTTATGAACGCCAGGTCTTCGCGCTCCAGCGCGCGCGCCCGGTCCCAGGTGACGGTTATGCCGTCTTCAGGCAAACCGTCCACGTGCCCGGCCTGGTACTGCTCGCCCGGGCGCAGCACGTCCGAATGTTCGGAGTGGCCTTCAACCTCCACACCCAGAATGTCGAAGGCTTCCATCATGTAGTCGCGCACGGCCGCAGCTGATTCTTCCGCTTCAATGGCGTCAATCAAACGTTGCGCCGGCTCACGGCGGCAGGAGTTCAGCTCAATCAGCGCATCACGGCCATTCTGCAGCAGGGTTTTCAGGCGCGCCGTTTCCACCGCAGAAGCGTTCACCAAGGTTTCCAGAGCGACGGCATCACCCGCCAGCGACTGCTGCCAGGCGTCCGCTACCGACCCCTGCACCGCCACACCCACACTGCAACTTTCTGCAAAGGCGTTCAGGCCACGCTGGAACCATTGGTACTGCACTTCTTGACTGGTGCCCTCCAGATATGGGATGTGAATGTCAACAGCGCTGGTTTGGCCAATACGGTCCAGGCGACCAATGCGCTGTTCCAACAGGTCCGGGTTGGCCGGCAGGTCAAACAGCACCAAGTGATGGGCAAACTGGAAGTTACGGCCTTCGCTGCCGATCTCGGAGCAAATCAGCGCCTGGGCGCCCTGCTCGAAATCCGCAAAGTAAGCTGCAGCGCGGTCGCGCTCTATCAGGTTTAAGTGTTCGTGGAACGCTGCGCTGCGAATACCGGCGCGCAGCTGAAGAAAATGCTCCAAGGCCATAGCCGTGCTGGCGTGAGCGCAAATCACCACCACTTTTTCCGGGCGCAAGCCCGCCAGTGTTTTTTGCAACCAGGCTACCCGCGGGTCTTGCGCCAGCCACTGCTCTTCGTCAGGCTCGTTACGTTCGGGGGTCAGGCCGTCAAGGCCGCGGGTAAAGCCGCTGTAAAGTTCTGGGCACGGCAGTGGCACCGGGTGTGGAAGACGCTCAGGAAAGCCCTGAATGGCGGCGCGAGTATTGCGGAACAACACCCGGCCGGTGCCGTGGCGATCCAGTAAAGCGTCAATAATCGCCTGATGAGGCTTGCTCTCTGCCAGCAATTGAGGCAGTTGCGAACCCAGCCACTGTTCTAGAATTTGCTGATCGTCGCTTGCGATGGTGTGTTCAGACTGCAATCGGCGCACCACGGCGTTGACCGTTTCGTACTGGCTTTCCTGTTCGCGGAACGCCTGTAAATCGTGGAATCGCGCCGGATCCAACAGGCGCAAACGCGCAAAATGGCTGGCCAGCCCCACTTGTTCTGGCGTTGCTGTCAGCAGCAGTAAGCCCTGGCTTGCCGCCGCCAGGCTTTCAATGGTTTGATAGTCCGCACTGACGTGGCTTTCACTCCAGGCCAGATGGTGAGCTTCGTCCACCACTAACAAGTCCCAGCCAGCCGCTATGGCGTCGTCACAGGCCTGGTCACTGGCGGTCAGAAAACTCTGGCTACACAACACCAGCTGTTCACTTTCAAATGGGTTTTCCTGATCTTCTTCGCCAAATATATGGCTCATCAGAGCATCTACGTCGCTCTGCTGTTCTTTGATGGCGTCATAACGGCCTTGATCAACAATGGAAAAACGCAGGTTGAAGCGCCGCAGCATTTCAACCAGCCATTGATGAATCAACGAATCTGGCACCACTATCAAGG
>Ga0307932_1000825_pt1 | contig 12770 bp, 12 predicted proteins | sample OrgLakmetageno48_FD_201843 | JGI IMG/M metagenome (GOLD analysis project Ga0307932, IMG submission 201843) | Saline water microbial communities from Organic Lake, Antarctica - #48 | ecosystem: Environmental > Aquatic > Non-marine Saline and Alkaline > Saline | place: Antarctica: Organic Lake...
GAGTTGAGCGAGCTGTTATGGCCGTGCTGTCAACCGCTTATGCCGAGGATGAAGTGAACGGCGAGAAGCGCATTTTCCTTCGCCTACCAGAGCATTTGGCACCAGTCCGCTTTGCTGTTTCACCGCTCGTGCGCAACAAACCTGAACTCGTTGAGAAAGCACGAGAAGTTTATGAACTCTTGAAAAAGAAGTACGGTGCAGTTATGTGGGACGACAGTGGTAACATCGGTAAACGCTATCGTCGACAAGACGAAATTGGGACACCTGCCTGTATAGTTGTGGACTTTACAACACTCGAGGATGGTACGGTGACGGTGCGCGACCGCGACACCACCCAGCAGACCCGCGTGAAAATAGAAGAATTATAAGAAAGGGTACTATGGCATACGAAGGCACGAAATTACACGATTTTGAACCACGTGAAGAAATAAAAGAACTTGAAGTTACTGATGTTGAGGTTGGGGCTGGCGTTGAAGTGCAGGCTGGCGCGACCATTACGGCACACTACACTGGTGCACTGGTAAAAAACGGCATTATTTTTCAAAGCAGCCACGACTTTGGTAAGCCTGCGACATTTGGTTTAGACCAAGTTATTGCTGGCTGGACGAAGGGCGTTCCTGGTATGAAGGTTGGCGGTACGCGTCGGCTAGTTATTCCGGCCGAGCAGGCCTATGGCGCATCGAGCCCGGCACCAAACATTCCAGCTAACAGCGACCTCGTGTTTGATATTGACCTTATTGCGATTGAATCGTAGGCATCTACGTATGATTGTTTACTACACCGACGGTAGTGCGAGCCCTAACCCTGGTCCTGGCGGCTTTGCTGTGATAAAAAATGGCCAACCTCATATTCTAGGAAGCGAAGATGGCGACACGACCAACATTCGCATGGAAGGGTTAGCTATTCTGGCGGCTCTAAAAGACGCCAACGGTGAACACGCTGAAATCTTCACCGATAGTGAATTTTGGATTAATGTCATAACCAAGTGGGCACCTGGCTGGGAAGCAAAGGGTTGGAAGAAGAAGGGCGGAGAAATTAAGAATCTTGATATTGTTCAAGAAGTTTATCCGCTACACCAGAGCTCGAACGCGACCCTTACGTGGGTGCGTGGGCACGAGGGTGATGAGGGCAATGAGCTTGCCGACGAGTGGGCCAACAAAGCGCGCGAAGGCGTAAGGATTTAATACTTCGACCATTGACCAACGGGACTCTTTCAACCTACAATAGTTCTCATTGCTATTAAAAAGAAAGAGACCATGGAAGAACCAAAAACTCCACCCGAAGCTACTGCCGAAGACCACGAAATAACCGACATTTTTCATTGGGCAAACCAAGTTGACGGAATAAAGAACGACCTTCGAATTGAGTTTTTCTTATTCAACAAGCACTACACGCCTTTTTCTATGAAGGTATCCGATGAGCTTGATGCTCAGATTAAAGCACTATTTCTATATGACATGATAAACGAGGTGAACCTTGGCGCTGGAACAGGGTTGTCTGTTCGAGACTATGAACTTTCCGAAGAAGAAGACCATGTATTGCTCCGCACAGAGCTGGGGAAGGTTACGCACGCGTCGACGCTTATTAATCTTATTGAACACGAGCGAAGCGATATTATTGAATTTCGCGACGAAGAGCACGAGTTTAAGCGCATGAAGGGAATTATTGCCCGCTGTAGCCTACCAGATGGTACGGGCGTATTCTACGTAGTCAAGCAGGTGAGTGCTGGGGCAATGCTCCAAGGTGCGACGGCCTGGGAGCTACGAGGTGGTACGTTCTCTCCGTTCCAGGCTAACGTTGGCTGGAAAGCTCCCGCAGATAACCAGGTGGTTATTATTAATGACGATATATTCATATTCAGCCAAGGAAAGTTTGAACGTCTTTTTAACTACGAATACAAAAAGCAGCTGCTTGCCGAGCAAAAGGTTGCCGAGATCGAATCGAAATATAAGCTAAGCTTCCCTGATGGTATGGACCTGCAGATGCTGGTGATGGAAAAGAAGAATTTAGTAAACAAATTGCAAAAGCTTGAAGTCGGAGAAGTGTCGCAGGACCAAGCAATTGAGTATGCCGATACAATGCAACTAGAGTTGATGACCGATGATGAAGGTGCGATTATCATTATGGACGGCCGCGACCTTGGCATGTTTGTGAATCTTATTAACGAAGACTACATTACGAGCGAAATAACTGGGAAGCGATACGAGGTGAGGTCGAAGAAACTGCTTGGCGACCCTGAGGGCGAACCACCTAGGGGTGTATAATAGTAAGATGAATCAATCTCTTGCGCTTGCCATTATGGCATTTGGGAAAAGTGTGCTCTTGACCGGTCCGGCAGGGGCGGGAAAAACATATGTTCTCAACCAGTTTATCGCTGAAGCGAGAGCCAGGGGTAAGCAGGTGTCAGTGACGGCCACGACCGGCCTTGCGGCGACGCATCTTGGCGGCACAACCATTCACAGCTGGAGCGGCATAGGAATTTCCGAAGAGATTCAACAGGGGTTTTTTGAGCGTTTCGCTAAAGGCAAGCGGGACATTATTAAAAAAACCGACGTGTTAATTATTGATGAGATTAGTATGCTGCACGATTATCGCCTCGATATGATTGACGAGGTTTGTCGAACGGTTCGGGAAAATATAGATGAGCCTTTTGGCGGCATTCAGGTGATATTGAGTGGCGATTTCTTCCAGTTGCCACCTATCAACCATCAGAACTCGCGTCAAGGCGGGTTTGTAGTGAACTCGAAGGTCTGGCATACGCTTGACCCGGTTATATGCTACCTGAAGGAGCAGCATAGGCAGGACGACGAGGAGCTGCTAGGGGTGCTTGGTGCACTGCGCGCTGGAACGTTGCAACAGAGTCATCTAGATACGCTTCTGGCGCGGTCTGAGGTGCACCCAGATGAATTTGAGGTGGTAACCGAGCTGCACACTGTGAACGTCGATGTTGATACTCTCAACGCCGCAAAGCTCGATGAAATTGAAGAAGATGAAATAGCATACGAGAGACTTGAGACCGGGCCGAAAGCTTTTGTCGAAACGCTTGATCGATCGGTGCTTGCGCCTAAGGTGCTGAAGCTCAAGCAGGGGGCGCTTGTCATGGCGGTGCGCAACAGCCAAGAGCGCAAGTACGTCAACGGAAGCCTTGGTGTTGTAGTGGCGTTTGATCCTGACACAAATTATCCAATTATTAAATTTAAAAATGGCAAAGAAGTCCTTATGACGCCCGACACCTGGGAGTTACACGATGGGGGAAAGAAGCGAGCAACTATTACTCAAATACCGCTACGCTTGGCGTGGGCAATCACGGTGCATAAATCTCAGGGTATGACACTTGATGTCGCCCGAATTAATCTCGCAAAAGCCTTCGTTGAGGGCATGGGATACGTTGCACTCAGCCGAATAAAAAATGTGAACAGCTTGTATTTAACAGGGATAAACCAGATGGCATTGCGGGTTAGTGAAGAAGCAAGGTCTATTGACGGGTACCTGCGCGAAAAGGCTGAGGCTGACGCTGAGCTTTTCGGTCATCTTATTCCTCGCGTCTAAGCGGGTGTAGCTAGAAACATAGTTTTCCTCAATTCTGTGGATAAATCGCCAGGTCTTTCGCGATTTGTCAAAATTGGGGGTTGTCGTGGGTAATTGTGGGTAGTATAGTGAGGGTCAGTGGAAATAACCACAAAGACAAACAACAACTACATTAAAAACTAACCTAGGCACCCTAAAGGGAATACAGTGGCACAAACAGATTACTTTGAACGACGACTCGATGAAAAACGTCGGTTAACCATACCGTCCGAGCTTCGTGAAGAGTTTCTTTCTGGCGTTGTACTCACAAGGGGATTCGGTGGCTACCTTCATCTCTACCCAAAAAATGTATGGGAAGAAGAGGTTGAGCCTGCGCTTCAAGCGACTGGCAGTATTCTCGATGAGAAGATTGCTGACGTTAACGTGCAGTTTAGACGGGGTAAAACTGAAGCAGCTTTAGACCAAAAACAAGGTCGTATTACGATAGAACAGCATTTGCTGGACTATTCGTCGATAACTCGCGATATTGTTGCGGTACGAGCTGGTGCATATTGGCGTCTTATGGCGACCGATACATAGGGTAGCGGCTAAACGGTCGGTTCTTTAACAATCCGAAACAAGAAGAAACACTCTCGAGATCAACTATCTGGTAGTGAGGCGTGGAAATCGACAACACATAAAACATGTCGACGCACATTCCTCAAAAAACACACCTCCCAAAACTCCACCTCACATAAGTCTCTCAACTTGGCGATAACTAGGGTATGAGCGCCTCCTTTGGCACCCCCATTACAGTTTTTGCCTGACTTTTAAAACAAACACACCTTGCGAAAACAAACAGCTTCACTATCGGTTAGGTGATCTCGAACGAGTCTAGGGTATACTAGACTTTATGAGTAAAGAACATCCACCACATCATGTTCCCGTTCTTCTCGACAGCGTACTGTCGTTGCTATCTCCTGTAGAAGGCGAGTCTTATCTCGATCTGACCGCTGGGTATGGCGGCCACGCAGGCGCAATACTCGAGAAAACGAAGAACTACAAGGACAGTGTACTGGTTGATCGAGACGACTATGCAATTTCGCACCTGTCATCTTTCGAACAACACGGCACTCGTCTTATGCATTCTGATTTTGTATCTGCCGCTCAGGCGCTTATAGAAGAAAAGAAGACATTTGATATAGTCCTGATTGATTTGGGGGTGTCGTCACCACAGCTCGATCAGGGCGAACGAGGGTTTTCTTTCAAAAGGAACGGTCCACTCGATATGCGTATGGATAGGTCAACCGGTATAACAGCCGCGGAACTTATCGATAACAGCACCGCGAGTGAGCTGGCAACAATTATTCACGAGTTTGGCGATGAGCCATACGGGCTCGCCCGGAAACTCGCAGAAGTCATTGTTTCTAGCAGGCCATTCCACGACACAGAATCACTCGCCGAACTGATAAAGCAACACCATCGTGGGAGATGGACAAGAATCCATCCTGCCACGCGTACTTTTCAAGCGCTCCGCATCGCGGTCAACGACGAACTCGGACAGGTAAACTCGGTACTTCCGCTTATTCTCAAGCTTTTACGCAAAGAGGGAAGGGTAGGGGTCATCAGTTTCCATAGTCTTGAAGATCGTCTCGTAAAGCGATTCCTTAAAGACCAGCGTGATGCTGGGTTTGAGGCAGAACTTACGGTTATTACGAAGAAACCCGTCGATGGAGCCACCTCAGATGTTCACAATCTGCGGTCTCGTAGCGCAAAGCTACGCGCCGCTGTGAAAAAATAAACAAAAAAAGAAAGGGCAATATATGCCAATTCACATTACCGTTCGGTACGCCGACCAACCACAAACAGTGGCCGTTCGCGTTAAATAACAACGCACCGTCTCCGCTCATCACTTCATAGCGATGAGTGGAGACACCAAAACAAAAATTAAAACGAAATAAACACCACCACATGTCTTACCAACAAAACAATTATTACGTGAGCCGTCGGCAGCAAAATTGGTCACGCAACCAAAACACGACTCGATACGCATCTGCAGTGAAACTTGGTCCCGTGACACATACCATACTCGTTGCACTTATGGTCGCAGTTCTTGGCCTCATTTATTTGACCCAAGCAACCCGCGCCACTGGATACGATTACGAGGCGCAGGCCATAGATTCTCAAATCGCCGAGCTTAATCAACAAAAGGGTGAGCTTGAGATAGAGAACGCTCGGCTTACTGCTCTTGAAACGATTAGGAACAGCAGCGTTGCTCGTGAAATGACCACACCTTCGTCGACTCAATACGTCAACCAATAGATTTTATATGAAGCAAACCGCCCTCCATACGAGACGATCTCGCATAATTGCCACAATCCTTTTCGTGATTGTGAGCATTTTTGTGATTAGGCTTTTTTATATTCAGGTTGTGCAGCACGGTTATTATACGGCGCTTGCAGACCAGGAGCAGCTTAAGAAAGAGCGCATTCCGGCAATGCGCGGTCTTATTTATGCAAAGAATGCTGGCAGCCCCACTCTACTAGTGATGAATGAGACGGTGTATACGGTATTTGCTGACCCAGCAATTATAAAAGATCGCGACAAGGTGGCAGAAGTAATGAAACGCGTTGCGGGCGGGAACGTCAGGAAAGATTTTGAGTCATTGCTCGAGCGAACAGAGTCGCGGTATCAGATTATTGCCACAAAAGTGACGCACCTTCAGGCTGACAAAATAAAAGATGAAGGCCTGTCGGGAGTAGGGTTTCAGGCGGTGAGCCAGCGAGTCTACCCTGAAGGGGAGCTTGCTGCACAGTTGCTTGGGTTTGTTGATACCGAGGGACAAGGTAAGTATGGGTTTGAGGGCTACAATGATGCCGAGTTGCAGGGTGTCGACGGTAGGCTTGAGACTGTGACCGACGTGAGTGATGTTCCGCTAACTATTGGCGACCGGAATATACGAGAGCCTGCTCAGGATGGAAAGAATATTGTCCTGAGTATTGATCGCAATGTACAGTCCTACGCAGAACAGGCACTTGCCGGTGGCCTTAAGCGGACTGGTGCGACCAAGGGGAGCGTGCTCATTATGGACCCAACAAGCGGCAAGGTAATGGCAATGGCTAACTTGCCGACCTATAATCCGGCTAAATACTTCAACGTGTCTGATATTGGCGCGTTTAACAACGGGGCAATATCAATACCGTATGAGCCCGGGTCGGACGTAAAGACGTTAACCATGGCAACCGGTATTGATAAGGGCGTCGTTAAACCAAGCGACACGTTCATAAACACGGACGCCATTCGGATTGACGGCTGGACAATAGGGAACGCAACAAGAGGTATGACTGGTACGATTTCGTTCCAGACCGCCTTAACGTGGTCGCTTAATACCGGCTTCGTAACGGTTGCGCAACGTCTTGGTGACGGCAAGACCATTACTCGTTCAGCCCGCGACACAATGTATCAGTATTTCCACGATAGATTCCGACTTGGCCAGCTTACCGGTGTTGAGCTTGCTAATGAGGCACCGGGGATTTTATACTCGCCACAACACCAAGAGGGAAATGCTATTCGATACGCAACCATGGCTTTTGGCCAGGGCCTCGACGCAACCCTTGTGCAGGTAACCGCTGGTTTCGGCGCCATGATTAACGGGGGGAGCTATTATAAGCCGACTGTCATTGACGGCTATATGGTCGACGGAGCGTATAGGCCGCTCGATGCGCCGAAGCCTGTCGAGTCTGGAATAGTGAAGGAGTCAACCTCCGATAGCATGCGCACGATGATGGAGACTGCCCGAGGATCTTCGTTCGGGTACCTGGACAGACAGGGGTATAAAATTGGCGGAAAGACCGGCACGTCACAGGTTGCCCGTGAAGATGGTGGGGGATATAAGGATGATGAAACGATTGCGACATACCTAGGCTATGGTGGTACAGATATGCCTGAATATGTCATAATGGTATCATTGTCGGGTGATGGTACGGTGCTTCAGGGCGCGCGCGATGCACTTCCGGTTTTCACCGACATTTCAAACTGGATGATAAATTATCTAAAAATTCAACCAAAGGGGTAGTAGACATGGAATTAGTAACGCAGACATTCACCGATGCAACGCTCCGAATATTTATTCTAAGCGTGTTAGCCTTTATTCTAGCCATGATGCTGACGCCCGTATACACGTTTGTGGCTTATAGGTATAAATTCTGGAAGCGACAACGGACCGAGAGCACGACAGGTGAAGCGCTGACTGTGTTCACAAAGCTACACGCGAACAAGTTTAAGCGGAATATACCAACGATGGCGGGTATGATTTTCGTTCTTGTTACGATTGCTATTACCTTGTTGCTAAACCTTGATCGAAGCGAGACGTGGCTTCCTTTGGCTGCCTTTGCCGGTGGTGCGGCCGTTGGCCTTATTGACGATATCATTAATATTCGCGGAAAAGGAAAAGGCGTTGCCGGACTTCGTTCACAAATAAAATTCCTTATGATTACGGCAATTGGGGTTGTACTTGGGTGGTATTTCTTTGAGCGCCTAGGGGTAAGCTCTGTTCACGTTCCGTTCATTGGCGACTGGAACTTAGGGTGGCTCATTATTCCGCTATTTACCTTTGTTGTTGTTGCAACGGGGAATGCGGTTAACATTAGCGATGGTCTCGACGGCTTGGCCGGTGGGCTAGCGGCAACGGCATTCTCTGGCTTTGGTGTTATTGCACTTTTGCAGGGAAATCCAATGCTCGCAGGCTTCTGTTTCACGGTTGTTGGGGCACTTCTTAGCTACCTTTGGTTTAATATTTATCCAGCCCGGTTCTTTATGGGTGATGTAGGAAGTTTTGCACTGGGAACGTCACTAGGCGTGGTTGCTATGCTAACTAATTCTTTGTTCATCTTGCCGATTATCGGTGCGTTGTTCGTCGTTGAAGCTGGCTCTAGCCTCATTCAGATATTCAGTAAGCGAGTGTTTAAACGAAAGATATTTATTTCTGCACCAGTACACCATCACCTTGAGGCAATTGGCTGGCCAGAGACAAAAGTAACCATGCGGTTTTGGGTTATTGCTGCGGTTACGTCATTCTCGGGTGTCATGATTGCGATTACTGGCGGCATTATCTAGCATGGAAAAAGGGTGGCGCGGACAACAAACTTCCTCTGCTAAGGGGGGAGTTGTGGTACGTAAACACCGTCCAGATCACTTTATTGCGCTATACGCCGGTATTCTTATGTTAATTGGGCTAGTGCTTATTTATGCCATTGGCCCACAGCGAGCGAACGTGCTCAACAGCGTATTTGGATACGAATATAGCGACACCTACTTCTTCGTCAAACAGCTAGTGAGCTTTGTCTTGGCTGTTGGGTCGTTTGTTTTTTTTGCGATGCTTCCGCACAAGTGGATTACGAAGTACGCTACGCATCTGCTTGTTATCGGGTTACTGGCTTGTATCGTTCTAGCGTTCGCTGCCTGGGCGAACCTTCCTATTGTCCAAACGGCGAATGGCGCGACCCGCTGGTTTGATTTTGGTCCGCTAGGAACGCTACAGCCAGCCGAGGTGCTGAAGTTTGGCATACTGGCGTATGTTGCCGTATTCTTGGCCAAAAAAGCCAAGGAAGGCCCTGTAAACGATTGGAAGAATACATTATATCCGATAATGGTTGTGACGGGGCTGTCTCTTCTTCTGATTGTTGTTGTGCAAAAAGACCTCGGAACAGGCATGGCGCTGGCTGCTATTGTGGCTAGCATGCTTTTTGTCGCTGGTCTTAGTTGGAAGAATGTTGCGATTCTTTCCGGGTCACTACTCGTTATTGGGCTGCTTCTTATTGTTACCGCGCCGCACCGTGTTGAGCGTGTTATGACGTACTTACAGGGAGATAGCTCAACTACGCAAGACGCCGGAAGTTATCATATTCAACATGCAAAAATTGCTCTTGGCTCTGGCGGGCTGTTTGGGGTTGGCATTGGCGAAAGCGTGCAGGCGTCGGGGTATCTTCCTGAAGCAATTAACGACTCAATATTTGCCGTGTTTGGTGAAACATTTGGGTTTGTCGGTAGCGTGGCGCTTATCGCTTTGTTTGTGGCGCTTCTTATGCGCATGTTACGGGTAATGGAGCGTCTGGCCGATCTTCGGTTAAAACTTCTAGTCGCTGGTGTATTTGGATGGTTTGGTGCGCATGTTATTCTTAATATAGCAGCGATGATAGGTATTTTTCCGCTGACGGGTATTACCCTGCCACTTCTGAGTTACGGAGGAACAAGCATGGTCTTTATGACGGCTGCGCTTGGGCTCGTCTATCAGTTATCTCGGTACACCGTTCACGAATCAAGAATAAAGGAGGAAGTATATGAAGATTCTCGCAGTCGGCGGGGGGTCGGGCGGACACGTCACACCGGTCGTCGCAGTTCTTAGGGAGTTATCGGTACTTCATCCAAAAGCTGAAATGCGCTTTTGGTGTGATAGACGGTTTGCGCCACAGGCAAGGCTGAGCATGGGCGCCTTTAGCGACACCATACCTGTACAGACGGTTGTGTCCGGAAAACTACGTCGATACCATCATCTTTCACTGTGGCAACACATCAGCTGGCCTTCTTTGATGTTAAAGAATATTGGCGATGGCTTTTTAGTTGGTATTGGTATTATTCAGAGCTTCGTGAAGTTGATTCTTTGGCGCCCAGACGTCATATTTACTAAGGGTGGATATGTCTGCCTTCCGGTTGGTGTGGCGGCTCATCTTTTGCGTATTCCTTTAGTAATTCATGATTCCGATGCACACCCCGGCCTTACAAACCGTGTGCTATCTCGATGGGCCACTTATATTGCAACCGGCGCGCCGCTCGAGTACTACGAGTACCCAAAGCACAAGTCAAGCTATGTCGGCATTCCTATAGATAGTCAGTTTCGGGTGTTTACCGATAAAGATCACCAACAGTCTAAAGCAGAGTGGGGGATGCATCCAGACTACCCATTGCTTGTCGTGACTGGCGGCGGTCTTGGTGCGAAACGTATTAATGATGCGGTCGCACGCTCTCTGTCACAGCTTCTTGAGTTTACCTCTGTTATTCTTGTTGCCGGGGCGGGGCAGTATGATAGGCTGCGCGCGCTCCTTCCGGCCGATAATGACCGCTTCCAGCTTCACCCATTTATCGCAACAATGCCACAATTACTTGCTGCGTCTGACGTTGTTGTAACCCGGGCTGGCGCGACTACAATTCTTGAGCTTTCTGCGTCGTATAAACCAACTATTCTTGTACCAAACGCTAAATTGACTGGTGGGCACCAGCTTAAAAATGCAAAGGTTTATGAAGACGCAAGAGCGGTTATTGTTGTTGATGAAGAGCAGCTTATTGAGTCGAGCGAAATACTGGTTAGCGCAGTGAGGGAGGTGATCGATAATCCGAAACAGGCGCAGGCAATGGCTAAGCGTTTTGGTAGCTTTGCAAAACCTCATGCCGCTCAAGATGTCGCCGCTCTTATTCTTAAGGCAAGGAAGAAAAGGTCGTAGTTCCGTGGGACGAATGGGTGGCCAGAAAGAACGAGTAACGCCAAGCAATGGTCAGTTTCGGCGTAATAAAACACTGTCTGGTATTGCAAGGGGACGGCTACAAGATAGTAGTTCCCCGCGTCACCACACGCACCATTTAACAATTCGTCGCCGTAAGGTTGGCGGTGTATTCCTTGTTTCATTTGCCGTTGTTATTATACTTGCGCTACTCTTAACGCAGTTCACTGCACATGTTGCACTTATCGGCACATCATCTCAGACAGTTCGTTCTATTGAAGAAGCCCAGGAAGATGCATATAAACAGGCCGTGGATACTTATTTTGGTATCAACCCAGCCGAGCGCTTACGGTTCTTATTAAACGAGGACGCGCTAACCGACTACGTTAGCTCATTCCATCCTGAGGTTCTACGGGTTGCTATTGATCAGTCGACCGCAATGATTGAGACAACCTTCTCGCTAGAGTTCCGCGAGCCTGTAGCCGGCTGGCAAATACGAGATAGTCAGTCGTATGTCGATAGTCTGGGTGTTGTGTTCCAGAGGAATTATTATGCAGCCCCATCGGTACAAATTGTCGACCAAAGCGGCATTAATCCAGAGCAGGGGACCCCTGTTGCTAGTGCCCGGCTACTTGGATTCGTGGGGAGGATTGTTGCTCTTAGCGAGGGTAGGGGATACACAGCAGTTGAGGTGCTCCTTCCGGCAGATACGACGCGTCGCCTCGATGTGAAGTTTAAGAGCGTTAGATCTGTTGTACGTTTTTCGGTGGACAGGGGAGCAGGGGAGCAGGTTGACGATATGGTTTCTTCGCTTAAGTATTTGTCTGAGCGTGGTATGAATCCGGGATATATTGACGTGCGAGTAAGCGGCAGAACAGTATATCGCTAAACTCATTTAGCGCTCAAGGCCTGAGCGTGCTATAAAAATTGGTACTCTCTTCCCCTACGTATTTCACTATGCATGTTCTATTTATGTTCTTTTCTTTGTTTGCACAAAAAACTATACAGTATAACCAAAAGTTCAATATGTCAAAAAGAAGAGAGTGGGGCAAGAGAGCAGTGTCGTGAAACAATTTATTTATAAAGTCAAATATGACGCCAGGCGTGTCGTTGATGATGTGGATAAGTATAGACGTTGTTAATTATGTCAAAACCCTCAACCCAGCAGCGTGTAGCACGGAGCGGTTACTCTACGGAGAATAATGCGCGTGCAATAGCCGCGTGAGAGCAGCTTATAGGCTAAAGACGTTGTCACTGCCCTGCAGAAGAGGCATGAGTGTTCATCTATTGTTTATATATAGTGTGTCGTAAAAGATACATTGTGCGACGTTAAGTCTATAGCAATGAGTTGAGTTGTCGTGCTTTTCTTTTCACCCAGTTCGCTTCATATTTTTCTACATACCCTACGATTTGTTTCTGCACACTCGCCTGCTGGTTATGTCCGCTTGCTCGTGGTTAGCTCGCAGGTTCGTAAATGTCTAATAGCCGTTAGTATAAGCTAGATTCCGTTCTTTACAGAGGTCGACCCCTGTTAGCCCCTTGGATCAAATATGTTCTATTTTTGTTCTACATTGTGTTGGCGTGGTTATAATGACTGAATTGGAGCGGAGGAGGTGCGTGAGACTAGCTGTCGCTTGTCGTCGCACCTTCAGCGGCTGGCTTGCGTTTTCTGTTTCTCTTGCGCTTTCGTTTAGCAGGCACTGCTGGAGCGTTGTGGTCAACCGTCATATCGCCACTTCCGAATGATTGCTGTTTGCTTGGGTCGTCTGT
>Ga0307932_1000829_pt1 | contig 12742 bp, 12 predicted proteins | sample OrgLakmetageno48_FD_201843 | JGI IMG/M metagenome (GOLD analysis project Ga0307932, IMG submission 201843) | Saline water microbial communities from Organic Lake, Antarctica - #48 | ecosystem: Environmental > Aquatic > Non-marine Saline and Alkaline > Saline | place: Antarctica: Organic Lake...
TGCACATGAAGGTTTCCCCTTCAAGAAAGGGTTCAACGGCTTTCACCCTTCCTCCTGTGGGAGTGTTGAGACCGGTGTCGACGACTGTCACCTTCCAATTAAATTCGTCATGAGACCCATGAAACTGAACCGCGTTTGGCTCGCCGAGATTGATTGTAAAGTCCAAACTAAGTGGTCTGTAGTTGTAGAAATAATTCTTAATTTGCTCGCCCTTGTATCCGGCGCAAATTACAAACTCTGTGTGTCCATAGTTCGCATACAACTTCATGAGGTGCCAGATCGCCGGCTTTCCCCCGATTTCTACCATGGGTTTTGGGCGAAATTCCGTTTCTTCCCGCATTCGAGTGCCAAGGCCACCGGCGAGAATCACAACTTTCATGACTATTATCTTACTGAGTAAGAAAGTCCCTTTTCGCAGAAATTTGGTGTGCATTGAATCCTCTTGATGAGCTTCGCGAAACCATTCTGAGCGACGTTCGGAGGTTCGGTCTGCTCCGAGAGAAGCACATCGAGCAGTTTGAGCCGGGATTGAGTCCTGTTCCAGTCTCGGGAAAAGTCTTGGACGCCCAGGATTTCGTGAACCTCGTGGATTCATCTTTAGACGGGTGGTTCACTTCCGGGAGGTTCCACGAGGAGTTCCAACGTCGCCTCGCGAAGTATGTTGGAGTTAGGAATTCAGTTTTTGTCAACAGCGGGTCGAGCGCAAATCTCGTAGCATTGAGTGCCCTCACAAGCCCCAAGCTAGGGAATCGGGCACTCCAGCCCGGGGATGAAGTGCTCACTGTGGCAGCGGGTTTCCCCACCACGGTGAATCCGATTATCCAGAACGGGCTAAGGCCCGTTCTGGTCGACATCGAGCTCGGAACCTATGACGCGGTTGCCGAGCAGTTGCGCGAAGCTGTGTCACCTAAGACCCGCGCCATCATGATGGCGCATACGCTGGGAAATCCTTTCGATCTCGATACGGTCAAAGACCTCTGCGACAAGCACGGTCTCTGGCTGGTTGAAGATTCTTGTGATGCCCTCGGGGCAACGTATCGAGGTAAAAAAACGGGGAGCTTTGGTGACACGGCTACCGTGAGTTTTTACCCCGCCCATCACATCACCACTGGCGAAGGTGGAGCAGTCTTTGTCAACTCTCCTCTTGTGAAGAAGCAAGTCGAATCCTTCAGAGACTGGGGTAGGGATTGTTGGTGCGAGACCGGTCACGACAACACCTGCAAGAAACGCTTTGAGTGGCAGCTGGGGGAGCTTCCGCGCGGATACGACCATAAATACATTTATAGCCACATCGGTTACAACCTCAAAGCGACGGACATGCAAGCGGCTCTCGGGCTTTCCCAGCTGAAAAAGCTTCCTCGCTTCATCGAAGCGAGGAACCAGAACTTCCAGTTTCTGTATGAGGGGTTGAAGAATGTCAGCGGGTTGATCATGCCTCGGGCCACAGAACATTCCGAGCCGTCGTGGTTCGGTTTCCCCATCACGCTGGAAGACGGTTTGGCGTTTACCCGAAACGAACTTGTCGAATTCCTCGATTCCAGAAAAATTGGCACACGACTTCTCTTTGGAGGCAACCTCACCAGACAACCGGCCTACCTCAACGTGGACTTCAGGGTAATCGGTGATTTGAAAAACACCGACATTGTTACCGAAAGAACTTTTTGGATCGGCGTCTATCCCGGCCTAACCCCGGAGATGCTGCAGTTTGTGGTGGATTCCATTGCAGGGTTCGTGAAAGACCGGGGATAGCAGTGGCTCACTACCTTGTTACCGGACACACGGGATTCAAAGGTGCGTGGCTGACGTTTCTCCTTAGAGCCCGCGGCCATGAAGTGTCGGGTATTGCCCTAGACCCCCTGCCTGACAGCCTTTTTGCTCGAGCGAACGTCACTTCTGACCTTGTCCATGATGTGAGGGTTGATATCCGAAACAGGGAAGCGACGGCGGAAGCTTTTCAGCAAATTTCTCCCGACTATGTGGTTCATCTTGCAGCACAGGCACTTGTTCGCGAAGGATACCGACGGCCGGTCGACACCTACGAAACGAACGTAAATGGAACCCTCCACGTATTGGAAGCATCCGATAGAACAGATTCCGTCAAAGCACAACTCATCATCACCACCGACAAGGTTTATCGAGACGACGGGCTCGACAGGCCTTATGTCGAAACAGATCCGCTAGGTGGCAAAGACCCCTACAGCGCATCGAAAGCGATGGCCGACATCCTTGCACAGGAGTGGTTGTCAAGAGAAACCTCAAAACCCGGTGCGATTGCGCGAGCGGGAAATGTCATTGGGGCAGGGGACTCTTCACCCGAACGTCTAATCCCCGACATCATCAGAGCTGTTCAGAGTGGTCGACCCTTAGAGCTTCGATATCCTCACGCAGTTAGGCCTTGGCAACACGTGCTTGACTGTCTGAACGGTTACGTAGAATTGCTCGACGCGGTCGGAACGGATCAGGTCCAAGGGGCTTGGAATTTTGGGCCGGCGGCTCAAGACGGAGTCTCAGTAGAAACGGTGGTGGAGCTTTCGAGGTCGTTCTGTGCTGACGGTTTCCTTCAATCTGTTGTAGGTCAGAGCAAGATGCAGGAAGACCCCATTTTAATTCTTGACCCAGCAAAAGCCATGGCCCGGCTCGGTTGGTCGAACAGGTACTCAACCTCACAGTCGATACGGAGCTCACTTGCCGAGGTTCACACTACGCAACACTGGAAAGCGCGTGATCATGTGATTGAAGAAATCAATCTTTTTCTTGGTGAATCGAGCGTCAACTTAGCGCTCACCGGCTCCGAGTAGCTTCGGAAGGCATTAGGGAGGAAAGTGCATTGAAATCTCTATCTCAAGTGGCCAATCAACTCGTGGGCCAGCCTATGTTCCAGATCATTGACCAGGTGCGACAAATGGAAGCGATGGGAAGAGATGTCGTGCACCTTGAGATTGGGGAGCCGGACTTCGAAACCCCGCTTCACATCACCAGGGCTGCTATTAACGCACTCGAGGCCGGAGACACGCACTACGTCAGTAGTTGGGGGCTCCCAGACTTCATCGAGGCATCGAGAAAAGCGACTTTTTCTTCCCGGGGTTTTTTACCCGAGGTAGGCCAAGTCCTTGTGACCCCGGGAGCGAACATAGCTACCTATCTGACAATTCGATGCCTTGTGAACGCAGGTGAAGAGGTGCTCTACCCTGACCCAGGGTTCCCAACCTACGAGGCCAGCGTCCGTGCGGCAGGTGTAGTGGGTGTGACCTACCCGCTCAACTCTGAAAATGGTTTTCGAATCACAGCTGACGCGATCGAGTCGATGATGACCGACAAGACTCGGCTGCTGATCATCAATAGCCCTAGTAATCCGACTGGCGCCGTTACCGAAGCCAACGAGTTGCGAAAAATTTTTGACCTAGCTCGGCGGCATGACATTTATGTTTTTTCTGACGAAATCTATGCGCGCATGGTTTTCGGCCCGGGGGCTTTTTTTTCTATGGGAACGGTTGACCGCTGTGAAGAGCGGGTAATTATTTCGAATGGTTTCAGTAAGGCCTTTGCCATGACCGGTTGGCGCCTCGGAGTAGTGATCGGGCCCTCCGTTGTTATGCAAAAAATGATGCTTTTGCTTCAAACGACTCTGAGTTGTGTTCCTCCCTTCATACAGCGCGCCGGCATTGCTGCGGTAGAACAAAGCCAAGCTGACGTGGATGTCATGATGGCTAGTTATAGGTCACGCCGCGACCTCGTCGTGAATCTTTTCGCCGAAATCCCTAACATTGACGTGAAGTCTCCCGGTGGGGCGTTTTATCTTTTTCCCTCCATCCATAAGACAGGTCTTAGCTCAGAAGAGTTTGCCGCAAGACTGCTGCATGAAGAGGCTGTCGCTGTTGTTCCGGGTAACCACTTCGGGGTGTCGGGGGAAGGTTTTATTAGGATTTCTTGCGCCTCAAGTAAGGAGCAGTTGAGCGAGGGTATGAGTCGGATACGCGATTTTTCCGGGAGGCTGTAGAAAGTGACACGAATTAGGGTTGCGGATTTTGTAGCGTCATGGCTCCGAGCGGAGCTGGGAGCAGACAAAATTTTCTTGGTTACTGGTGCGGGGAGTATGCATCTCACCGACGGCATCGCTAAACGGTCCGATATTTTGCCCGTTTGCCTTCACCATGAGCAGTCGGTATCGATGGCCGTCGAAGCCTATTCCCGGGCGTCAGGAAAAGTAGGGGTAGCTTGCGTCTCTACCGGACCCGCAGCCACTAATGCGTTGACCGGTCTCGCGGGCGCATGGCAAGACTCAGTGGCCTGCCTATTTATCTCCGGTCAGGTCAAACGCTCCGAGAGTTCACGAAATTCTGGTGTCCCTGGTCTTAGGCAGTTCGGGGTTCAGGAGCTCGACATTATTCCGATTGTTGAGAGTGTCACAAAATATGCAAACCAAATTGTTGATCCGGCCTTCATTCTCTTCGAACTTGAAAAAGCAAAGCATCTCGCTACCACGGGTCGACCAGGGCCTGTGTGGCTAGAGCTTCCGCTCGATGTGCAGAGCGCATACGTTGAAGTTTCCGAACTGGCTCATTTTGTTCCTGATCAGGCTTCCAACGAAGTCGGGAAGAACACTGGAGAAATTGAGGAGATGCTTGGTGCCCTCGCCAGCAGTAGCAGGCCGGTCATCCTCGTGGGCCAAGGTGTAAGGCTCGCAGGCTGTTCAGAAAGCCTTGCGCGATTTGTTCGTCAGCATCGCATCCCTGTGGTGAGCAGTTATCTGGGAACTGATAGCTACCTTCCCCACGATTCTCTGTACATCGGAAAAATTGGAGTGAAGGGAGAGCGGGCAGCGAACATCGCCACTCAAAAGGCGGATTTTCTTCTGGTTCTGGGGTGCAGCTTGCACGTTTCGACCATCGGCTACAACTACGAAAATTTTGCACCACATGCCGAAAAGTGGGTCGTGGATATCGATAGAACAAGCCATGCGAAAAGAACTGTGACGAATCTTTCTATAATTGAGTCTTCTCTCGAAGAGTTTTTTGATAGCGAGGGAATGAGGTCTGAGGGAAAGGCTTTCTCGGTGCCGGGCTGGCATCAATGGGCGTCGGTGGCTGCTCAGCTTGCTAGATCTTTTCCGACAGCGTTGGCAAAATATGAGTCGGAAATTGAAGGGCTGAATATCTATACCGTCGTAGAAAGAGTCTCTCGTGCGCTCAGGGAGGGCGACGTCGTTGTTTCTGACGCAGGGTCCGCTTTTTACGCTGTCTCTCAGGGGATTCGTTTGGGTGAGGCGCAGCGTTACATACCCTCGGGGGCTATGGCGACCATGGGTTATTCTCTGCCAGCGGCAATCGGGGTAGCCTTTTCTAAAAATTGTTTGCGGGTCGTTGCGTTCACCGGGGATGGGTCACTTCATCAGAACATTCAGGAACTTGGGCAGATGGCTTTTCTGAAACTCCCCATCGTTCTGATTGTGCTCAATAACGACGGATACTTGTCGATTCGCGCCTCGCAGATGAATTATTTTGACAACCGGTTCATTGGGACTGATGACAAGTCTGGTTTGGGTCTTCCCGATATCAGTGCGATTGCTCGTGCCTATGAAATTCCAGTGGTTGAGGTCGAGACCGTTGCCCAGTTAGAAGACTTCTTGACTTCAACAATTTCTATGAATGGGCCTGTGTTGGTAAATGTTAAGACTCCGAGAGACCAAGCGATTGTGCCTACGGTTTCTTCTAAGATTGATGATCAAGGGGTAATGTCTTCCCGCAACCTGGAGGACATGACTCCGCTCCTTGATGAAGACGTTTTGGAAGAAGTGATGAGTGACGACTGGGGCTTCCTTTGATCTGCTCCGGTTGGTTGATAGGGGTAGTTCTTGAGCCGGAAGAGAAAAAGCTGGGTTCCAGTGATTGACGTTTACAGCCCGAGTTTCCTCGGGACTCAATGGCAACAGACAGGGACACTATGACAAACCTTCTCCCCATGGCACAGAAGAGCTTCAACTTTCAGGTGGTCAAAAACCCTGATCCGATGCCCGCCGATAAGCGGCAAGAGTTCGTGGATAAGCCTGTCTTTGGAACGGTATTCACCGACCACATGGTCGATGTGTGCTGGTCCGAACGAGGCGGTTGGCACCGACCTCGCGTGCAGGCGTATGGACCGATTCCCCTTGATCCCGCCGCAGCTGTTTTACACTACGGGCAAGAAATCTTTGAAGGAATGAAGGCCTATCGACACCACGATGGGTCCATCTGGACGTTTCGTCCCGACCAAAATGCTCTGCGGTTTCAACGCTCTGCTGTGCGCATGGCGATGCCGGAGCTTCCCACCGAATACTTCATTCAATCTCTCAAAGAACTGATTGCTGTCGATGGCGATTGGGTGCCAAGTCTCCCCGAAACGTCGCTCTACCTTCGGCCCTTCATGTTCGCTAAGGAAGCCTTCCTCGGTGTTCGCCCAGCAAAAAAGATTGCTTTTTACGTGATCGCTTCGCCTGTCGGCCCCTACTTTGGCGGTGATGCGGCACCGGTCTCCATTTGGCTCTCCACCACCTACACCAGGGCTGGACGCGGTGGCACCGGGGCAGCGAAGACCGGCGGTAACTATGCAGCCTCACTGCTTGCCCAGACCGAAGCCGCCGACAATGGGTGCCAGCAGGTTCTCTTCTTAGACTCTGTGGAGGGTAAATACATTGAAGAGCTTGGCGGTATGAACATTGTTCTTGTCTATAAGGATGGCACCCTGGTGACGCCCGACAGCGACACTATTCTCTCGGGAATCACGAGGGATTCCGTGCTGAGTCTTGCCGCCGACCGCGGTCACGCCGTGGAGCGCCGTCCCATCACCATTGAGGAATGGCGAACGGGTGTGGATTCCGGGGACATTGTGGAAGCGTTTGCGTGTGGAACAGCGGCAACCGTTGTGCCCATTGGACAACTCAAAGCTCAGGACTTCACCATTGGTTCCCCTGATGCCCCTGCGGGGACGGTCACCATGGCGTTGCGCCAAGAACTCATTGATATTCAGTTTGGTAAACGCGAAGACACCCACGGTTGGATGTTGAGACTCGATCAGTGACCGTGAGGCGATCATTCGCCCCACCACTGATTTCGGCTGCCTCTGTGATCTCGGGTGGGGTTGTGGGGGCCGTCGCTAGCCTTTACCACGCCGCCTGGTTCCCTGTGGGGTTGATTCTGGTTCTCCTGGCGGTGGGGCTCTATTGCGCGGGGCTACGAGCAGTGTTTCCCACCCGCTATCCCGCGGTGTGGGCAAGCGTGGGGGTTCTGGTCACCCTGAGTGCCCTTGCCGGCTTTGATAGCAGTGGGTCGGTGCTGATTATGGCTGATGCAGCGGGAGGGAGCCTTCTGCTCGGTGTGGCCCTCATCGTGCTGGTGGCCACTGTGTGGCCCAGCTTCCCTCAATCCCGGGGCGATACGATAGAAGTTGAAGCACAAAAGAGGAGCCAGTAGCCGTGACCTATGTGATTGCGTTGCCCTGTGTCGATGTCAAAGACAGAGCATGCATCGATGAATGCCCTGTCGATTGCATCTATGAGGGTGACCGCATGCTCTATATCCACCCGGATGAGTGTGTGGACTGCGGTGCGTGTGAACCAGTGTGCCCTGTTGAGGCGATTTATTACGAAGATGACACCCCAGAAAAGTGGGCTGAGTACTACACGGCCAACGTCGAGTTTTTCAAAGAAGTCGGTTCCCCGGGTGGTGCTGCCAAGGTGGGCGTCATTCACCGCGACCACGAAATCGTGGCCGCCCTTCCCCCACAGAACTAAGGCTCCAGGTGTTAGCTCTTCCCGATTTTCCCTGGGATTCGCTGGAACCCTTCCGGGCTATCGCACAGCAACATCCAGAGGGGTTAATTGACCTCTCGGTGGGCTCCCCTGTGGATGACACACCTCTGGTGGCCAGGGCTGCACTGGAGGCAGCCGCCAACGCTCCCTCCTATCCACTGACCGCAGGGTCGACGGGGCTTCGGGAGGCGATGGCTTCGTGGTTTGAGCGTCGACGAAACACCGGAAAGCTTGAGCATTCCCAGGTGATTCCCTCCATCGGGTCGAAAGAAATAGTGGGTCTTTTGCCCACGCTGCTGGGTCTTCGCTCCACCGATACGATCGTGATTCCAGAAATCGCCTATCCCACCTATGCGGTGGGGGCGAGTGTGGTGGGGGCTTCGGTCATCACCGTGGATAACCCTGATGAATGGCCAGGGGACACCTCGCTCATCTGGCTCAACAGCCCCAGTAACCCCACAGGGGCTGTGGCGACAAGAGAATATCTGCGCCACGCCATCCAGAGAGCTAGAGACATTGGCGCCGTCCTTGTCAGCGACGAATGCTACGCCCAAATGGGATGGGATGTCGAGGTGGTCCCCTCTCTGTTGGACCAGGAAGTAACAGGAGGGGATACCTCGGGGCTCTTGGTTCTGTGTTCCCTCAGCAAACAATCTAACCTCGCTGGATACCGTGCGGGTCTGGTGGCCGGGGATCCCACACTGGTGGATTCCCTGCTGTTGGCTCGCAAACATATGGGCCTTATTGTTCCCTCTCCCATCCAGGCAGCCATGGCTGCGGCGCTCGATGATGACGAGCATGTGGATCTCCAGCGCGAGCGCTATGTCGCGCGTCGCGACACTCTTTTCCCTGCCCTGCGATCAGCAGGATTCCGGATTGACCATTCCGAAGCTGGTCTGTATGCGTGGGCAACACGAGAAGAAGACTGTTGGACAAGTGTGGAGTGGTTGAGTAACCGAGGGATTCTCGTGGCGCCCGGATCGTTTTATGGAACCCGTGGTGGTCACCACATTCGGGTGGCGCTGACCGCGAGCGATCACCACGTTTCGGCCGCCGCATCAAGGCTTGTGGCGTAGGTCTTAGCGCAGGAACACAAAGAAAACCGGCCTTCGCTAGAGTGCTCAGCTAGCAAGAGTGGAGTCCTCTAGGCTGTAAAGGACGTCTGGCAAATGAGGGGCCTGTAATGGATTCACCGAAGAAAGTATCACTGCAGTTTCCTGGTGGAAACGCTGATTTCCCCATCATTGATTCGGTGGAGGGTGCTTCCAGTATCGATTTTTCTACTTTGACCAAGCAGACTGGGTACACGTCGCTGGATCACGGGTTTGTGAATACCGCCTCCACCAAGAGCACGATTACCTATATCGACGGTGATGAGGGTGTGCTGCGCTATCGCGGCTACTCCATCGATGATGTCGCCGAGAACTCTACTTTCTTGGAGGCGGCCTGGCTTCTCATTCGTGGTGAACTGCCTAGTGCGGAGGAGCTGGACACATTTGATGACAGAATTCGTCACCACACTCTGCTGCACGAAGACCTGAAAAGGCTTTTCGATGCGCTTCCCCATAGCGCGCACCCCATGTCGGTGCTCTCTGCTGCGGTGAGCGCCATGTCGACCTACTATGGCGACTCACTCAGCGTTGTCGATCAAGAACAAATTGAGCTCTCCACCATCCGGTTGTTGGCAAAGCTTCCCGTCATCGCGGCTTATGCCCACAAGAAGAGCGTTGGCCAAGCTTTTTTGTATCCCGATAATTCCCGCGGGTTTGTCGAAAACTTCCTGTGGTTGAACTTTGGTTTGATGGCCGAGCCCTATGTCTCAAACCCCGTTCTGGTGAAAGCACTCGATCGTTTGCTGATCCTCCACGAAGACCACGAACAAAACGCCTCCACTTCCACGGTGCGAATGGTGGGCTCCACCGAAGCCAACCTGTTTGCTTCCATCTCTGCCGGTATTAACGCTCTGTCTGGCCCCCTCCACGGTGGTGCGAACGAAGCAGTCTTGTCGATGCTGGCCGAAATCCGCGACTCGGGTGAAGGTGTGCAGAGGTTTGTCGAGCGCGTGAAAAGAAAAGAAGATGGCGTTCGCCTGATGGGCTTTGGCCACCGCATCTATAAGAACTATGACCCGCGAGCGAGGCTCGTGAAAGAAAGTGCCGACGAAGTACTCGCTCAGCTCGGTATCCACGACGAACTTTTAGACATTGCCAAAGACCTCGAAGCGATTGCTCTGGCCGATGACTACTTCATTGAGCGCAAACTGTATCCCAACGTCGACTTCTACACCGGCGTAATCTATAAGGCGATGGGGTTCCCCACCCACATGTTCACTGTGCTTTTTGCCATTGGTCGCCTGCCCGGATGGATCGCGCACTGGCGGGAAATGAACTCTGATGAGGGGACCAGAATCGGTCGCCCGCAGCAGCTCTACGTCGGTCCCGCAGGACGGGATTGGCCTACGCGCTAGGGAAGCCCAAGCGCTAGGGGGAGCTTCGGCGCTCAGAGCTCCGGCGCTCAGAGCTCCAGGGCCGGCGGGGGCCCATGTATACTCCAGGACCCCTGTTCACATCCGGTAGGCAGACTCCGGGAGTGTTAGCTGTGGAGGGCCTCGTTGAGTTCGACGCCGCTACCCGTTCGAGGAATGACTTCCACTGCCCCGGTCAAGGAGTTGCGGCGATAGAGCAGCCCTGGCTGGCCACTGAGCTGGCTTGCCTTCACCGGCGTCGCATTCTCACCCTGAAGCACGGTCACTTTGGTGCCCGCCGTCACATAGAGGCCTGCTTCGACAACACAGTCGTCACCGAGCGAAATTCCAATCCCGGAGTTCGCGCCAAGCAAGCATCGTTTGCCCAACGAAATAGTTTCTTTGCCCCCACCGGACAGGGTTCCCATAATGGAGGCCCCGCCACCAATATCGGTGCCATCACCCACCACGACCCCCTGAGATATCCGACCCTCCACCATGGAGGCACCCAGGGTGCCGGCATTGAAGTTGACGAATCCTTCGTGCATCACCGTTGTTCCGGGTGCGAGGTGGGCACCGAGGCGAACCCGTGACGCATCAGCAATGCGAACTTTGGGTGGTGTGTAGTAGTTCAGCAGTGGGCCAAACCGGTCCAGGCTTGTGATGGTTGCTCCTGCGGCCTGGAGGGTGATCCGGTGGGTGTCATAAAACTCTGGTTCAACGGGGCCCCGAGTGGTGAAAGCCACAACAGGAAGGAGCGAGAATATCCCCTCAAGATTGATGGTGTTTGGCGCAACCAGGCAGTGGCTCAGCAGATGCAGACGTAAGTAGGCATCAGCGGTGGAGGTGGGCGCCTGGTCCAAAGCGATGGCGGTGGTCACGCCGGAGCGCTGAACACCGCGCAGTTCATCTGAGCCCTCAAGATGGCTCAGCTCGGTGGGAATGAGGTGGGAGTCAAAACCTGCCGGTGGCGCACCGAGTGCGGGGGTGGGATACCAGGTGTCGAGCACCGTCTGTGAGGAGGTGGAAAGTGTTGCAATGCCATAACCCCATGCGGTTGCCTCGAACTCAGCCATTACTCCAGGGTAGCGGGCACCAGCGCGCCTAATACACTGAGGGGCATGCCGGGAGCTCACACAGTGCTTGATACAGATGCCACCGCAGCAGATCTCACCCGGCAGATTGTGGACATGCCAAGCCCTTCCGGCCACGAGGCTCCGTTAGCGGACGCCATCGAGCATGCGCTTGCAGGTGCTTCACACCTCGAGGTTGTTCGGGTGGGGAACACCGTTGCTGCTCGCACCACGCTGGGGCGCAAAGCCCGTGTGCTGTGGGCAGGGCATATCGACACGGTCCCCGTCCACAGCAACCTTCCCTCTCACACGGAGGCTGGCTTTCTCTATGGCCGCGGCACGGTGGACATGAAGGGCGGTCTTGCTATTGGTCTCAAGCTCGCCCTCGAGCTGGAGGCACCCCTGCATGATGTGACCTGGATTTTCTATGACAACGAAGAAGTGGAGGCCACTAAGAACGGCCTTGGGCTTTTTGGCGCAGCGCACCCGGAGTGGGTCACGGGAGACTTTGCGATTGTGGGGGAGCCAAGCAATGGTGCGCTGGAGGGTGGATGCAATGGGACCCTCCGGGTTGAGGTGTCCACCACGGGAGTTCAGGCACATTCGGCTCGTTCCTGGAAAGGCACCAATGCTATTCACGCGGTGTCCGATGTTCTCACGCGCTTGGTGGACTACGACGCTCAGACCATCGATGTTGATGGCCTGAGCTATCGCGAAGGCGTGAACGCTGTGGGCATTGCGGGCGGGGTCGCGGGGAATGTCATTCCCGATCGCGCCACGGTGACCATTAATTACCGTTTCGCGCCCGATAAATCTGTTGAGCAAGCCGTCGCGCACATGAACGACGTGTTTGAGGGGTATGAGGTGGTGGTGGTCGACGCGGCAGGGGGAGCGCGACCAGGCCTCAATTCGGCGATTGCGCAAGGTTTTGTGACCGCTTTGGGGGTGGAGGTTCGCCCCAAGTATGGGTGGACCGATGTTGCACGGTTTGGTCAGTGGGGTATTCCGGCGGTCAACTTCGGTCCCGGAGATCCCTCCCTGGCGCATTCCGATGACGAACGAGTGGAGATTGCCAGCATTGAGAGTGTCTTTCAGGGCTTGAAAAGCTGGTTGACGCTCACACGGTAATAAGAACGTTCCCACCACCTGCGCATCTGGGGGATAATAGAGGGACCAAAGACGATTTATGAGGAGATTCCAGCGATGGCCGCAATGAAGCCCAGAACCGGGGATGGACCCATGGAGGCCCTCAAAGAAGGACGCCTCATTGTTGTGAAGGTTCCCCTTGAAGGCGGTGGACGCCTTGTGGTGTCTGTCAACCCGGCGGAAGCCTTGGAGCTCCACAATCAGCTCGCTGGCGCCCTCGCCAAATAGTGCTGTTACTCCTGGGGTAGTCGCACGATATGGACCAGGCCATCGCCA
>Ga0307932_1000839_pt1 | contig 12690 bp, 18 predicted proteins | sample OrgLakmetageno48_FD_201843 | JGI IMG/M metagenome (GOLD analysis project Ga0307932, IMG submission 201843) | Saline water microbial communities from Organic Lake, Antarctica - #48 | ecosystem: Environmental > Aquatic > Non-marine Saline and Alkaline > Saline | place: Antarctica: Organic Lake...
TTGTTTATTGGTTAATACTGCAAAGGACCAGGTTGATACCACTGCAATAATACAAAACGCGATCACTCTAAATGAGCCTAACGCGATGGTCGGCCGCGTGGATTGTGGGTTTTTTGCGTCATGTTCGAGCATAAACCTTAACGTTTCATTAGATTGTTTTATATTTTCGATTTTTACATCAAATTTTTTGCTTAATATCTTTGCTTGCTCGGTAGGAGGCAACTTCATCACTGCGCTTTGAACTTGGTCGCCCGTGGCGTTACTAGGCAATTGTTCATCACCCGGTAATATTTCATTAACTATTTTGACAATACTTTTTCCGCCTGGCACAACATCTTCGACTATGTTGGTGCCCACTGTTTTTACAATATTCCAAAAATTCATAGCAACTTTCCCAGTGAGTTTTCGTAAACCTCGCACTTGCCTTTTAACCACGACCGGACATCAAAACAAGGACACTCTTTAAACCAGTCGCGAGAATCAATGACACCATCACCATTGCTATCGCCATACCAATCGCGGTGGCCGCACACATCTTTATAGTCAATGCTGTACTCTTCGCATTTTCTGACAATCAGTGCGTAAAGCGAATGGTATTGGTGATAGTTATAATTATCCGTGGGCACGCCCTGTTCATCTACGCCACCTATCATGCAAATGCCTAAGTTGTCTTCATTGTGGCCATAAACCTGCGCGCCCTGGATATGTTCTGGCCGGCCTTCCTCAATACCTCCATCTTGTCTAATAACGTAGTGATAGCCAATATCACTCCATCCTCGTCTTAAATGCATCTTGCGAATATCATCCGCAACTAAGTTCTGGCTTGGCCGTGTTGCACTTGCGTGCACTGTAATTCGTTTTGGTGTCATAATGGTACTTCCGTCAGTAAGGGTTTTAAAGCAGATCTTGACTGCTTTCGCGGTGGGTTTGTTGGTGATCAATAATCCATGCTTCTAGCTGATAAATGCTGCCGTAGAATAGACACGTACAACCAGCCCCCATTGCGTTCCATGTATTTTGTTGTGAGTACATACAAAAAAACGGTATTTTATTGTCTTTCATGGGCATATCCCTTTGCGCAAAAAAAAGCCCCGCAGATGCGAGGCTTAAATTAATCATAAATTTTAGGCATAAAAAAACCGCCAGGATAAGCGGTTTAGTTATTGTAAAGGTGGATTCAACATTAAGAATAGTACGCTGCTTATTCCTGCTGTCAAACTAGCCTAAAAAAGCACTGATCTTTTTAATGAATCCGATGGTTTACGCAGTAAGTTATCAATAAAGCATCTGCGCTCTAGTTGATCTAATTGCATAACTAAAATAAACGGTGTTTTTGCACCGAGGCGCAAAGCTGTGCTAAGATTCTGTGACATAAATTAATCCTTTTTGGTTATTGGTTTGATTTTTTGTTTGCGACAATCGGATGGCCGTCTGATTGTCGCTGTTCTTACGTTTTAACTTCATACACCTCCTATTTCTTCTCTTTAGTTTTCAATCGAGCTAGCACTTTCTTTGTTAACATTTTGATAGCTTCATCGCGTGTATAAGTTTTTCCATATGTGCAGCGTAAAACAATGCGCTCTCGATCTTTTAAAAACGAGCATGAAAGGATTTGGCTACTTACAATACTACCATTTGGCTGCGACCTAATACTTTCGTAATCAGACCAGCCGACAGGTAAATCACTGGACCTTTTTGAGCAGCCTGTGCGTTTTACTGCTCTTACTGCCCATTCAGCGGAATTTTCTTTATTCCTCTTACGCGCTGCGTCTAAGTATTCTTGCGCTAATGCTTCTGATGCAAAATAAGTTTGCGTGTTAATACCTTCGACCGCTACTGCCACGCGAAACTTTTTGTGATACTTCTTAATGCCCATTCGCCTATTCCCTGTCGGTTGGCTCATACGTTGTGCCGTCTAATCGCGTTTTAACTAAATTTGCAGCAGCAATGCATGTGTTCATTAATTCGTTCTGAGCGGGCACCGAGAGCGGTTGCTGTTGTTCACATATTTCTTTACAGATAACTGCCATTAACCTTAGTTGATTTACTTTAAATTCTGCCATTTTACCGTTCCTTATTAGTTATACATTTTTTCCAGGGCTTGTGCCTTTTCTCTTCCTTTTTGAGTAAGTGCCATTGCCCAGGTCAAAGAAGTGGTTAGCCTCCTGTTAATAAGCCCTTTTTCTGCGAGTCTTTTTACGCCGATCCGAAAGTTGTTTTTGTGTACTGGGTTTAGCCGACTGTTATTAATAATCCCAAGAAGCTTGCTCATATCTATTTGAGTTACCCCTTTTCTTTCTAATGCCAGTAAGACTACTAGTGTACTTTTCTGTGACTCACCGAGCCTGTCTATTACCATGTTATTACCATACCCTTGTTAATCATTACTGCAATGATTAAGGATTGTAGGCTATTTATTACCCATTGAAAAGCTTTATTGTCTAAATTTAGTCATCGGCATAAAAAAGTGTAGATGTCATTAGGTAGCAAACGAAAGGTAATTATAATTTACAAACTGTAACGAAGATTTTTATTTACAATTGCTATTTACCGCTTAATATTTGACCGTAAAAAAGGTATAATAAACACTTACTTAACAAGCTTTGCAGAGGTTTTTCTATGGCAACTAAGATCATTAAATTTTCAGTAGCAGCGCTAAAAGAGGCAACGCTTGATACCGCATTTAAAGAATTTAGAGATGTACGATATCCCCTTAGATTGCGACTGCATAAAAATAGAGAGCGCGGTAGCTGGTATCTAGTGCGCTCGGTAAAAGGAAAATCTAAACACGAAAAATTAGGTAACTATCCAGCCATAAAACTAAAAGATATTTTGGCTAATTTAAGTAAAAATTTACTGGCTACGACTGCTAAACCTGAAAGCGAGTTTAAAAATATTGGCGATCTTTTAAACTGGTATTTATCGCGCACAGAGTCGAACAGCCAGTTAACGGCGCAGCGTAAGGCGACGATCAGGTGGGGCATTACTCGGCACCTATTGCCACTCCTGGATAACCTGGAGTTAAAAAACATTACAGCAGGTTTGTTAGATAGATATTTTTTTCAACCAATCCAACAAAAATACTCAATGTCTACTGCTAAAAACATTTGGATTATATTAAAACAGGCTGTTGCACAAGCGGTCCGGCTAACTCTAATTGAGCCTAGTCCCATTTCGACCTTTGAATTTGGCGATTTTATTAAAGTATCTAATGTTGCGGGCCGCCCAGGTTTAAAATATTGGCAGGTATCAAAGCTTTTTGATGATGCACCGCTTGCTAGTGTACCTGCGCGTGCATTGGTCACTATTATGCTATTGAACGGCACACGCCTGGGCGAAACAAGACAAACAAAATGGACTGATATTTGTTTTGAAACAAACATTTGGTCGATACCAGGAGCGATCACTAAAACGCGTGTTGAATTAAACCTACCGATTACCGCTGCATTTAAAAAAATATTAACAGACTACCGCCGATGGCAAGAAACGAAGGGCTATACAGGTGCGTTTTTGTTTCCTGCCCCCAGGCATAAAAGTGCAATCTCTGCGTCTGTTGCTGATGATTTAATCCAAGAGATTAGTCAAGGGAATTGGACTAGCCACATGATTCGTAAATTTGCACGAACAACCTGGGTTGAGCTGAGAATAGACTTTTTAATTTCTGAGCTGTTGTTAAATCATAAGCTCACTAAAGTTACATCAGCGTATATTCATACTGATGCTAACGAAGCTAAAAAAGAGGCGTTAGAAACCTACCATAATTGGATACTATTAAAATTTAGCACGGTTAATACGCTAATAAAAGGCGGGGCAGACGCGCGATAGAAAATCTATGTTAATAAATTTAGAGTCACTAAGCCCAAGGCTTCCAAGCGATTCTAGATTTTGTTATGTCAGACAATACCCGAACCCAAGTGCCATTGGTTATAAAATGAACGTTCAAATAGGCAATTGGGGCGGTAAAATGAGCATAAATGTAATTGAACAGTTGATATTGTTGTCAAATCCTAAGACAGTCAAGATAGATGCAAGCACAGGCCGTATTCCACACCATAAGCGTCTACATTCGCAAGAAGTTTTCTCTGCACTCAATTCAGCGGGGTTGAATCACATATTAGGGATGCTCATTATTAAAGCTAAGTATTTAGATGACAAAGAAAGTGAGCAATCATTGTGCGATGTTATAATTTCACAGCTAAAACGCCAGGTAGTTGATAACCAAGAGGTATTGGCGTTTATTATTAATTCAATGATTTTGGACCGCCCGCTTCCCGGACAGCGTAAGCGCATTAAATCAATTTATAAGCGCTTTGCTTCAACAGCGACGAAACATAAATCTGCAATTACTCAATTAGAAAATAAACTCTCTGATATTGATAGTGGTTCTCAACGAAATACCTATCGCATCGCGTCTTTAAAAGAGCAAATTGCTAGCGAAAATAGCAAGTTAGACAGTTATGCAGAGCGCCAGTCACGCACCACTAACCATTGCCCTGCTTGCTCTCAAAGCGGCTGCGAACACTGCGCTGGCAGTGGTAAAATAGCGGTCAAAATGGCGGATGCACAGGACTTATTTAAAGAAATCGACCTGCCGTATGTCTCTCATAAATTTTTAACAGAATATTGGACAAAAGTTTTATGCGTAGTCAGCGGCCTGCAAATTGAGGAAAATAACGTTTTAAAAGCGATGAAAATCAGGATGGAATTAGAGCTGAACGCTTGATCTCCCCTAACATTTAATTTATTGTTGCTAAACATAGCTACCCCGACCAATTTAATTGGCCGGGGTTTTTTTATGCCAAAAATAAAATTAGGTTACATAAATGCCCCCAAAAACCCCCTGGCTCAACTATTTGCCCGTGATATCTGCCATTGTGATCGCTATATCTGGTTATGCAGCGCTAAATTCTACTGTTGCAGGACACACTGTAGAGATTTCTGATATTAAAAAAGCCCTAGGAAAACACGCGTTAGCTGTAAACAAATTAGATACGTTTGAATTGATGATTGACGCTAACTCGCGCAGTTTTGATAAGTTTTTAAACCGTTTTGACGAGTTTTTAGCTACGCAAGTAAGGATGAATAATCAATTAACTAAACTTAATGCACAGCTCAATACTCGCCAAGAAATGATACTAAAAATACTGGAAAAAAAATAAATGGCAACTGACTGGTCATCCCTGGCAGCGCGCTTTAGAAAAGAGCACGCAAGAACAGGCATATCAGTCAAAGATTTTTGTAAAATACACAGCTTAAATCTGGCTAGCGCTCGACGTCATATTAAGCCTGTTTCAAAATCTAAAAGTGTGCACACAAAAAACGGCGATGCGCGCAAACCTAAAAATAAGAAAAGTACGCAAAATAGGTCCGAACACAAAACCGAAGATCTTAATGATCAAAGTGTTAGCGGCTCAGAAAAAGGATCAGACTCGCAAACAGATTCGCAAAAAAATGCGCAAAACCGGAAACTGGTAACACCCTTTGTGGCAGGAAACCAATGTGCGCGCACTTTAGGCCATTATTCTGAGTTTGTAACAACAGCCTCGGATGCTGCTCGCTATCAAAGCTCGCAAACTGCGTCATTGCGAGATGAACTGCACTTAACGCGAATGCAGCACTCCAATTTGCTAGCAGGTATACAGCGACTAGAGCGATTGCTAGAAGATGAATACACCGATGTTGAAACAAAAGCGCGATTATATGAGGGACATATTCGCTATCAGATTGAGTCAGGCCGGAGAGTTGCGCGCATTGAGTCAATTGAAAACTCGCTTGTATCCCAAGAAGCTCAGTCTGTGAATATTGAAAAGAACCGCGCATTAACGCGTAAAGCGACCCTCGAAGGAGATAAGTTAGAGCAAGATGCCGGCAACACAAAATCACCTTTCAACGATATGTACGAAGAAATACTGGCGCTTGGCAGTGATGGAATGATGAACTACTAATGAGCGAACTACCCGACAAGCCAGACCCGAAGCGGCTAAAGCGCATTTATACCCTTATGAAAAATAAGTGGTGGCGCATGAATAACTTATACAAAATTGAAAATGAGGATGGCGATCTAGTCACGTTTAAGTTGCGTCCTGCTCAATTATTACTGTTTAAGTTGATGCACCAGAAAAATTTAATACTCAAAGCAAGGCAACTTGGATTTTCGACAGCGATTGACATCTACATTCTTGATGAAGCGCTGTGGTCCACTAATTTAAAATGCGGCATTATTGCGCAAGATATCATGGCAGCAGGTGAAATATTCCGCACTAAAATTGAAATACCCTACGACAATCTTCTAGGTTACATAAAAGCCCTAACGACTGTAAAAGCAAGAAGATCAGGTGTGACAGGCGGTTATCTACGTTTTGGTAATGGCTCTAGCGTCCAAGTAGCAACCAGTTTTCGCTCAGGAACGCTCCAGCGCTTACATATCTCAGAGCACGGGAAATTGTGCGCTCAGTACCCCAAAAAAGCCAAAGAGGTCAAAACTGGTACGTTAAATGCGATTCACCAGGATTCAATTGTATTTATAGAGTCAACGGCGGAGGGCGTAGGCGGTGATTTTCACGCTATGTGCATAAAAGCAATGGCATTAGCTAAAGCTGGCGTTCCCCTGGGGAAGATGGATTGGGGCTTTCATTTTTTTGCCTGGTATCAAGATCCTAAATATGTTGCAGCAGTGCCAAGCTCGGGATTATTTGTATCAAAAGAAATGCGCGAATATTTTAAAGCTGTCGAGGAAAGCATGGATGTGCACCTCAGCGCGCGTCAAAAACAGTGGTATCTCAATAAGCAAAGCGACCAGGGCGATGAAATGAAGCAAGAGTTTCCTTCTACGCCCCTGGAAGCGTTTCTGGTTTCTGGCCGCCGCGTATTTAGTTCAGTTGATATGTTAAAAGCAGACTCAGGTACGCGGCCACCGCTGATTATTTACGATATTAGTCCGGTTACCGGTAAAAAAGTGAAAGTAGCAAAGCCGGCGCACATGGATGAAGCGGCGCAGCAGTCGGTTAAAAATCTATTGCTAGTTTGGGAGCTACCGGAAAAAACAGACTATGCCATCGGTGTAGATATCGCAGAAGGCCTAGAACATGGTGATAACAGCTCGATTGACGTAGTACGAAAAGATACAGGCGAGCAAGTTGCGCATTGGTACGGAAAGCTCGATGTCGAGTTGTTAGCGGTTTTATCTAAACATATTGGATTGATGTATAACCGAGCCTATATCGGGCCTGAGCGTAACAACCACGGTCATGCGTTTATCCTCAAACTAAAAGATATTTACCCTATTTCACGTATTTATGCCGAGCAATATATTGATCGCGCTGATGAAGACGAAAAAGCGCAGCTTGGCTGGCTCACCACTCGACACAGTAAACCTATTTTATCAGAAAGCATGAAAACACTGTTTAAAGGGAGGCGCAGCGGTATTAAGTGGGCTGGCACGATTGGCGAATTTAATACCTATGTTTACGACAGCAAAGGCAGCATGAACGCGCAGACGGGGTGTTTTGATGATCAAGTAATGAGCTACATGATTGCGCAAGAAATGCGTATAAGAATGCCGTCAACCCAACAAATTGATAATACTTCTCGTCCAATCAAACCCTTTGGCGAGGCATAAGGATACACTATGCAAGCTACTAGCAACGCAACCGGCACTCAACAATTTAAACAGTCAATTGTTAACCAAGCAACATTAAAAGCGATTATGTCAGATATTGATGCGCAACCAGGTTGGCGTACAAATGCGAATAAAGCGTGCGCTTATTATGATGGCGATCAGTTGTCCAAAGAAGTTAAAGGTAACTTAGAAAGACGCGGGCAACCTTTGACTATTCATAACCTCATTGCCCCGGCAATTGACGGGGTGCTTGGCATGGAGGCTACGACCCGAACCGGTTTATTAGTTAAATCTGATGATCCAGACGAAGGTTTAGATCAAATGACCGAGGGAGTTAACTCGTTATTTGCTGATTATGCCCGGCTTGGTAATTTAGACCGTGCACGCGCTGATGCATATTCGAGTATGTTGAAAGCTGGTGTAGGATTTGTAGAAGTTTATCGCTCTCTAGATTTGTTTAAATCCAAATACAAAATTAAAAATGTACCTCGCGATGAAATTTACTGGGATTGGCACTCGAAAGAAGCCGATTTTAGTGATGCGCGCTGGCTAATGCGGGTGCGCTGGATAGATGTTGACGAGATCAAGCAATTAGTACCGAGTAAAGCAGATATAATTAGCTGGGCAGTGAATGCCTGGACCGACTTTGCCGATACCTCTCTTATTGAAGGTGCCGATGCGGGATTGCTCAGCGCTTGGGAAGAGCATAAGGGTTGGTCACGTAATGACAGCGAATGGCTAAATGATGGCCGTGATCGGGTTAAGCTGCAAGTTATCTATTATCGTCAGATTGAACAGGTACCGGTTCTGACGTTATCCGATGGGCGCGTTATTGAATTTGACAAGAACAATGAGGCACATTCGGCGGCTGTCGCCGTTGGTCGAATTAAGGTTGAAATAGCCAATACTAGTCGTATTGTTGAATCCTGGTATGCCGGGCCGCATCATCTAGGCGATAAAAAATGTGACGCACCACAAGGGTTATTTCCAATAGTGCCGTTCTTTGCGTACCGCAAAGATAGCAGCGGTGAGCCCTATGGATTGATTTCGCGCGCTATTCCTGCTCAAGACGAAGTTAACTTTAGGCGCATTAAATTAACCTATCTATTGCAAGCTAAGCGTGTGGTAATGGATAAAGACGCAACGAATATGTCGCGTGAGCAAGTCATGGAAGAGGTTGAGCGACCAGATGGTTTAGTTACGCTGAGCCCAGATAGACGCAACCATAAAAGCATAGCAGAATCTTTTCAGGTGCAGCAAGATTTTAATATTGCTGCACAGCAGTTTGATATTATGCAAGAGTCGATGAAGTTAATTCAGGACACAATGGGCGTTTATGGATCGTTTCTTGGACAAGAATCTAATGCAACCTCGGGCGTGGCCATTGCTAATCTGGTTCAGCAGGGAGCTACAACCCTAGCAGAAGTTAATGATAATTATCGTTTTGCTAGCCAGTTAACCGGCAATCTACTGCTCGGATTTATCCTGGAAGATACCAAAGAGAAAGACAATGTTGCGGTCACTATTCATCCCGATGACAAAGCCAAGCGAAAAAAAGTGATGCTTAATGAGCCAAATGATCAAGGGAAGCGCAATAACGATTTAACACGCTTACGATCTCATATTGCACTTGCGCCGATACAAGCAACGGCTTCATACAAACAACAGCTAGCAGATCGCATGATGAACGTGACTGCACAATTACCTTCTGAAATACAAGCAGTGGTTATTGACCTAGTGCTTGAACTCTCTGATGTGCCGAATAAAGAGGAGTATATCGAGCGGGTACGTGGTGCACTGGACATTGATAAAGATGAAGAGGATATGACGGAACAAGAGCAGCAACAGATGCAGCAGAAGCAAGAACAGCAACAGCAAGAGATGCAGCAGCAGAAAGAGTTAATGATGCGTGAAGCAACAGCAAAAGTCGATAAGCTAGAAGCGGAGGCGATGAACACTAAAGCAAAAGCGCAACGTGAGCTTGCATTAGTGCAAAGCCAGGGCTATGACGATGCTAAAATTCAGGTTGAAACAGCGGCTATTATGCAAAAAATGGAAGAAACGCGGCAAAATATCGCAATACAGTTCTCTGATGTAAAAGATAAGTTGTTGAATGGTATTGAGAGAGAGTTAGATCAAATTCAATTGTAACGTTTATTTGCAAAGGTAATTTAGGCGCTATCTGATGGATTTTTTATTTAAGCCGTTGCAATTGTTGGTCAATTAATTTACATTTGATCCACAAATAGGGCAAAGCCCTTTTTAAACCTACTACAGAAACCCTGGCTATTTATTTAGCTGGGGTTTTTTTATGTCTAAAATTTAAGGACGGCTAATGAATAAGTTACCAGCAGCACATATTGATGCGTTAGTAGCGACGTTAACGTTTAAGTTTTCACGCATTGAAGATTCAAACACCACGGTTTGTGCGGCATTGCTGCCCGGTGATTTTCGTGTTGGGTTAGGTGACAGTGCATGTATAAATCCAGAAAACTTTGATTTTGAAACAGGCAAAAAATATTCAAAGGAGCGCGCTATTGAAAACGCGACGAATAACCTTTGGCAGTTAGAGGGTTATGTATTAAAGACCACCGGTAATCTTTCCGAAGTATTAAAACCGTAAAAGAAGGATAAAGTAATGACAAAGTTAGCCATATTTTACGGTAGTAACCCGATAGCTATCAAAGCCGAGCCGATGACGCTGGGCGAATATAACGAATTTCGCGGTTGGGAATTAGAAGATGATGAAGAAGCATTGTCGCAGGGTTATTTGCTTGAGCTGTTAAACGAAACCCCCAATACCGCTGAATATGAAGGCTACGTTACCTGGGCTGATAAAGAGCAGTTTGAAAACTCATTTACCAGCAGCGGCAACTTATCTTGCGGTCATGCGATAGAGTTGTTGAACTACAGTGAGGCATTAACTATTTCTCGCCAAGCCTGGCATCAAGGTGAGCAGCTATTTTTTAATGAAGATGGGTTTATTATGGTACACGATGAGTCGGGCAATAATACTCCCTGGTCGCCTACTCAGGACGATATGTCAGCGCGTGACTATTTTGTGGTGGGCCAATAAATGACCCCACCAACTCCAAACCATGCAGCAACAGAAGAATCCGGCAGCCCAAAGCGTAATCCGCCCGCAGCAAACCCTATTATGCGCTATTTTGCATACGAGCATTTACCCGAGCATCTTCGTGTTGTGAGTGAGCCAATTTGTAAGTTGGCAATTCAAATGGATAATCAGCTTTCCCCATCGTCTGAAAAGCACGCAGGACTACGCAAGTTGCTTGAAGCGAAGGATTGTTTAGTCCGCGCACACTTGAGTAAATCTTAACAATCTTTTGGTCCATTTAATTAAGGAATACTATGTTTAAGCAATATTTAAGCAAAATAATTATTCGCCATGCGCATGAGATACAACAGGAAGACTCAATTTTATCGCTGGAAGGTGAAGAATCTACTAGCCTTTTGCTTGGGGAAGTCCGGTTTAAGCATTATGAGCCTGTTAAAACCGGCGATTTTATTGTGCGCTTAACTGAAGACGATACCTATCACTGCTCGCGTGCAGTGTTTTTAGATCGAAATGAAGTCGAATGCCAGCAAACATTTGATTTTGGTCTTGCTATCAAGTTCTTAAAAGCAGGCGCAAAAATAGCGCGCACTGGCTGGAATGGCAATGGCATGTTCGCTTATTATGTGCCGGCTAACCGATATTCCGATGTGACCAAACAATCAGGGTTAGTATCAGATAAAGATGGAAAAGCACCCTATCGCGAATACCTGGCATTAAAGACAGCGCAGAATGATATCGCAGTGTGGAACCCAAGCACGAGCGATTGTCTGGCGAACGACTGGGTTATTATTCCGTAACCTTTATAACGAAATGACACCTAGCCGCTTAATTGCGGTTTTTTTGTCTCTAAAAATTGTCTTTGAGCTAAGACGCTCTTTTTTATTTGAGAGCGTCTTGTCGCAGAGACAGCGAAACGTCTATTACTACCGGAGAAGCAATTAAATGGCAAACAACGAAAGCAGCAATAACATCACGGGCAATGAATCAATTGAAGAGTTGGAAGCGTGGCTAGACGGACTAGAAGAAGATGATGGGGTTGATGAACCCCCCACTGAGGCTAAGAAATCAAGCAACGATGATGACCTTAAAGCAAACGATGACGTTATAGCCGATAAAGCTACAGACACGGCGACTGTAGGAACTGAGTCAAGTGAAATTGATGCACAAAAGGTGATTGAGTCGAAGAACGGTGGACACACCATTCCTTACAGCGAGCTTGAAAAAGCACGCGCTGAGACACAAACACTGCAACAACAGATAAAGGAGCTGCAAGCAGGCCACCAAACGCATGAGAAAACGCAGCGAATGGTTGAGTCGCGAAACAAGCAGTTAACAGCCCTGGGTGTTGAACCAGAAGATTTACCCGAAGATGTTGTAGTTTCTGATGATGAACTGGCGCAAATGGCAGAAGATTACCCGGAAATTGGTCGCGCAATGATGGCCATGAACCAGAAAATCAAAGCCATTAGTCCCCAGGAACAGCAGCAGAGCGCTGAACAAACTTCGCAAGATAATGATGATGTAGGTCAAATGATTCAGTCCATTCCTGAATTAGCTGAAATGCAAAAATCTGGCGGCGATGATTGGCAGCGGGCGATTGAGTTGGATGATCAGCTAATGGCAGATCCGAATTGGCAAGGAAAAACCCAAGTTGAGCGGTTCCAAGAGGTGACACGACAAGTCGTTACTGAAAAAAGCACCTCTTCTCGCGATACGGCAGAGCGCGTAGCTAACCAGGCAATCGACAAGGCCAAAGGCACCTTGCCAAGCTCGCCCAGTGAAATTGGTAACTCCCATGTTCATCAACAATCTAATGCCGAATTTATGGCTAGCGCCAATGCTGCGGAAATGCAGGCTAAATTCATGGATATGGATATGGATGAAATGGAGGCAATGCTTACAGAATAAAAAATCACATCAAATTACTGATGTTTCGCCAATTTGTTGGGGCTTTCTTTTGATAAGAAGCCCCTTTTTTAAGGACTAAATTATGACC
>Ga0307932_1000842_pt1 | contig 12650 bp, 19 predicted proteins | sample OrgLakmetageno48_FD_201843 | JGI IMG/M metagenome (GOLD analysis project Ga0307932, IMG submission 201843) | Saline water microbial communities from Organic Lake, Antarctica - #48 | ecosystem: Environmental > Aquatic > Non-marine Saline and Alkaline > Saline | place: Antarctica: Organic Lake...
AGAAAGGATATGGAAGAACTTTATTTCTACACTCAAACCGGAAAACTTCAACGCATTTGCCCTTATTGATTGCAAAAATCCTGAGATAAATTGTGTTGCAGTTACACTAAGTTTAATTATTGTTGAACTGTCCAGCTCATTTAGGAATAAAATGTTTTCCTTCAGCGGGAATTTGGAAGTTCACAATATCACGTCCACATTGCAGGAAAAAATTAAACAAATTATCTCCGCAATAGAAACGGGGTGTATTGACATAAACAAAGTTCTAAGAAGATTTCTGACATATATGTTACACAACAATATTGGACCGCAATCGGTCCCAGAAACAATTTACATCTTTAGTGACCATATGTCCGGTGCATATTTAGAGCATGAATATAAATTTATTAACTACTATTACAATATTTATTATTATAAAAGACCGCGGATTGTTTTTTGGAACCTACATTGTGACCATGTTTCATATTCACAGATTCCAGCATTGGGCAACTGTATTCTGATCAATGGATACAATGATAATTTATTCGAATCTTTTATTAATAATAAGCAATTGACCGAGGAAACTATATTAGACCATGTTCTCAACTCGCCAAGATATGATAGAATTAGGTTGACTTATGACAATATTTAAAAAATAAATTTAATTTAAAGATATGTATATATATCTTTATAATTAATAGAGCAAGTAATGCAATAGGCATAAAAGATAAATCTCACATACGCATACAGTATTTATGCATACAGCAATTTCCATCATAATTATATAATATTTTCCTAATAAAGCAGTTATTAATTTATTTTATTAGGATCGTTGGGTTAAAATTCCGGGTTAGGTTATTAGGTTAGATTTTAAATTATTAGATTAGATTAGATATTATATTATATTATATTATATTATATTAAATTGACATATTATCAAGATACTGTTATTGTTGTTATTATTTTTCTTATTGTTTTTGTTCTTAAATTGTTGTTATTATGCATGCTATTTTTATTGAATTATTATATTGTTAAATTGTTAAATTATATGTGATTATTGTTAAAGTAAATTATTAAATATGTTATAAGCCACATCTTTAAACTACAATTTCTATTTTAGTAGTACAAAATGGTTGGGCTTATAATCTTTGGCAATACCAAGCCATAGTTCATTGAATTAGTAAAAATTCTTTTAATATTTTTTTTTCTGATAATGTATCAAGGATGCATATGTTTTAATTAAGTATCTAAATGATGGGTTTGTTAATACCGGAACATTCCTCGCATTATTTGCCGTAAGCAATATATATATGACCTGATTATAACTCAGGCCTGAAGATAATAAATAAAACGCGATCGCTGTTGCACTCCTATTAACTCCGGCGCGACAATTAACCAAAACATTTAAATTATTATCTATGCAACTTTTAATATATCTTCGGGCACCTGTAAATGCATCAATATATGTATCCAACAAGTCGAAGGTTACATCTTTATCGGCAATAAATATATGAATTACTGGCAAATTTGTTTCGAATTTTATGCCACTTAAATTAATTATAAAATTAATGTTCTTGCTCAATAGAAATTCCTCGTCACATGCAACTTGTAAAGAAGAGATATAAATATTATCACAGACAAAACCAAGTGAATCCTGCATTATATTATTAATTATATTATTATTATTAACAATAATATAAATGCAATGAATTTGAATGAGGTACTTACGTATATAATTTCACCTCTTAAGCCTGTAGTTATAAATAATAATTATATATATGATGGAGCTTTCTTAACACTTACTTGTTCTAAACACGTGCATAAATATTTAATATATGATATAGTAAATACTAATCTTAAATGTAAAACATGTAATTATGGTAATAAATTTGTAAAATTTGTGAGAGAAATAGTAGAAGAATATTTTATAGTGGAACCATCTGACGAAAACTCGTACGAATTCTTTAATCCAAATCTCAAAATAAATATTATTTGTAATAATAAAGTTGGAATCGCAAGTGTAGAAACTGGTGAATGGTTAAGGATAACTTTTCATAAAACATCATCAGTTACTCAAATCAAGAAACTATTGTATATATTCTTGTCAAATAAGGATTTACCATGTTTAATCAAAGATAAAATACTTAACATCAAGCACGAGGTCTTTAAAAAGAAGATGCCGCTCCCAAAAACATCAAAATCGATAGATGAATTAGAAATTAAAGATACAATAATTAATAACTAAATAATGAAGGGAAAATATTTACTGAAGCCATGGGCGGAAATTACGGGGAAAAACATGAAGGAATTTAGCATTAACAAAATAGAAAATCTTTATTATACAAATAAAATTACAAAAGATGAAATGGCGGCTTGGAAACTAAGGACGTGTGATTTTCCAGATAGTGATTATTGGATGCCATATAAGATCACAACAGATAATAAAATCAAGATTTATTATATGAATTTGGATAGTAAATCAAGCAAATTTAGCACAATCTTAACTCTCAATATGGAAGAAAATGGGGAGATTGTATTTCGCGAGTGGAAAGATTCCAAGTATGTGGAACGCAAGGCAGTCATTGAGAATGAACCAACATGCCCCAAGCCAACAAAGGACGATGTTGACATGATATCGAGTTTTATTAAAGAATAAATCATTAAGAATCAAAACTGGAGATTTCAAATATGATGGAATTAAAATTTGCCTTTATCATTTTATTTTTAAAAAGGTCTTCGTAGTAATATTCGAATTTATATAATTTTTTTGTTTTTATTTTGAATTCGGACTCCTCAAGCAAAGCATAGAATTTTGCATCATACCACCGCGGCCCATAAAACATAAAGCTGCATGGATATTTTCTAAGTAATTCGATGCATTTTTCCGCGGCTTTTTGAAGAATATCTTCAATAAATGGGGGATTTACAATTATTTTTTTCCCATTGAACTCCTCGTCCATGTCGAAAAATCTTCCAAGGCTGCCAAATGTTTTGTCTTCTTCAAATAAACTGCAATATTTTAGTTGAGGATCTATACGAATAATTTGTGAATTGAATGGCGAAGCAAAGCCCTCAATTTCATAGCCATTGTCCACATGCTCTTTATATTCCATATATGGGACTGCCCATTGTTGTGAATTAGGAAGAAGTGCCGCGTATTTCAGTGCCACATTCATTATTTGTTCTATTGTCCCCATGTTAATTAATATTTCATATCTTTCCGGGTTTAATGACAGTGTGTATTTTCCATACTTGATTTCGCCATCAGTGTTGGTCAATACTGCATCCGAATCAGGCACAGGCTTCTTTATGATTTTTAACATTTTGTCAATGTTGTATTTTATATTTTTTTGCTTCAATTCGTCAACCAGTTTGTTTTTTGTGTCAGTATTGTAAATAAGCGGAGAGTTAGACAAATTTGCATTTGACATGAAAAATCTTTCTATTATATTGTGTAATTCATAATTATTACCAAGAGTCTTTTCAATTTCGCGCGCCTTCAAATAAGTTTCATAGTTTTCTTGAAGATCGGATTCACTTCCACCGGTTTTTGTCACATTTATATAATTGGACAAAAAATCCATTATGAAACTTCTAAAATAAAGGGCAATAATTACCAACAATATTAAAAGTATTATGCTAAAATTCATTTTATATATTATATAATATATTATTATTTATGTCGTCTATTTCTCAAAACACATTCGTGGACTTCAAAGCAAGTGGCCGAAACATTGGATTCGGAGTGGGTGGACTTAATGCAGATGATGTTAAGGCAGACATCACTTTTGCAATAAAGGACAGTAGCAAAACATATTTTATTGAGAATTTCATAACGGAAGATGCGGCGCAATATGATTTATTTGAGCTAGAACTCCCAGAAAACAATAAGGGGCCAAATTATATCATACACGTGCGTGTATTATTGACCGCCATCCGCACCGATGATCCGGCACTTCCTGCATCGGATGTGGGGACATTAATCAAAAAAGAATTTATGCTAACTTATTTCAATGATGTTGTTAACACGCAAGAAATATATGATTCATCATTTCCCGGGGCGACCAATCTTACTGCAACAATGGTTGGCTACTTTATCAAGATCGCGGGCGAATTAAGCAAAACATATCTTTGGGGCGGTACAGTTACGATAACATATGTGAATTAATTCATGCATATTTACATGAATTAATATAGCATATTTATTAAATTATTAATATAAGTATACAATGGAAAATACATTACTTGGTAATCTTACTGTTTCGGGAAATGGGTCGATAACAAATACGATTGGGTGTCTGAATATGCATTAAACATACAGTCCGGAACAGATATGGCGCGATTGCGAAGTATAAATAGGAGTAGATATGTTGCTGGAACTTCTATAGAGAATGGATTCGGTGTTAGATTCGGAGCACTGCCTCTTTCCACACAAGAGATTAAACTTGGTTGTTTTGACGAATCCGATGGCCTTTATTATAAAAGTAACAAGTAGTGGAATATTCTTGGAAGTCATAAGAAGTGGGATTATAACATTATCAGTTGGGCAAAGCAATTGGAATGTTGATAAAATGGATGGGACAATGGGAGGCAAATTAATCAAACTATACATACTTATGCACCAACTAATTCGACCTCATTAGTGAATCCGAACTTACCGATCACCACTGAAATTAATTCAAATGGTACGACGCAAGATAATACAATTTATGTGGCGGGTCGTCAATGCTCGATCGTGGGAACGGAATCACCAACCTTTAGGGTGAATGGGACTATTTTTGAAAAGAGTATCCCATCTACTTCTTTTATGCCCATAATAACAATACGAAGAAAGGCCGAGGGCGTTGGCGCGGATGTAACTTTGGATAGTTTTGATATTATTACAACAGCAAATACCGAAATCCAAATATGTCAGGGTGGTATCTTAGATCCCGCGCCTGCATATGGATCAATTACTGATTCACCAGATGAGGAAACAATTGTTGAAAAAGCAATGCATCAAATACAATCACAGGAGGAATTCCTGTGTGGATTGGATTGTCACCCGCCGGAAAGTCGACAATATTGCAAAACAATATTGACTTCAATTTAGATGAATTTAATCCGCTGTCCATTTGCTGCAAATCTTTAGATACTGGTGGCGGGACGCAACCACGAAAATTTGCTTAAGGTGGAATGAGGGCTGGTAATTAAAATTATGTCATCATATGTATATGATCGACATGATTGACACAAAAAAAGATATGATAACTGCTTTAAAGAAATCTCGCCCATCTTCTTATTTTGTTCCGGGCGCAGTTATAAAAGTGAATGATAAAATGCAAAAGTATCAATACACATTAACAGAAAAAATTAATAGCAACTTTGCGGAAGATTTCGAGCCGGAACTGACGCCAAAGGAAATATTAGAATTGGGTGCATTTGAGGGAAAATATATGAACGATTGCATTAATGAATTTCCAAGAAGCTGGTTTACAAAAAAAGTATTGGAAAAGCTTTCGCCTGAGGGACCAAATCCTGATCTAAATTATTACAAAATAAAATCAAGGCAATCTTTACAGGTGTGGCAAAAGAAAAAGTGGATCATTAAGCCCGATGTCCGCGGCTGGTTTCAATGGTATTGCAGGTACTATATTGGCAGAAGATTGCCCGATGTTGATGCGCGGCAGATTTCAAGATGGCGTAGCTTTATAAGGCATCGGGCGCAGGTGGTTAAAAATTGCAAATCAAATAATTCTTGCCGCATTAAGCAAAGACAGGCATTATTGCAATGGGCATATGATCCGCGAAATATATAAATTTAATACAAATAATTTAATATAATTGTATAATATAGAACAAACATGGTTGAAGAATATTCGCGGGTGAAATTCAAGGACGAGTTGGAAATAACATACATTATCGAAGATACTGGCGACGATGTTTTATTTAAAATGGACACGTATGAAAAAGTAGGAGAAGATGAAAGATACGGCGGCACTAAAAGAAATATATCCTATGAACAATATAATTATTATGTAATTGGTCACGATATTCCAACATTTATTGAAAATGTTATTAATGAGGCATATCATCCAGTGAAAGATCTCGCATGGAGAAACCTACATGAAGAAGAGACCGATACTGACAAACCACATGCTGTCGATAAATATTTTGATGAAAATGGTGTTTATATTCCAGCGGAAAAAAGACCAGGTTATGATCCAAATAAGGAGAAATCTCCCCTCATGGCTTCAATCAAACCAACCATGATTTTGATTGTAATTATTATAAGTATTATATTATTTGCTCTCATTATTTTATTGATTTTATCCTATAGTAAAAAAAAATAAATTAATATTTGTAGAATTTTTCCACGCATATGAACTTATCTACGGGGATTTTGCTCATTATTTTGTATTTAGAATCAATATACTTTATCCAATCACCAAGAAGAAATTTCTTATTCATAATATAAATTTCTATATTAATGTTTTCGAGAAATTTAATTTTACACATTTCTTTGATTTCATCCGACGACAATCTTTGTAAATTATAACTCGTGATTCCAAAGTCCCCATTGGAAATATTCCACAACATCATTGCGATCAATAATGAAGAGATTTCCAAATTATTGGAAATCTCTTCATCATATAGGCGCGATTGATATAATTTAGCAAAGCAAAATACAATTTCTTTTTCTTCTAATACGCCCCTGATTCCCTCAATGATCCTGAGCTCGTATTTTCTCAAATAATTATTATTAATTCGCAACTTGAACATGCAGTAAAGTATATTTTTTTTTATTATATCAATATTTAGCTTGGTGTAATTGATTTCGAGAGCTGTCATATAAGCATCATAGAAGGATTGATTCGCCAACACATCTCTCAAATCTATGTATTTATTATAGCACAAATTAACAAGAAGAGCTGGTATATGATCAAATCCAAATATCTTGAGGTGATTTAGGGCGATAGTATGGTTATATACCTTGCTATTCGTCAGATATCTTATCGATTGACACGATTTGCATTTTTTAATGTTAATATGATTTTTCAAGCAGTCTCGAGTATTGGGATCCATGATTCGTAATAAGAAAGAAAGAAATAAATTCAATTTTATTATAGCATTAAAAAAAATTGAATTTATTTTATTCTAATCAAAATATCTGACTGTAGGACTTCACACAATGCTCACTATGAATGAAAACCGCTTTTTATTTAATAAGAGCTTTGACAGTGAAACAAAAACAGTCGAATTTCTGAAGGGAGTGATTAAATCAAGGAATGAATTTTTATTTGAGTTCAATGCTGGAAAAATATTATCATTAAATGAAGAAAATGCCAATAATGTTATTGAATACCTGTCCTTTAATAATCCCAGCCTTGGAATCCATGTAAAAATAATAATCAACAATATGGAGTTGTTAAAGAGATTGTTTTATTATTTATGCTTAAATGATTACACAACTTTCTTCTATAAGGGAATGGATGCCTTATTGAAAGCAACTAATTTCGCTAATGTAAATGAGTATAATAACTTTATACTTTACATGAATTTATCAATTAACATAGTTGTATACAAAAAAGGAATTAATAGGCCTCTTGCGATCTGTTATTTTCATAAAATTGTAAATATGTTAAATAATATAGAAATCAATAAGGAAATAATGGGGCATGAAATTAGGATGAATCTAAATTCGATCGGGTTCAAAATAGATGGAAATAAATTTACAATTATCAATACACAGAAGCTTGAATATGTTAAGTGCCCATATCTAAAATATTGCGCGAAGCAAATAATTTATACGAACAATACTCACGTATGTAATTAATTTTTTTTAAAACAAAAAACAAAAATGTGTTTAAAAATCAGGGACTACAATACATCATAAAAACTCAGCGAATGAGTTTTTGTGCGCAGTTCCATGGACACTTATCGGAACGTGTGTTGACCTCTTTGTTAAACTTGTTGATGGCCTTGGCGACTGTTGTCTTTGTCGCCAAAAAGTGGTACAAGTACCCTCGCGTAATTGCGCCAATTAAATCTATGAGACCGACTACCCAGTTCTTGTGTCCCACGTCAATAAAACCATACGCGAGCATGGCTTCTTCTCGAAAGAGGTACGCCTCATAGATGTAGTCCATTGCCTTGTTGTAGTTTCCTACATACAATGCGGCGAACATCATCGCCTCCCAAAACTTGTACATCTTGTTTACATCACTCGTACTCAGTCTGGTCATGCGCATGCGACCCATAATAATAAAAGTCAGATTGCGGTTGAGTTCTTCTTCAAGATCTCTTACGAACCTTGGCGTGTCGCATAGTCCGCAAATGCAATCGTTCCCGCATACATAGATGTCGCGCAGGTGCACTTCTTCACCGGTTCCAAAAATCATGAGTTCGCCACTTGATAGCGTTTGCGGACGAATTTTGATGGTTGCATAGGCCACATCATAAGCATTCTTTGTAGGTTTCCACTCAACAACATTGAGAATGTCCTTCAAATCCATATTCTCAAAAAGCTTCTCCCCTGCCATTTTTCTTATTTTCTAGTATAGTGTTGGAAAGTAAGATTATATAAGAGTAGTACGTTTCAATTTTTTTCATCCATATTAAAAATTGAATTGAGTGATTTTAAGATAATTATCGCATTGAAGATGCCGCTTGCTAAAATTAACATGAAGATCGACTCTGAAGGATATTATTTTTCAAATAATAAGGAGGAGCTGATCGAATTTGTTATGGAATATGGTAGAAATGTCAATCAGATTTGGGATAGACTTAAAAAAGAAGGATATGTTGAAGGACAGGTCGGTGATTATACTGATTTGGATTCGGCAAGAGAGGCCTGCAACATTAGAATTTGGCAAAAAAATAAGATGCATCCTGATCAAACTCTTGAATGTTATATTAGAATGGTTTATTATCAGAAATATAGACAGGAGGGGCAATCATATATTGATTTCTACAGAGAATTCAATAAGCAGTTGCCAAAAGAAAAAGATATTCTATTTGAAGAATACTTTAAGTATTACCATGGAGATTAGTTATGGTAAGACTTACACACAACAGGAATTTTAGTTCGCTTTGGATTAAAATTAGTCCAAAACAAGAATGTTGTGTTAAAAAAGGTACGTTGGACAGCCTTAAATTAAGTATTGTCGGAAACAAAAACGAATTTTACATTAATAATAATTTAGATAAGATTATTCATGTAAAAATCCTTGATAAAAGGATCGCAGTCGTTAAAGTTTTTGGCTATATGTCTTTCACATACAAATACACCTGCAAGTTGGATCAAGATTTGTTGGATTTATTTTACTGAATTTAAAAGTACTTTCTTTTTTCCCTATTTATCCACAAGAGGGCGTGATTGATTTCCCGATCAATATCTGGATTGATTTTATTGTAATCTTTCAATGGTTCCCAATAATCAACAATTTCCAAAAAGTCGCCTCTTTTTTTAATAAGCATGTGGGTTTCTTGCTTATTTATTTTAACCATTTTCTTTTCGCATGTTATATTTTTGACTGTATTAATACATGTTTCTTGTATATAGTATTTTATTTGAAAATTAAGTAATTCGCTTTCATATTTGGTCAAGTTATCCAATATCGGGAGCAACATTTGTCATATATAAAATTATAAATATTTTTTTATTTAAATTAAAGTTCTTTTATTTATATAAATAAAAGTATGACAACACTTGCTGATTATATTAATAATGCCGCGCCCGAAGATTACCGGAGTTTGTATAGGGTAACAACAGAAATTCTTGATATTAGTGATAAGCAAGGAAGATTATCGGATATAAATTATAGCAAGGCCTTGGAGATTATTTCCATGGCGAGAAATCCCATTACCACAAGGAACTTATTGGAAAAATCCTTTTTGAATGATGATGAAAAGCTGGAGCAGATTGGGCGGATTCTTGAGAGTGGTGAAAATGGATTCAAGATGGTTGAGGAATTTACTAAAAGGTCCGGCCTCGCACCTACGATGCAAATTTTAAATAATGTTAAAGGCAAGTTTACCACAAAGGTACAGCAGGAAAGGGACTTATTGGATTCCTATGATCTATCAAATGTACAAAAAAGAGGACCGCCCCAATAAGCATGCGAAAAAAATTGAAATGATTATGCTGTAAATAAAACATGTTTGATATCAATTATGTTGGAGACTTGCTCAAAAAGGAAAAAATAAAATATACGAACTTGGGATACAAATACAACTATGCTCCATTTTTACAAATATTAACAGATAATGCAGAAATATGGGTTGCAGTTACGGGCAATAAAGGCGAAAGATCTTTGTATGAGTCGCTTAGATCATTATTTGCCTCAACCAAGGGCGGTGATTTCTTATTGGTGATAATTCGAGCTGATAATCCATTAATTGAATATGAATCAATTAATGCAAATAAAGTAATAATTAATTTTATAAAAGGTTCATTAAAAACATATCCTGGAATTGCAAATAAAGCAAGAAAGGAAAAAATAGACAATGTTGCAATCGGGAGCGTTATTTATTTATTCGGGAAATGTAAAAAATTAAGAACATTTTATGCATGATCATTTTATGCATGATCATTTCATGCATGATCATTTTATGCATGATCATTTTATGCATGATCATTTCATGCATGATCATTTTATGCATGATCATTTCACGCATGAAATGATCATGATTATGTCATTATCATGCTTTTTTTTGTTTATTTTACTTGCAAATACTGGTTTCTTAAATAATTCAATTGTGCCAGTAAATTTTTTCAATATATTGATGGGAATATGATCCGGATCCATATCTAATCGAATATCCTTAAAATCATACATATTTATATTATAATTGCTGATAATTTCCCAGATTCTGAATTCTTTATTTCTATAACCAAAAAGAGGGATTATATATTCCGCATCATCATCTTGTAAAATAAAACTCTCCATTTGCTGCTCTATAATCATTACGGCGATCACAAAGTATTTAATATTTACGCACTTAGTGCATTTTTGCGTCCCTTCACCATTATTATATGCTGATAATACATCTGTTAATTTAAATTTCAATTCAACATTTCCTAAAATACTTTTTGGATTATTTATGTAAGAGAAAATAGAATCTATATAATCTAAATAAGCATCAATAAATTTTTCATTATAAGATACATCGTCCAATAATAATATGTATCTCAGCATGTCCCGAATCAATTTATTTTTATGCAATGTTACCAAATGCTTAATGGCGAGCTTACAAAAGGCGACCTTGGATTCGTACGTTTCTTCATATAAGTAAGTATTGACAGTGACGGAGTCGATGCCAGAAAGACGATCAATAATATCATAAATCATTGCTCTGGAGTTAAATATCCAATTATAATTCAATTTTTTAATTGAATTTAAACAATAAAAATTGAATTTAATATTGTATATTATAAAATATAACGTCTTTGGATTGTTCTGAAACGCATATGAGTAAATTAACAATTTTGCCCACCATACCAAGCAGTTGCAACGAAATAAATAAGTATATGGTTAAGAAAAATGGGCTGAATTTGCAATTTATAGAAAATCAAACAGAAGAAATATGTAGGATTGCTATTCGACAATACCCGGAATCCTTTATATTTGTGAAGGATAAAACATATGACCTGTGCGTGGAAGCCGTTGGATTGTATTGGTACAATCTCCTTTATGTGAAAAATAAAACATATGAATTATATTATATTGCGATTAGGGAAAATGGACGCGCAGTTGATATTATTGACAAGGACTCAATAAGCAAATTTTGCTATGAGCAATTAAATGAATTATATATGTTGGCTATCAACACTCCAGGCGCATTACAATATATAGAGAATCAAAATTTTCAACTTTGTGCCGATGCCATAAGGATTGATCCGCATTCTCTCATATATGTTAAAAAACAAACAGAGGAATTATGTCTATTGGCGATTCATATAAATGTATATAGTTTTGTTCATGTACGTGACCAAACCGAGAAATTATGTTTACATGCCGTACAATATAATTCCGACTTATTTCATTATGTTAATAAGCAAACACAGGCAATTTGTATATTGGCGTGTAAAATTGACCCGTATTTATTTTATTTTATTTACAACCCAACCTCTGATTTATTAAAATTCATGTGTCGGACCTACCTATGCGGAATTGATATTATTTGTGAATATCAAACAGAGGAATTATGTTTAATCGCAATCGACAATTTCATTATAAGATTAACGTCTATCGTACATCAAACGCCCGCAATTTGCGCGGAGGTGATCAAGAAATTTCCGCCGGATTTTTATTATGTGTACAATAAAACACAGGAAATCTGTATGATTGCGGTGGAAAAATGTGGACTAAATCTTAGACATGTGGATGATCAAACTGAGGAAATGTGCTTGGCTGCAATTAGGCAAAATGCTGTAAGTATAATTTACGTCAAAAATAGGAATTTAAATATTATCAATTGTGCGATCGAAAATAATGTTCCTTTAGAATTGCTTTCTTCCAAAGAAATCAACTTCTCAATTATATACTATGTTCATCAATACAGATCTCCAACTTGGCTTAAGTAAGATCTAAATATTATATTTTTTTAAAATTGAATCCTGGAAATGTTTTAAATATAATGTTTCAACCAATGCAGAAAATGATCGAAGCACAAATTATAGAAAAAGG